>JAABUL010001883.1_pt1 | contig 37362 bp, 38 predicted proteins | sample 5559151 | NCBI WGS metagenome assembly JAABUL01 (sample SAMN10711876, study PRJNA513368) | rock metagenome | isolation source: Antarctica rocks | place: Antarctica: Victoria Land, Pudding Butte sud | reverse complement strand
GGCGGAGTCGAGCGGGTCAGGGGGCATGACTTGCCTCCAGCCCCATCGGCGCGGCAACGCCCATCGCGATGGCGATGATCGCGAAATCCTCCGCGGGGATCTCAATCAGGCCGGCGCGGAAGGGGTAGCCCCACCGCTGCTTGTCGCGGATGAACGACAGGCGGTCCAACAACGGTGCAATCGGCGCCTCCCGGCAGGGGACATACGCCACGTCTCGCCGGAAGGGCACAAAATCGCCACTCATGCGGTGGGTATAGACGCGGTCGTCCGCGACCCTTCCGATGGCGGTGAACGCCTGGAGCGGTGTGCCGCCGTCGAGCGCGGTGCGGGGAGAGTAGTAGACCAACCAGTCGCCAGGACGTAGACGGCGCAGCGGGCGCTCCTTGCCGTGAGAGACCTGTGCGAAACCGCCTGCTACCCCGCCCTGCACATGCGAGCGGGAGACGACGCCGATCCAATACTGCGGCGCCTCCGGGCTTGCCTCGGTCTCGATGCTGTGCTCGTACTCCCCCATGTGCGTGCTCCTTTCGGCTCGACTATTATTACGCATGCTTATTATAAGCGCGCATATTATACCCGGTCAAGGCGTGTATGGACCGATCTGTTCTTACCATTCAGACGACGTACTATCCAGGTCAGAGGAGGCTCATGATGCTCCATTCCCGCCACGTGTTGGTATCGCTGCTCAGCGTTGTGCTGCTGCTCATGGCCTGGATCGTCGCGCCGGCCTCGGTCGCGCCACGTGGTGCGGCCGCCAAGCTTCTGCCCATGCCGCGGCTGTACGTCGCGGCGGCTCAGTTGAACCGCCTCCAACCGCTGGATGCCGCGTCGCTGGCCAGCAGCCCTCAGGCGCAGGGCCTGAAGGTTGGACCGTGGAGCACCCGATTCCAGCGGCCCACGATCGTGGCCGATGCGGGCGGTGACGCCTTCGCCGCCGTGACCTATGGCTTGGGTGGCAGCGCCGATCGTGCCCGCGACATCAGCATTCGCACCTTCAATTCACTCGGCGAGCGCCAGGGACCGGTGATTCATCCGGCTGTTCTGCTCTGGGTCGAGGGGCTGTCATCCGGCGGTCGGGAGCTGTACGGTCACGGTTACCGACCGGCCAGCAGCGGCGTCAGCACTAACGGTTTCTATGTGCTCAACGCCCTCTCCGGCGCCGTGCGCTATCATCTACCGGCCGCCGAGGCCTGCTGTGGCTCCTGGCTTTTCGACCCGGCGACGCACCGGCTCTATATCCTGAACGAACCGCCGGGCGCTACCGCCGCCGCGCCGGGCACGCCGATCTTGAAGTCGTACGATGTGGCCTCCGGTCGACAGCTCGGCCAGCTGCCCTAACCGGGCCTGGTGGCCGGCTCGTAGACCGACAGCACGGCCAGCTCCAGTAGTGATCCATCGGGCGTTACCGTGTGGTCACCCGGCTTTGCTCTCAGTCCGGATACGCACCACATCGCCATTCTGGACAGTAACCGAAACGCGCTGAGCATGGTTGGCACCGCACAGATGACCATCGAACGGACCATGACTCTCTCGTATCCACGGTCGCCGCTCGAACGTCTGGGCGATCTGCTTGGTCTGGCCCCAACCGCGGCCGAGGCCAAGGAGTTCAAGGGTACCAGTTTGAGCATGACCTACTCTCCCGACGGGCGATCGTTGCTGATGAGCGGCTTCGAGGGCCGGCCGAACGCGCAGGGGCTGTATCGGGCGACGCCACTCGGCCTGCGCCGAATCGATGCGGCCAGCGGTGAGGTCCAGGCGCAGCAGCCACCCAACGGAATGAGCTGGTGGCTGCGATACGCGCCCGACGGCAGCTCGTTGTATACGCTCAGTCCGGTCTATCCCGACAGCGACAGCCCGCTGGTTCTGCGCCGCTACGATCCTCTCACCCTGAATGTGCTGGCCAGCCACGAGATCAACCAGGATGGGTATTACGCGCCGCCTACCATGCTGATGGCGGTGGACGGGTAGCACACGCGGACAGGATTCCCTTCCTCCGAACCGTTCCCCTGTTCGCCGTCCTGGCCGATGCACGGGTGGCGGAGTCTGTGGTGGAACGTAGTATGGCGGTTCTATCAAGGAGTTGGTAGAGTGATGGGCAGACCGAGCATGTGATGATCATGGGGCTTGTGTCGACACGATCGCCAGGAGGTGGTCCGTGGTTATGCCCAAGACTGTTGCCCGCGGGCTCGGCATGGGACGAAGCGCCTGGCTGTTGCCGCTGGACCTCACCTTCAAGCTGATCGGCCTGCGCTATCGCTGGTTCAAATTCCTCTTCGATCATGCTCCCGCGGAGCCACTAGCGGTACTCGGTCGACGTCGGGCGGAGCGGGTCGCCTGGCGGGCGGTCGAACGAGTGCCAGCCTATCGGTCGTACCTGGCGAATGCAGGCGTCGACGTGGTGAGGCTGGTTCCCTGGCACATCCTTTCCCACCTGCCTGAGACTAACAAGCGAAGCTACGTTGATCGGTATCCGATCGCTGAGCGCTGTATAGATGGGCGTATCCCCTTCCGCGGCACGACTATCGACGAGTCGAGCGGCGCCACCGGTGCGCCCTACAACTGGATCCGCTCCCAGAGAGAGCGCCATGTGGCACATCGCAATATCAGCTTCTTCGCCCGGTACTGTTTCGGCGCCGAGCCGCTGGTGACGATCAATGCCTTCTCCATGGGCGCCTGGGCGACCGGATTTAACATGAGCCTGGCGCTCAACCGCAACGGCCTCGTCAAGTCGACCGGCCCGGATGTGCAGAAGATCCTCTCGACCCTTCGCTTTCTCGGACCTGGGTATCGCTATCTGATCTGCGGCTATCCGCCATTCGTCAAACACCTGCTCGATCGGGGCGAGGACGAGGGTTTCCGCTGGGAGAGCTACCGACTGCACGCGCTGGTGGGCGGCGAAGGCATGGCCGAGGAGTTGCGGGACTACCTGCTTGGCCGGTTTGAGTCGGTCTTCTCCGGCTATGGCGCCACGGACATCGAGATCGGGATGGCGGGCGAGTCCCCCGCATCTGTGGCCTTGCGCCGCATCGCCCGGGCACGGCCCGATGTCCGTCGCGTGCTCTTCGGCCAGGATCACCGGCTGCCCATGATCTTCCAGTACAACCCGCTCATCCACTACCTCGAGACCAACGCCCAGGGTGAGGTGATCTGCACCATCAGCCGGCTGGACGTGCTAGCGCCCCGCATCCGCTACAACGTCCACGATGCAGGGGGCGTGGCAGACTATGCTGAGGTCGCAGAGAGGCTGCAGGACTTCGGTCTCGACCTGACCACGTTGGACCACCAGCCGGATGCGGCCGGCCCGCGCGGCCCTCTGCCCTGGACCCGCCCCGTGCGGCTACCCTTCCTGTGGATCTATGGGCGACGCGACCAGACGATTAGCGTCATGGGGGCGAACATCTATCCGGAAGATGTCGAGGCACTGCTCTACGGAGACCCGCAGCTGGCGCCGCATGTTCACTCCTTTTGCCTCTCCGTCGTCACCGATGTGGCCGCCACGCCTCGTCCCGGCGTGTTCGTGGAGCTGCAGTCCGGCACGACACTTGGCGAAGATCTGGCCGAACGCGCCGCGGCATATCTGTTGGACGGCCTAACTGCTGTCGACCTTGACTTTCGGGCAGCACGTGAGGAGTATCCTGCCGCCATGCTGCCAATTGTCACGTTCCATCCCCTGGGCACCGGGCCGTTCGCCGGGGATGCCGGGAGAATCAAGCAGCGACGTGTGAGCACGTCGTGACCGTCGTGTGACCGACGTCCTGCGCAACCCGTATCTCGCCATCAACCCGGGTCGCCGCTTGTCAAGAATCAGATACGGATCTGGAATGGGATATGACCGCACTCCGTATCGAAGCCATTGAGGATCCATTCACGAACCCGGTCGTGGCGAAGTCCGCCAGTATCTTGCTCGGTCGGGCTGAGACGATGGGCTTTCTCGATGATCTCGACACCATATCAACGCTCGACGTCCGCCTCATCACCACCGTTCTCCAGCGCCTCGGCCACGTGGGTCTCCTCCAACGCGCGCTCATGCATGGTGGTATCGAGGGACTGCCGGGTGACACCGCCAGCATTGTTGACCTGCTCGACGAGGCCAATGCCGCACTCGAGAATTCGCCGCTCCCGCCACAAGAGTGGGCAGCATTGCGAATCATCCTGGGCGATGCACTGCTTGCTCGCCTGTGCGGCATCTCCGAGGCCAGCCTTCGTCGCTATACGTCCGGCGCACGATCGACTCCCGATGTGGTTGCACAGAGGTTGCATATGCTTGCGCTCATCGTAGCTGACCTCCGCGGAGCCTACAACGAGTACGGTATTCGCCGCTGGTTCCAACGCCCGAGAGTGCAACTCGGAGGTCGCGCCCCAGAGGATGTTCTCCCTGCCGGCTGGACACCTGATAGTCCTGGCGTTCCACGTCTGCGCGAACTGGCCGGGGCACTGAGCGGTTCCCCCGCGACGTGAACCTCTTCCGGCACGCGGATCCGCGCTTTCCTTTCTTCTGGGAGAGTAGAGATCAGCCTCCTGCTCGTTGGAATGCCCGGGGGGAAGGGCCTGTCCAGTACCTCACGGACACGCCGGATGGTGCGTGGGCCGAATTCCTTCGGCACGAGGGGATCACCGATGCGGACGATTTGCTGGGCGTCGAACGGGACCTCTGGGCTGTGGAGCTCGTACCCGAGGACGAACCGAGTGCTGCCCCACCGTTGCCGCCAGCAGTGTTGGAAGGTGGAACGGAAACCTATCCAGCATGCCAGGCGGAGGCGCGACGACTCCGGGCCCTGGGACTTTCAGGTTTTATCGCGCCGTCGGCCGCGCTCCTTCCCGGTGCGGCAAGTGGATGGCGCGTCGTGGGAGGGGCCGTTCAGCCCGGGTATCGGCGCGATGGCGAGGTCATAGTCCTCTTCGGTCTTCAGCCACATGTATTTGGCTGGTGCGCCTGCTTTCGTGGCAGACCAGACCCTCGCATCCTGCCGAAGGTTCGCCACTTGCCCTGGTATAAGGTCGATCAGCCCGGGGATGGCGAATGAAAACCTGGGCAAGGCTTCAGGTTCGACGGAAGGATCGTGACCTAGCCGGCCACCGCGACAGACCGCGCGTGGTGCGCGGACTCCGGAATTGTTTCGCCTTCACGTTGTAGAAACGCGAGATAGCCACGAATCGCCTCGGTGGCATGGGCGATTGCCTCGGTTTCCGTGACGCCTTCGGTGACCACACCCGGGAGGTCCGGAACGTCGACGAGAACCATGCCCGAGTCGGCGTCATGGTGGAGAAGGATCGTGTAGCTGCGCATGTCGTGCTCCTGCATCAGTAGTGCTCCTCGAAGTCGCTCCATGCGTACAGTGCAACTCGTAGGCTGATAATAGGTATGGTTACCGTGCTACAGGGAATCGGCGTCTCCCCGGGCGCCGTTAGCGGTCTGGTCTACCTCATGGCGGTGGCGACGCCGGCCGAACGGAAGGCCGGCTCGCCGCTCCAGGAGCAGCGAGCCTACCAGCGAGCGTCCCAGGAGAGCGTCCGGCAGCTCGAAGGCCTGGCCGCCGAGTTGAGGAGCGGTGGTCTGGAGGAGCAGGCGGGCATCCTCGACGCGCAGATGCTGATGCTCAACGATCCCGGTTGGATCGAGATGGTCACTCAGGGCATGGCCCAGGGCGCGCCGGCGGAACACGCGGTGCGCGCCGCCGGCGAGGCCTTTGCCGGCATGTTCGAGGCGATGGACGATCCCTATCTGGCGGCTCGTGCCGCTGATGTGCGCGACATTGCCAATCGTCTGGAGGGCGCGCTAGGGGAGAAGGCGCCGATGCCGCCGCTCACCCGGCCCTCCGTTATCGTGGCCCAGGAAATCACACCGTCCCAGACCGTGAGCCTGGATCGCGCCCTGGTGCTCGGCTTCGCCACCGATACCGGCAGTGCCACCGCGCACACTGCGATCCTGGCCCGAGCACTGAATATCCCGGCCGTGGTGGGAGTGTCCAGCCTCTCCTTGCGGGTGCGGTCAGGTCAGGAGATCGCCCTCGACGGCGAGAGCGGCGCCGTGATCCTCGATCCAAGCGTGGAGCAGCGACAACAGTATGCTGGACGCGCCGCTGCTCTGGCGCGTCGCCGCACGCAACTCCGCTCGATCCGCAACCAGCCAGCGGAGACCAGAGACGGACAGCGGCTGGTGCTGGCGGCCAACATCGGCTCACCGGACGATATGGCGGCGGCGCACGAAGCCGGAGCGGAGGGCGTGGGCCTGTTCCGCACCGAGTTTCTCTTTGCCGATCGACCGCGGATGCCGAGTGAGGAGGAACAGGTCGAAGCCTACCGCTCGGTCCTGGCCGCCATGCCAGAGCATCGGGTCATCATCCGCACGCTCGACATCGGCGGCGATAAGCCGTTGCCCTATCTGCCGCCGATTGCCGAGTCCAACCCGTTCCTGGGACAGCGCGGCATTCGCTACACCCTGGCCCATCCCCAGCTCATGCGCACCCAACTGCGCGCCCTGCTCCGCGCCTCCCCCGCCGGCCGGCTGGCCATCATGCTGCCCATGGTCTCCGAACTCTCCCAGGTCCACGACAGCACCGCCCTGCTGGAAGAACTGCAAGCCGAGGTAGGCGGCGCCGCCGAGCTGGGCATCATGATCGAGGTGCCGGCCGCCGCGCTCCAGGCGGCGCAGTTCGCCCGCCACGTCGCCTTTCTGAGTGTGGGCAGCAACGATCTCACCCAGTACACCCTAGCCGTCGACCGGGGCAACCCACAGGTCGCCTCGCTCTACCGCCCGCTCCATCCCGCTCTGATTCGCCTGCTGGGCCAAACGTCCCGTGGTGCACAGCAGCACGGCCGCTGGACCGGCATCTGTGGCGAGCTCGCGGGCGACCTCCTGGCGATACCCCTCCTGATCGGATTGGGCTTCCAGGAGCTCAGCATGTCGCCCGGCCGCATACCGGAGGCGCGGGCACGGATTCGGAGTTTGGATGCCGCCCGCTGCCGCGAGCTTGCGGCCCAGGCGCTGGAGTGCGAGACGGCTGATGAGGTGGAGGCGTTGAGTCGAGGAGGGTGAGGAATCCCTCTACGACCTGCTCTCGCTCTCGCCAATCCCGCCCTCGATCAATGCCGTCAGCGCCTCGATGGCCTGTGCCGCATCCGTTCCCTCCGCCTCCAGCACAATCCGGCCGCCGGCATGCACTCCGGCGGTCAACACCGACATGATGCTCTTGGCATCGATTGCCTTGCCTGGGCGATCCAGATTCTCCAGCGTGATCCTGGCCTGAAAGCGGCTGGCCGTCTGCACGAAGAGGGCGGCAGGACGGGCGTGCAGACCGTGCGTATTGCGAATCTCTACCTCGGCGCGTGCCATTGCTTCACTCACAACCTACCGCTCTACCTTCTGCATCGCTGCTGCCCCTTCCGCCGCATGGTTGGCTTCCCGCAGCGACTTGCCGATTGACGCTTCAACCGCCGCCACCACGGCGCCTTCCACCAACGGCGCGTTGCTGAGCAGGACCTGCGCGGCCCGCTCTGGCGGCAGCATCTCCACCGCAAGCTCCGCGCTCATCACCGCGCTGCCCAGATCCATCAGCACCAGCACGCCATCCGGGCTGTAGGTCTGCTCGATAGCAGCCCGGATACGCTCGGCGTCGGTGCCCAGGCTACCGTCCGGTCCACCGCCGGCGGCGGCGATCTGAACGCTCCCCCCGGTCATCTGCTCCGCGAGTTCTTTCACGCCCTCGGCCAGCCGGACGCTATGCGAGACCAGCACCATGCCGATCACTGGTGCGCCTGGTAGGACTGGAGCAGAATCTCGATTGGGTGCAGCGAGCGCGTGTCCGTGCCGTGCTCGATCTGCCAGCGGCAGGTCTCGCTGTCGCAGGCCGAGACCGGCGACCCCACGGACTGGATCTGGCGGAAGAGCGGCTCACCCACCTTCATGGCGATATCGTACTTTTCCTGCTTGTAGCCATAGGTTCCCGCTGTGCCGCAGCACTCGGCCTCCATCTCCACCGCCCGTAGCCCTGGAATCAGGTCCATCAGATCGAGCGCCGGCTTGCCGATGCCATGCGACTTCAATTGGCAGGGTGCGTGATAGGCGATGGCCTGATCGACCGGTCCGAAATCAGTGTTTAGCTCGCCACGCTCGTGCAACTTGCGCAGGAATTCGCAAATGTCGTACACGTTGGCCGCGACCTTCTCCGCTTCCGGCGTGCGGATATCGAGCAAGTCTATGTAATACTGCTTGAGCGTGAGACTGCAACTGGTCGAGGTGGCCACGATGGGAATCCCCGCTTCCACCATTGGCAGCAAGCGGCGAATGTTCCGCTCGGCGTACTTGCGGGCCGCGGCATAATCCCCGTTGGAGATGAGCGGCAGGCCGCAGCAGTTCTGAGCGGGCAGCACCATCTGATAGCCGTTCCGCTCCATCACCTGCACCGCCTTCATACCCAGCTCGGGTTCGTAATACTCGGTGGAGCAGGCATAAAAGTAGGCTACCCGCCGGTCGCTGCGATACGGATAGCGCCGGTGCATGGCGCGAAAGCTGTGCGGCGAGAAGGACGGCATGGGCGCCCGCGCGTCGATTCGCAGGGCGGCTTGCATGGCCCGGCGAACCATCCCGTTCTTCAGCACGCGATTGACCAGCGGCGCGATCGGCCGGTTGAGCCGGCCCAGCAGCTCCGGACGTGCGATCAGCCGGTCGCGCAGCGTCGGCCCACCGCCGGCCTCCACCATGGCAGCGCGCGCCCTGGAGTTGAGTTCGGCGATCTTCACCCCGGAAGGACAGACCCGAGTACAGACGGTGCAGCCTGAGCAATAGTCGACCGTGTGATCGACCGATTCGCCGATTCGCAGCCGCTGCGCTTGCGGCCCGACGTATTTGGGGCCGGGGAAGAGATCGGTTACGGCCATCACCGGGCAGTACGACTGGCAGACGTTGCACTTGATGCAGGCGTCCGTGCTGAGCGTGATCTCGTTGGCGTCGAAGGTGGTTGGGTCGAGGATAGACATAGATACGTTCTTTATCATCGCGTGGCGGTCGCGAGTGCGGTGGTGGAGGTGGACAGAAGCGATAGCGCCTCTGTCGCCGCTTTGCGGGCCGTGGCCAGGGCCACACCCTCACCGGAGCCCTCATGAACCGGGTCCCAGTTGGGCAGATTGGAGGCGGTGACGAACACATTCTCGACCAGCTGCCCGGAGGCAGTGAAGGGCTGCAGGTGCTCGTTGGTACGCACGCCAGCCAGGCTGATCGGCTGTGGCTCTGGGCCAAGGAAGCTCTGATTGGACCACGCCGCGCGGTCCCGCGGACCCTGCACGGCCAGATCGAAGACCGTCTCTCGCAGCGTGCCGTCGGGAGCGGCGCTGATCCCGCCGCCGCCGGTCCCGCCGGTGGCAAGGACAAACACCTCGGCCTGGTGAGTGGTGGGGCGGCCGGCCGAATCGACCACGATCTCGGTGGCCCGTCCCCCCTCGACAGAGCCGCGCAGCCAGAAGCCAATCTCGACCCGCACGCCCCGCTGCAGCAGCTGGCGGCGCAGCGCCGCACTGATGCGGATGCCGGCCACCGAGGGTGGCAGGGTAGGGATCTCGAAGATCGGACGACCGATGAGCTGTTCGACATGGGCCACGGCTGCACGATGAGCCTCTAGCCCCAACACTGCTGGGAAGCCCACCCGTGCGGCGTCGCCCAGGTTGGCTGCCACCAGCCGCCCGACCTCCCGGCGAATGGCTGGGTCATCCAGGGCACGGGCCAGGTCGATCGGCAGCAGGTGGCGCCGCCCGTGCAAGGCCGGCACATCCAGATAGAGATGACGCACCGGAAAGGCGCAGATTCGGCGCAGGTTGGCAGCCAGAAACGGGGGATAGAAGTCGCGGAAGTGGTCGAACCCGACGATGAGCATGGGCGTCTGCTCATCGAGCCGCCCATGGACCATGCCGGCAGGCGCCAGGCAGGTGCGACGCACCGACCCGGCTGCCGTGGGTAACAGGAGGTTGGCCTGTAGATCGCCCGAGAAGGCAAAACCCGCTGCTTGCATTGCATCCTGAAACTGCTGGACGCCATCGACCAGCATCTGCCGGCCGGCGATGGCATAGGGATGCTCAGTGGTCCGCTCCAGAAGATCCCCGACAGCAACCAGCGGGTTGTGGATGCTCTCGCCCTGAGCATCTCGTCCCAGGACATCAATACAGCCGGAGGTGAAGTGTAAGTACCCGCCTCCCTTGGCAAAGACGCCGACTCGCAGCCCGGTGTCGGCCAGCTGCAGAGCCGCGACCAGGCCCGAAAGCCCGCTGCCCAGCACAATCGCATCGAAATGGCGTCCACGACCGCTCACGCCGGCTGCTCCACGCCATCAGACGATGACCCGGCGCCGTTGAGGCGATCGACGCCCAGAAGGTTGAGATAGATTTCCTCGTCCAGGTGCATCTGGCGGAGATCATCGCCCCAGAGCACCGGCTTGACGCCCTTCCAGCGCTCTTCGAGAAAACCCAACAGAGCCTGGTTGGTCTGCTCGGGCGGCAGATGCTGCAAGTCGTGCAGCACGCCGGCGGCGCGATAGGTGCAGAAGCCTCCCTGGCACGGCCCCATGCCCAGCCGCAGCTCGCGCCGGATATCGCCCAGGTCGTGCGTGCCCCGCTCTCGGGCCACATGTTCGACCTGCGCCCGTCGCACATACTCGCACTCGCAGATCAGGTTGCTCTCATCGCCACCTCGCGCTTCGGTCTCGGCCAGCCGGTGCTGAATGTTGTAATAGGCGCCGTTCTCCGAGCCGGGGAGTGGTTCTTGCGCCGTTCGACAGGGCCGCTCCACACCAAGACCGCGGCACATCAGGTCCACGCCAGCCTCGGCCATCATGCGATAGGTGGTCAGCTTACCGCCCACGATGGAGACCATATTCTCCAGGCCGTCGCGGGTCCGGTGGTCCAGCACGGCATAGGCCCTGGTCACATCGCGTCCCTGCGCGGCTGAGGCGCTCTGCTCGCTGTACAGCGGCCGCACGCCGGCATAGGCCCGCAGCGAACGCAGCCGGGAGAAGCCGGGGATCAACTTCTCACCCTCATGCAACATCGCGTCGATCTCGTCCGCTCCGATCCTATACTGATCCGGGTCGGGCACGTTGATCGAGGTGGTGCCGATAATACAGACGCTGCCTACCGGCACCAGGATATCGCCGTCGCCCGGCAGGTGGCAGCGATTGACCACCGTCTGGACCACACGATGATTCATGACGATCATCGAGCCCTTGCCGGCCTGCATATCAATTCCCACGCCGGCCAGCTTCCCGATCTGGCCGGCCCAGGCGCCGGCCGCGTTGATCACGAACTCACAGCCAATCTGCTTCTCGTCACCCGTCCGGGCATCCACCACCCGCACACCGGTAATACGACCGTTGTCGCGCTCGAAGCCGGTGACACGGTGATACGGCCAGGCATCACTGCCGTGCTCACGGGCCGCGCGCACGTTTCCGTCGATCAGCGCCCACGGCTCGCACGAGCCATCCGGTACCAGAAAGGCCCGGCTGATCGCCGGGTTGAGCAGCGGCTCCCGTTGCAGCATCTCGCCGATCGAGATCTCGCTGACGGGAATGCCGGCCTGCTGGCAGGCTGTCACAAACCGATCGGCGTAGGCCGGGTCGTCGTCCGGCGTGGTGACGAAGAGCCCACCGGTGTCCTCGATGGAGGCCGCGGCAATGCGGCGCAGAATCGTGTTCTCTTGGATGCACTCCCGCGCCGAAATCGGATCCTTTACCGCGTAGCGACCACCGCTGTGCAGCAGCCCATGATAGCGGCCGCTGGTGCCCGTGCCAAAGTCGCCCCGCTCCACCAGCACGGCCTTGAAGCCTCGCATGGCAACGTCGCGCAGAGCGCCTGCGCCGGTCGCGCCACCCCCGATGATCACCACGTCAGTTTGGTACATGGTTTCCTATTCTATGCGGCCATCACCGCGCACCAGGCCAATAATTGCACCGGTGTCGAAGATCAGTCGGGCCACAGGGCCGCCATCTCGGCCAATGCCTCCCCCGGAATGGCCCCGAACTCCGATCTTACCCATATAAGTTGACGCTACGCCCCCGGTTCCACCCAGTCCTTGGCCCGTTCGACCGCGCGCTTCCAGCCCTTGTAGAGCTTCTCACGCTCGGCCTCGTCCATGTTTGGCGTAAACTCTTTGTCCATGGCCCACTTTTGCTCGATCTCGTCCTGACTGCTCCAGTAGCCGACGGCCAGACCGGCCAGGTAGGCGGCGCCCAGCGCCGTGGTCTCGTTGACCACCGGCCGTTGCACCCTGGTGTCGGTGATATCGGCCTGGAATTGCATCAGGACATCGTTGACCACCATGCCACCGTCCACTCGCAGGTCCGGAATATCCAGCCCGGAGTCGGCACGCATCGCCTCCAGCACGTCGCGGGACTGGTAGGCCACGGCCGCCAGCGTGGCCAGCGCAATCTCCGGTATGCCGGTACCGCGGGTCAGGCCCAGAATGGCGCCGCGTGCGTACTGGTCCCAGTACGGCGCGCCGAGGCCGGCAAAGGCCGGCACCATGTACACGCCGCCGGTACCATCCCTGGCCTGGCGGGCCAGGTCCTCGGTTTCGGGCGCGCTGCCGATGATCTTGAGGCCGTCGCGCAGCCACTGAACCGCCGCGCCGGTGATGAAGATGCTGCCCTCCAGCGCGTAGGTGACCTTGCCGCCCACGCCCCAGGCGATCGTGGTGAGCAAGCCGGCCTTCGATTCGCGTGGCTGATCGCCGGTGTTCATCAGCATGAAGTTGCCGGTGCCATACGTGTTCTTCACCATGCCGGGGGTGTAGCAGGCCTGGCCGAAGGTAGCGGCCTGCTGGTCGCCCGCATCCCCGGCAATCTTGATGGGGCCGCCAAACAGCTCAGGGTCTGTCTCACCGTAGACCTCGGACGAGCTCTTGACCTGGGGCAGCATGGCGCGCGGGATATTCAGCTCCTTGAGCAGATCGTCATCCCAATCCAGCTCATGGATGTTAAACAGCATGGTGCGTGCGGCATTGCTGTAGTCGGTGACGTGCACCTTGCCGCCGGTGAGACGGTATATAAGGAAAGAATCGACCGTCCCGAAGAGGAGTTCACCCCGCTCTGCCTTCTCACGTGCTCCTGCCACATTCTCCAGAATCCAGCGAACCTTAGTGCCCGAGAAGTAGGCGTCGATGACCAGACCGGTCTTCTGACGCACGCGGTCCTCCCAGCCGGCGCGCTTCAGCGTGTCGCAGTACTCGGCGGTGCGCCGGTCCTGCCAGACAATGGCGTTGTACACCGCCTTGCCGGTGGATTTCTCCCAAACCACCGTGGTCTCGCGCTGATTGGTGATGCCGATGGCGGCAATGTCCCCGGCGCCAAGCTTCTGCTCACGCAGCACGTGCCTGGCCATCTCAAGCTGGGAGTTCCAGATATCCTCTGGATCGTGCTCCACCCAGCCGGGCTTCGGGTAGTGCTGCTCGAACTCCTGGTTCAGTTTGGTGACGGCTCGTCCGTCGTGGTCGAAGATGATGGCGCGAGAGCTGGTCGTGCCCTGATCCAGCGCCAGTATCTGCTGCTCTGCCATGTCGGTCTCCTCACTCTCCTGGGTACTAGCCTATGGTCTCCTGTAACGCCTTGAATAGAAGGTAACTGGAGGTCGCGCCCGGGTCCTGGTGGCCCACGCTACGCTCGCCCAGATAGCTGGCCCGCCCTTTGCGAGCCACCAATGGGATGGTGGCCTCCATGCCGGACTCCGCCGCCCGAGTTGCCGCCGATACTGCCTGCGAAAGATCCTGTCCGCTGGATACTGCCTCCTGGTACGCTCGCACCGCCGGATCCCAGGCGTCGAGCATGGTCATGTCTCCCGGCTCGGTCTTGCCCCGATCGATGATGCCCTGCCGGCCGGCCTCCAGTGCTTGCCCCAGCGCTGTGGCATCGAGTGCGTCATGGCCGGAGGTCGCCTGAGACATGCGCAGGAACACCGTGCCGTACAGTGGTCCCGAAGCGCCGCCCACGGTGCGGATCAGGGTCATCCCAACCGCCTTCAGCATGGCGTCAATCGGCTGGCTGCCGGCCTCGGCCATGCTGTCGTGGACGGCTCGCATCCCGCGATCCATATTGATGCCATGGTCGTTGTCGCCGATCGGTCCATCCAGCTCGGTCAGCTGATCCTTGTTCTGCTCAATCGCAGCGGCGAACCGGTCGATCCAGGCAGCGGCCAGCGCGGGTGTCAGATCCATGGCGCTGCTATGCGCCCCAGCGCAGGGCCGGGGTGCGAACCGGCGCATCCCAAAGCCGCGTCATCTCCTCGTCCAGTCGCAGCAGCGTGATGGACACGCCCTGCATCTCGAGTGAGGTGATGTACGGCCCCACCAATGAGCGGCTGATGCTGATGCCCTGATCATCCAGGATCTGCCGCAGCCTGCGGTACACGATGAAGAGTTCCAGCAGCGGCGTTCCGCCCATACTGTTGACAAACGCTAGCACGCTGTCGCCGCGTTTGAAGGGTAGGTCTTCGATAATCGGCATGGCCAGCAACTCGGTGACCTGATCAGCGCCGCGCAGCTCCATGCGCCGCCGGCCCGGTTCACCGTGGATGCCAATGCCGATTTCCATCTCATTCTCGCCCAGTTCGAAGCTGGGCTTGCCGGCGGCGGGAACGATACAGGAGGTGAGGGCCATGCCCATCGAGCGCACGTTCTCATTCACCCTGCGGCAGAGATCGGCCACCTCGGGCAGGCTTGCCTTCTCCTCGGCCCGAGCGCCACAGATCTTCTCCGCCAGGATCGTGCCGCCCACGCCACGCCGGCCCGCAGTGTAGAGGCTGTCCTTCACCGCTACATCGTCGTCCATGACCACGCTCTGGGTCTCGATACCGTCTGCCGTGGCCAGCTCCGCCGCCATCTCAAAGTTCATGACGTCGCCGGTATAGTTCTTCACGATGAACAGAGCACCAGCGCCACCGTTGACGCTGGTGGCCGCCTGGTACATCTGATCCGGCACTGGTGAGGTGAACACCTGTCCCGCGCAGGCGGCGTCCAGCATGCCCATGCCGACGAACCCGCCATGCATCGGCTCATGGCCGCTGCCGCCACCGGAAATCAGTCCCACTTTGCCCTGCACCGGCGCATCGGCCCGTACCACCACCGCGTTCCGCGCATCGACCAGGAGCTGACCGGGATAGGCCGCAGCCATCCCCTCCAGCGCCTCAGTCACCACGGCATCCGGTGCGTTGATCAATTTCTTCATGGCCATATCCTTTCGCCCTGGCGTCTAACTGCGGACGGTGCGGCCGCTTTCATCTCCCGTCTCCTGGGCGCGGTCGGTGGTGCCGATCTCATCCACGTTGCCGGAGTCTTCGACATTCCTGGACAGCAGCGCCTGATGGATGGTGTTCTCGTAGATTACACCGCCCACGATCCCGCCCAGGATGGGCCCGACAATGGGAACCCAGAAATACGCGTCCGGACCGGGGAGCGCCAGCTTACCGTCGAACCCGACGATGGCGGCCAGCAGGCGGGGACCAAAGTCACGGGCTGGGTTGATAGCATACCCGCTGTTGTAGCCGAACGAGAGGCCGATGGCAACGACCAGTATGCCAATGATGTACGGCGCCACGTTGGCGCCGGGCGGCGAATTTTTGATGTCGACGATGGCAAAGATCAGGCCCACCAGCAGGGCCGTGCCGAGAAACTCGTCGCCAAAAGCGCCAAAGGTGCCGACGAATGGTTTCTTGAAGGTAAAGAACACCGTCGCTTCGGTGGCGTCCTTCACAATGTGATGCGCGCTTTCATAGGCCATAAAGGCCCCGTGGTACACGGCCCAGAGAATGGCCGCCGCCACAAATGCGCCCAGTACCTGAGCAATGATGTAATACGGCACCTTGGCCCAATCGAATCTGCCGGTGGCGGCAAAGCCCAACGTTACCGCCGGGTTGAGATGGGCGCCGCTGAGGGTACCGGCGACGTACACGCCCAGCATAACCGCAAAACCCCAGCCAAAGGCGATGATCATCCAGTTGGTCCAGAGTAACGTTTGGCCGAGCGGCGACGTGCCGCCGGTGATGCCGCCGGTGCCGTAGAGCAGCACCCCGGCCACGCAGCCATCGCCAAACAGGATGAGCACCATGGTTCCGAGGAATTCACCCAACGCCTCGCCCATGACTCCCTGGAACATCGTGGTGCGCGGTCTTTCGATTACCGCTGTTGCCATGACTTGATCCTCCTTCTCCACCTGTTTTAGTCGTGCCGCTTCTCGGTGCTTTTAGCATATACCGAGAACGCCGGGCCTGTTCAATTCTTGGTCAAACAGCTCATAGATTCAATCTCATCTCGATACATCCGCGGCCGGCCAAGGGCGGCCGAAGCCTCGAATCACGCCGGCACGCAGGCCATGTCGGCTGAGCACCGCCGCGGAGATGTGCGAACTGCAAACGCGATCAAGTAGGAATTAGCCGGCCGGGACGGCCGCGGTGCGGATCTCCTGCGTGCGGCCGTTCTGCGTGTCGTTCCAGAGCGGATGCACGGTCCGGCTATCGGCTGCGATTCCTTGATAGTCGCCGATGAAGGTGTCTCGCTTAGTCGGTCCGTCGGGGCGCGGCGCATCGACCGCCGGATCCCATGACTGCGTCGTGACCCGGCGGTTCTTGCCAAAGGTTCGGCCATCGTTCTGGCTCTGCGCAACCTCCACGTCGATCAGCCGGTCGGCGGGGTCGAAGCGTCGATCGAGCCAGGCGCAGGCGTAGACACCGTCCGGGGCCACGGCCAGCGCCGGTTGGAACTGGTCTTTGCCATCGTGGACGCGGTCGTGATTGACTCGCGCCGGAACCGACCACGTCTGGCCGCCATCGAAGGAACTGCTTTTCAGGATGTCGGCGTCGCCGTTGCGCAGATCTGCCCAGGCGATCATCATCGAGCCGGTGCTGGGAGACACGGCAAAGGCCGGTAGACTCAGATTCCGAAAGATGCCGTGGGGCAGATGGTTGCGCAGGCCAAAGACGGCCGGCACAATGGCACGCGGCGCGGAGAAGGTGATCCCACCGTCTGCGGAGGACACCAGATCCATGGCCTCGCGCGTCTGCTTTCCCGTCCCGATCATGGCGAGAAAGGCAATCGAGATCCGGCCATTCGGAGTCACCTGGGGCGTGGCGCCGATCGCAAAGTGCTGGGTATCGAACCGGCTGACCACCACCGGCGGCAAAAAGGTTTTGCCATAGTCGGACGAGTGCGAGACGGCAATGCCGGTCACCGGCCGGTTGGACCCCTTGCCGGCCCGATCTCCCTCATCCAGGTTCCAGGCTACGTAGACCGCGCCGCGATGGGCGCCGCGCGTGCTGTCCACTGCGATCCACGGCTTGTCGTTAAAGTAGACGCCCTGCGTGTCGAGAAACACCGCCGCCGGCGTGTCCCAACTCCGTCCGCCGTCGCGTGAGCGAGAGACAAAGACACCGGTGCTGAGTCCGTTGACGGCGATCACGCAGGCATAGGCCAGGCTCCCGTTGGGCGAAAAGGTGAAGGTTACATCCGAGACCAGGCGATAGGCGGCAAAGCCCGGCAGGAGCCCGGCGTCGGTCCAGGTCTGGCCGCCGTTAGTCGAGAAGAAGGTCCCAATCTTGAATCGGTAGTGCGCTGGATCGGTAAAGAACTTGGAGCCGGCCACCAGGACGTTCGGGTTCCGCGGATTCTCCGCTACATATGGTTCGCTATGCGCCACAAAGGCATCGTGGCTCACCTGGACGTTGGCCAGGGCCGGCGAGCGCGGTGAGCCGGTTGCGCTGGCAGTGGCTACCGCCCCAGTGGTCAGGAGGAGCGCCGCGAGGAGCACCACCGGTGCTCGATGTATGGCAAATTTCATGGGATAACCACCGTGTTTGTTTCAGCATAGTGTGGCCCGGGCCATAGACCTGAGCAGAAACCGCCAGAAGTAGCGTCGGAACGGTAGTTCATAGGCGGGCAATTTTGCGCCTGGACGCACCCTCACCCTCACCGCCGGCCGCGCGGCGCGAACCTTGCACAGAACCTCTTCGACCACGCTCACCTCATACCCAGGAGATACCATGACCAACACCACTGAACAACAGCCTGTGACCGCCAGCGGTACGTTTACGCTGGGCGGCGACCTTCCCGTCCACCGTCTCGGCTTTGGCTCCATGCAGATCACCGGAGACGGCGTGTGGGGCGAGCCGCGCGACCACGACCAGGCAATGGCCGTGCTACGCCGCTCCCTCCAGCTCGGCGTGAACCTGATCGACACGGCCGACTCATACGGACCGGAGGTCAGTGAGCGGCTCATCGCTGAGGCACTGTATCCCTATCCGGAAGGACTGGTTATCGCGACCAAAGGCGGTCTACTGCGCACCGGTCCCGGCGAGTGGCCGACCGATGGGCGGCCCGAGCATCTGCGTGAAGCGCTGGAGGGGAGCCTGCGGCGCCTGCGCCTGGAGCAGATCGACCTGTATCAGTTCCATCGGCCCGACCCCAAGGTGCCGTTCGAGGAATCGGTGGGCGCACTTGCCAAGATGCGTACCGAGGGGAAGATTCGCCATGTTGGGCTGTCGAACGTCAGTATCGATCAGCTGACCGCGGCCCAGCGCATCGTGCCGATCGCCTCGGTACAGAACCGCTACAACCTCACCGACCGGGAATCGGAGGGAGTGCTGGACGCTTGCGAGCAGCAGAATATCGGCTTCATTCCCTGGTTTCCGCTGGCCACCGGCAGCCTTGCCAAGCCCGGCGGTCCGCTCGACCAGATCGCCAGGCAGCATCAGGCGGCGCCCTCCCAGATCGCCCTGGCCTGGCTCCTGCAGCGTTCGCCGGTGATGCTGCCGATCCCCGGCACGTCTTCGGTGGCCCACCTGGAGGAGAACCTACAGGCCGCGCGCATCCAGCTCAGCCAGGAGGAGTTCGACCAGCTTCATCACCTCTCGGAGGCATAGTGGCGCCGTCGCTCATCTGGCCAGAGGCGCTTTCCCGGGCCCGGCCCCTCGGGTTTGCCCACCGGGGGGCCGGTCGGAGCAGGAACGAGCACAATACCCTGGCAGCCTTTGAGCGCGCCCTGGCGCTCGGCGCTCGCGGCCTAGAAAGCGACATCGCCTTGACGCGAGACGGGGTGCCGATCCTGGCGCATCCCCGGCTATTCGAGCGCGGGCCACGGCTCGCCAGCCTGCGGCGCGAGGAGTTACCGGCTCACATCCCTTCCCTGCATGAGCTGTACCGGCGATGCGGAAATGACTTCGATCTGGCGCTGGACATGGCTCAGCCGGCCGCCGCCGATGACGTCGTGCGTATCGCCGAGCAGCACGGCGCGGCAGACCGGCTCTGGCTCACCTACTGGCATCTCTCCACCCTGACGACCTGGCGGCAGCGCTGGCCGAACGCACATCTGGTCTATCCAACTCTGCCATTGCGCCCGGGCGGCGCCATTCGGCTGCTCGACCGATTGGCCGAGCAGCAGGTCACCGCGCTCAACATCCACCATCGCTTCTGTACCGCTCGTCTGGTGGTGCAGGCCCACAGCCGCAGCCTCTTGATCTTTGCCTGGGGTGTGCGAACTCGGCAGCCGCTCGTCCGGCTGATCGCGCATGGCATCGATGGCCTCTTCTGCGACGACGTGGAGGGCATGGTCGAAGCGCTGGGGCTGAGCAGATCCGCTGAGTGAGGGGCACCTGCCATGCGGTAAGCTGGTGCTATGAAACCACTGGGCACCATCGTCCGGCTGCAACTGCAGCGTTCGGACCTCAAGATTGGCCCGCGAGGGCGAAAGTCGTATGAACCTGCGCCGATTATCAGCCTCCCGGCCATCGCGATTGATCGGGGTGGCGTGTCCGGCTGGGATGACGATGGCCAGACGACGCTCGACGTTCATCACTATGAGCATCCCTCCGGTAAGAACCATGACGGCCTGCACGGCTTCTCGGTCCTCTTCACGCCACATTACACCGCTATGCGCCGGCGCTTTGGCCCGCACCTCACTGAAGGCATCGCCGGGGAAAGCATCCTGGTCGAAACCGACCACATGGTCTCCCCAGACGACCTGCACGACGGTCTCGCGATCCAGGCGGGAGACGACCTGGCGCGCCTTCAGGTGACCAAGATTGCCGAGCCATGCGTCGAATTCACCCGTTTCGCCATCCACTATCCGCCCGAGGCCCGTGCCGACCGCACGCTGACCGATGCCCTGAATTTTCTGCGTACCGGCATGCGCGGCTTCTACCTCCGGTATGAGGGGGAGCCGCTCACCGTGCACCTGGCAGATCGGGTGTTTCTGTAGCTCGGCGAGCGTGGTATGGTTCGTCCTCTTACGTCAACCGTCTAGCTCTCAGTGGTGGGTCAACACCAGCCGGGCGGTGATGCCGGGCGGGACGGTTCGGTAGCCGAAGAGTTTCATGAATCGTGCTGTGTTGTACACACCGGGGCAGGCGGGGTTCAGGGTATCGACGGGACTGGACTCAGCGAAGCGGGCAGGTAGAGCGCCGTCCCACCATCCGGTCGCGTCGTCCTGCCAGAAGTCCGGCATGCCGGTCCTACCCTGGGCGATGTGACCGTGTCCCCAGCCCTCCTCGCGGCAGGCGCCGCTGTAGACGCCATCGAATACCAACGCGTTGCTGCAGTGGGCTGGCGCGCTGCCATGCGGCACGTGCTCAATCACCGTCGTGGTGAAGTGGACGGTGTAGCGGCCGCGTGCATCGGCCTGATAGTCGCCGATCCCGTTTACGGTCAGCGACGCGCCCGCGACGCCAATCACGGCGAAGGTGGCCGGGGCCTGCAGCGTGCGGCAGGCGTCGATAGTACGTGGGGTAAGAACACACGTGGCATGGAACAGCAGACGCCAGTGGCCGCCCAGCATCTCTCTCTCCGCATGTGCCGGATGTATCGGACCCGTCAGTGTTGCCAGGGCAATGCCGGTTGCCAGGATACAGGTTCGGTTCATCTCGGTCCTCCGTGCCAGTGCTGATGTCAGATACAACGCAGTCGGAACCCATTCGGTTACAGTGCAGACTTGGAAGACACCAGCTACTATCCTGAGAGAGAGGAACGCATATCAGTACAGGGGAAGGTACACGTGATTGATACGGTAAGCGCGGCAGTGCCACGGCGTCATGAGATTCCAGAGGAGTTCACCTGGGATTTCACGACCATGTACGCCGATGACCAGAACTGGGAGGAGGACCTGGCTCGCATCGAGGCCATGATCCCCGAGGTCGAACTGTTACAGGGGACGACCGGACGGGATGCAGAGGGACTGCTACGCGTGCTGGAAATGAAGGACCGCGTCTCGATGCAGATGAGCCGGCTCTATATCTATGCGCGCATGCGCAAAGACATCGACGGCACAGACTCGTCGGGCCAGGCACTCGATACCCGCGCGGCCTCACTCAATGCCCGGATTTCCGCCGCGCTCTCATTTGTTGAGCCGGAGATTCTGGCCATACCACCCGAAGAACTCGCCCGGTGGCAGACGGAGAGTCCTGAGCTGGCGCCGTATGTCTATTATCTGGACCTGCTCTCTCGCCAACGCGACCACATACGCTCCAGTGAGGTCGAATCGGTTATCGCCCAGTTCTCGGACGTTACCCGCGCGGTGGGGGATACCTACGATGTGCTGACCAACGCCGATCTGGTCTTTCCGACCATCGAGGACGAGCACGGGCAGACGCTCCAACTCTCCCAGGGCCGCTATGGCTCGCTGCTGGAGAGCCCCGACCGGCGGGTGCGACGAGACACGTTCAAGGGGGTGCTGGGAACGTTTGCCGGCGTACGGCGCACACTGGCCACGACGCTCGCCGCCGCCGCGCGCGACGATGCGTTGTCGGCCCGCCTGCGCAACTATCCTTCGGCACTGGACGCCGCGCTGGCGCCAAACGACATTCCAATTGAGGTCTATCACAACTTACTGACCACGGTGAATGCCAATCTGTCCCGCCTGCATCGCTACGTCAGCCTGCGCAAACGCATCCTGGGCCTGGATGCCGTACACGGCTACGACCTGCGCGCGCCACTGGTAGCGGATGCGCGCGACTCATTCGACTACGCCACGGCCACGGCCATGATGCACGACGCCTTCAGGCCCATGGGACCGGAGTACGGTGCGGCCGTGCGCCAGGTGCTGACCAGCCGCTGGGTGGACGTCTATGAGAACATGGGCAAAGCCAGCGGCGCCTACAGTGACGGCGCGTACAGTACCCCGCCGTTTATCCTGCTCAATTATCAGGACCGCCTGGACGACGCCTATACCCTAGCACACGAGCTGGGCCACTCATTGCACAGCTACTACACGCGGCGCACGCAGCCGCACGTCTCTGGCAACTATACCCTCTTCCTGGCCGAGGTTGCCTCGACCCTGAACGAGGCGCTCCTCACCGAGCACTTGCTGCACACGGTTGACGATCCGGCACTGCGGCAGCAACTGCTGGTGATGCAGATCGAAGGTTTGCGTACCACCTTCTTCCGCCAGACTATGTTTGCCGAGTTCGAGCTGGACCTACACCAGCAGACGGAAGCGGGCGAGGCGCTCACCGCCGAATCGCTCTCCGAACGCTACGGCGAGTTGGTGGCTCGCTACCATGGCCCAGACCTGGCCATCGATGAGGAATTGACCTGCGAGTGGACCTTCATCCCGCATTTTTACTACAACTTCTACGTCTACCAGTATGCCACCGGCATCTCGGCGGCCCTAGCCCTCTCGCGGCAGATCCTGGCTGAGGGCGAGCCGGCGGTGCAGCGCTACCTGCACTTCCTGCAGAGCGGCTCGTCCCGATCCTCCATCGATCTCCTGCGCGAGGCGGGCGTCGATATGACCAGCCCCCAACCGGTGCAAGCCGCCATCGATCACTTTGATGCGCTGGTCGACGAGTTGGAGGCGCTGATGGTGTAGCGCGCCACTACTCGTGCGGCGGTCCCCGTGGCCCCTCCGGCTCGTCGGAGGGCCGAAGGCTACCGAAGCGCACCGCGAACTCACCGGCGTTCATCACGGGCGTCAGTTCTCGCTCGCAGTAGAGGCAGACGGTAGCGCCGCGCGACACCTGCGCTCCGCAGTGGGGACAGGGGCGTGTCCGCTCGACCTCCAGCAGGTCCTCACTCGGTGCCACCTGGTCAGCCCCATCCTGGCCTTCCAGCCCCAGCATACGCCGCAAGCGATGGCGGCCCATTTTCTTCATCATGAATCATTCCTTATAGATAGCCGGCTCAGTAGCCCTACACGATAGTGTGACAGGCCAAGGCAGGGACCGTATAGGCCGATCAGCTCGCGTACATGCTCACCATGCCTGTGAAAGAGAGAATTGGTTGATATGCGCACAAGACGTGCGACTCGAAGACAATCATGACGGCACATCCAGAAGCGGCCAAGCAGGATCGCTATGCCCGCTGGGACAGCCTCCAAACGGTGAGCTTCGGCATCGCTCAACGCATCCTGCTGGCGCTGGTCGCCCTTGCATTGGTCATTCTCTCGTGCATGGCGCTGTGGAATACCGTCGTCCTGGTACACACCGAGCTGAGCAGCCACGATCTCACCAGAGCCATCACCACGGGGGTGGATAGCGTCTTCCTCACCGTGATCCTGCTCGAGCTGATGCATACCGTGATCGGACGCGGACACCTCGCACAGCGCATTCAAGAGTTCATCGTTATCGGGATCACCTCGGCCATCCGACATGGCTTGAGCCTGGTGGCCACCTCCGACTCCGGTCAGACGGTGGCACGTACCATTAACCACCGTGTCTACCAGGTAACGGTGCCCGGCATTTCCAATCCTCGCGACACTGTGATTAATCTGGTGATCAATTCGGGCAGCGTACTGCTGCTGGTCGCTGCGCTCTGGCTGATCCAACACCGCTTCGGCTCCAAGGGAGGGTCCGATGAAGCGGGAAGCAGCCTAGACGAGGAGTAAGCGGGTTATAGTCGGCGCACAAACGCTCGCGGATCGCGCAGGAAGTTTCTGGTCAGCAGCACCTGGCTGACATCCTCGTACGCCACCTGTGCGATCACCGGTCCGTCGAAGCTCAGGATTACCGCGTCGGGGAAGGCCATCAGAATGGGTGAATGAGTTGCAATGATGAACTGTGAACCCTGCGCCACCATGTCTTTCAACATGCTCAACAGGGTGATCTGGCGCTGTGGAGAGAGCGCCGTGTCCGGTTCATCCAACAGGTAGAGCCCATTCGGGACAAAACGCGACTGGAAGAATTGCAGGAAACTCTCGCCGTGCGATTGACGTCTCAGATCCTCGCCGTATCGCTCGACCAGCGCGTGCCGCTGGCCCCGTGCCATGCCTTGCGCCAACAAAAGACTGTAGCCGGAGAGCCGCTCCTCATATCCCTCAGACAGATCGTCCAGCTCGCGCACCAACTGCGCCATGCGCTGCGTGTAGTTAAAGAAGTCTTCGGCGCGCAAAAAAATCCTCGCCTGGTCCTTTTGCGCCACGAAAAGCGCAGATGTTCGGCGAATTGGCGGGCCTCCGCCAGGGTAGGATCGTTCCGCAAATCCTCGCCGCCCACCGAGATCGACTCGATGCCGGCGGCAATCCCCTCCAGCAGCGTCGATTTACCGCTACCGTTCTCGCCAACCAGAAAGGTCAGAGCAGACGGAAAGGCGACCGTGTCCAGAGATCGCACCACCTGCAAGGTGAACGGATACGCTTCGTCATCCCACGCGTGTTCAATCAGCCGCACCGATGTGAGGAATTTCATGTCAACTCTTTCGGATATCCTGTTCTCCGCCAAGAGTACGCTGGACGTCCTTTCCGAGACGAACCCCGCATAGCACCGGCAGCCGAGCAACAAATACGCTTGCCTCATGGCGGAATGATCCGTACCTCACATGCTCCCGTAGTACTTACGGAAGCATCCAAACATCGATCATTGCCCTGGTATGGACGGTGCGTCCCGCTCTTGACTTTCGGCTCCAAATTGACTCGCACAGGTAATGCATACACGAGGAGGAAGGAAGACCTATGTCAGATGAAACCACTCAGGCAGCCCTAGCTGAGGACGTTCTGCAGTCGCCGAGCAGCCGGCGACACTTCTTGAAGGGCGCCGCGGCAGTTGCGGCGGGCCTCGGCATCGCACCGGCCGCTGCTCACGCCGCGGCGCTCCAGGGCAGACCCCTGGCAATGATGCCGGAGACCAAGCAGCAGATCCTGAACATCGCCGTCACGGCGGAAGCAGCTGCGGTTACCGCGCTGTACAACCTGCACGTGGCTGTGAACCACGGCAAGGTCGATCTCATGGGCATCGCCATCCCGGCGGGCACGCTGGTAAAGATCGTGCGTGGCATCCTCCGCCAGGAGCAGGACCACTATTCGTTCCTGTTCGGCGCCGGCGCCAGGCCCCTGGTGACCAGCTTCAGCTTCCCCCCGGCGATCCTGACCAGCGCGCTCCAGGCGTTGGCTTTCCTGGAGACCGCGGACGAGATTTTCGCCGCCGCGTATCTGGCAGCCAACCGTGAGTTCGCCATGGGCGGGCTGGTCACGCTGGCCCAGTACGCGTACCAGATCGGTGGCACTGAAGAGTCTCACCGCGAACTGGCGCGAGCCGCGCAGGGCAAGCTGCCGAACAACCGCTCGTACGTGCGCAACCTGTTCCCCCATCGGGTCAGCGGCGCCGTCAAGGTCTTCAGTCAACTGGGCGTCTTGAAGCCCGGCCTTAACTATCCTGGACCCGCCGCCGTCGACGCGATCCTGCGCTACTCCGGCGACCATGATCGCACTGCGGGCATCACCCTGCGCCACCCATAGCGCATACCGTCTTTGCCCGGTGGCCTCGGTTCCCGACAGGGAACCGGGGCTACTTTTTTGTGCGGACGCTACGTTCTCCAGTCCTCCAGCGGATCGTCCGCAGCGACCTGGATGACACAGAACTCGTTGCCCTCGGGGTCGCGCATCACTGTCCAGCTGCGGATAGTCTCGACCGCGGTGGCGCCCAATCCCTCCAGCCGGGCCACTTCGGCCACGCGGTTGTCGGCGCCGATATCCAGGTGGACGCGGTTCTTGACCATCTTGCCCTCCGGTACCCGGACGAAGACCAGCTCGACATCTTGGTCGCGAGGGTCGAACACATCACCTGCTTCGACGTCCCTCTCCTCGCCGGTCTGATAGCCCAGCGCGGCCGACCAGAAGTCGGTCATGCGCTGCACATCGGCGCAATCGATGGTCACGCTGGCAATGCGAAGAGCCATAGTGTTCTCCTCAGTCGCGCGCCATAGTCTCTCGGGCTGAGTAGAGCGGAAGGAAGGACTGGAGGCGCTAGGCTAGTAGATGAATTATGTCTGGGGACGATTCCATCCCTCGATGCTGATGCCCGGTAGAACCCCGCACTTGGCCTCATCGGCCTCGAGCTCCATCTGCGCTTCCGGCAAATCCAGCACGGTGATAAAGGCGTCGACCACCGAGGGATCGAACTGGGTTCCAGCGCAGCGCCGCAACTCTTCACGGGCGTGCTCCTCCGAGTACGCTTCTTTATAGCTGCGCTTGGTGATCATGGCACAGTAGGCATCAACGGCGCCCACAATGCGCGAGGCCAGAGGAATCTTGTCCCCCTTGAGGCCATCGGGATAGCCGCTGCCATCGTACCACTCGTGATGGTGCAGCACCACATGGGCCACCGGCTCCAGCTCGGGCACGTGACGGATCAGGTCGTGCCCCACCTTGGCATGGGACCGCACCATTTCACGCTCCGTATCAAGCAGCGGACCCGGTTTATTCAAGATTCCGTCACTCACGCCGATCTTCCCTATGTCGTGCAGCAGCGCGGCATAGCACATCACGCTACGATGATGATCGGGTAGTTGCATATGGTCAGCGATTAACCGGGTGTAGCGCGACACCTGTTCGCAGTGCCCCTGGGTGTACGGGTCCTTGATCTCCATCGCGTCGGCCAGCACCGTCACCGTGGAGATATACGCGTTCTGAATCTGGAGGCGAAGATGGGAGTTTTCCACGGCGACGGCGGCCTGGTCTCCCACGCTAAGCAGCGTTTCGACGTCATCGTCCTCGAAATCGCCGTGTAGCTTGTCGGCCACGACCACGATCCCACTCAGGTTCTGAAGTAGCACCACAGGAGCAACCAGAAAATTGCGAAAGCTCTCGCTGTCGCGGGATGGCTGAGGCAGCCCCTCGCTATCATCATCCTCGTTACATACGAAACTATCGTTCTCCTCCAGCACCTTGGTGCAGAGGGCAACGATGAAGTCGGACGGCGCCGAAGCCGGATAGCCGTCCACGTCTACCGCGGCCCGCATTCGCAGTTGCTCAGCCGGCGCCCGTACGGTAACATAGACGCCGCGGGTGGCGCCGGTAATGGTCAGACAGGCGCGCAGAATCAGATCGTAGATATTACCGGCGAAGAGTGAGCGATGGATCTCCTTCAGTAAGCCGGCCAGTTGATTGGCGCGCTCGCGATTGCGCTCCGCTTGCTTGCGCTGCTGCTCTACCTGCCGCCAGGCCTGATCCAAATCCTGTGCCTGAGATGCGTTCTCTTTCTGAGCGCTGGCCAACTGGAACTGTGTTTCCTTGAGTTGCCTGGACAACTCCGTTGCCTGCCGGTCCCACTCGGCATGAATCTCGCGGAAGTGCTTCTCGGTCTGCTGCAGATCCGCTACCAGGAGGCTGGGCGGTGTGAGTGGGGAGTCCTCGTTCGTTGATCCCTGAACGCTTCCAGGCTCTTCCTTGCCCAACTGATTCTCCCATCCGTGTGATGGATACCAACGTTTAAACGTGCCTCGTGCAAGCGCAAGCCAAGCGACCATAACTCAACGGGACCGTGTTGAGCGACACTTTCCGCCTCGCACTATTCTACCGTCTGAACGCGGCCGGAACGATAGCGTGTATGGCTCTCCTACCGCCTCATTGGCTTGAGTCCGGCTCGAATGGCGATCTCCGGATCATCAATGGACACCACCTCGCCGTTCAGGCGTTCGGCCTCACCGCTCAGCAGATAGAGAATGAGTCGGGCCGGATCCTCGGGGGCTCGAAGCAAGCTCCGCTCCTGATATCCACGAAAGCGTTCGACATTCTCGCGCGTGAATTGTTCCTCGCTGCTGCCGCGAATCTCCACCTGCATTGCAGTATCGACGATGCCGGGGCGGACTGCATTCACCCGTATATCGCGGCCAGCCACCTCGCGAGCCAGCACGCCGGTCAGCGCTTCCACGCCGGCCTTGGCCGCGGAATATGCGCTCCAGCCGGCGGTTGTGCCGCGCGCGGCGCCGGAGGACACGTTCACGATCCGCCCCCAGTCTCGCTCGACCATACCGACCAGAGCATGACGGCAGGTGAAGAACACACCGTTGAGATTGATGGCGATATTCTCCAGCCAGTCCGCCGGGCTAGCTTCCCAGAGCGGCGCAATGGGACCGATGATCCCAGCGTTGTTGATCAGGATGTCGACCGCGCCCACCTGTGCAAAGAGCCGATGGACATCGTCTTCGCGACCAATGTCGGCGGTCATGGCCGCCGCATCACCACCCGCCTCTTGAATCTCAGCCGCCACCGCCCGGATCTCTCCCTCACCACGAGCCGTCAGCAGCACGCGAGCGCCGCAACCGGCCAGAGCCAGAGCCGTGGCCCGACCGATACCGCGCCCACCACCCGTCACGAGCGCCGTTTTCCCCTCCAGGTTAAGTTGGGTTGAATTCACCGTATTCCGCCCCTGGCCGGTCCACGAATCAGCAAGGCTGGACGGGAACAGGCGACTCCGGCTGAGGCTCCTTGCCTATAGGAGTGGGGAAAAACTACACTATGGAACACGCGACCTCGGGGAGTGGCGCAGCCTGGTAGCGCACTTGCATGGGGTGCAAGGGGTCGCAGGTTCGAATCCTGTCTCCCCGACCATTGCCACCGCGTCGGCAGAGAGCCTCGATACCACATCGGGGCTCTTTCCTTTTCCATGGAGCGGCTACTGCATAACCCGTGCCAGGCCGGTCCTCCCAAACTGTCCGCTCCTACGCATCCTCCTGTGATCTACCCAACCGGCGCGGCCATGCGCTCGCCTTGCAGGGGCAGCGTAAAGGAGAATTCGCTGCCCTGCTGGGGCTCGCTCTGAACCGAGATGACGCCGCCATGCGCCTCCACAATACGCCGGGTGACATAGAGACCGAGGCCCAATCCCTGAATATCGGTCTCGTCGGCCTTGCCGCGGTAGAAGCGCTCGAATAGCTGCCGCTGTACCTCCTCGGGAATCCCAACACCCTGGTCGCGGACTGTCACCACTACCGCGCCATCGGCATGGCGTGCACTGAGCGAAACATGGCCCCCGTTCGGTGAGTACTTGACCGCATTGCCCACCAGATTATTCATCACCTGTTCCAGTCGATCGCGGTCCCACACACCGCCATATGGCCCTCGCTCCAACTCCAGATCAAAGGTGTGGCGTGGCGCCACGACGCGGAAGCGGGACACGGCATCCTCCAGGACCATACTCAGATCCATCTGGCCGCGCTTCAGTTCAAACTCACCGCGTGCGAACCGGGTCACATCCAGCAAGTCGTTCACCATTCGAGTGAGGCGACTGACCTGTCCGTCGATATTGGCGGCGAAGCGCTGATCCTGGGGATTGTCGGCCAGCTTACGGCGCAACATTTGCGCGTACCCCTTGATAGTGGTGAGCGGCGTGCGAAACTCGTGGGAGACAATCGAGAGGAACTGGTCTTTGACCTGAAGCGCCTGTTGCTGCTCATTGAAGAGACGAGCGTTATCGGAGGCGATGCCGAGTTGGGACGCAAAGTTGGAGACGACTTGCTGCTCCTCTTCGTTGAACGGTCGGTCGCGGTCGCGAATGGCGACAAAGACCGCATCGCCAATCACCGGCGCGACCATCAGCGCATACCCATCCGCCAGGTACGAGATGGGTGATGTCCGATGTACCGCTGAGGAACTCACGATCTGCCAGGATGGCGCCTGCGCATCCGTCTGATGCCATAACGGGTCTCCACCCTCCTGGGTCCGCGGCAACAGTCCAGCGCTGCGCGCGTCCAGTTGGCGGCAAAATTCTCCCAGCGTCGGCTGCGGATCGTCCTCGGTGCGAAACAGGGTGGGCAGGATCGAGCCGACCGCGGCCAGGAAGGAGAGGTGTGCGATGCGCTGCTCCAGCGCTGCCGCCATTTTGTTGAAGGCATCGCCCACGGTAGCCAGTTCTGTGCCCCCGGTGACCGCCACCCGGGACGATAGACGGCCTTCGCGAAGGTCGCAAGTCGCCCGGGCGAGCGTCTCCAACGGGCCAACGATGTACCGCGCAATGACCAGGGAGAGCAGCAGAAAAATCAACAGACCATTGACGCGAACTATCGTACCGGAGATCACTGACTGGCGCAGTGCATCCTGCACCGAGCCTCCCGACAGAATCACCTTGGCCAGGCCCAGTGGCGTGTTCTGATCGCTGATTAACGCCACACCAGCGGTATCGCCGCTAGATAGGTCGTACACCCGTGTTCCCGGCACAATAGCAACCGCCACGCGCTGGTTCGTCTCCGCTGGACGAGTGGACGCAACAATCCGGCCGTTACTGATTACGGCAGCGTAGGCAACACCCTCCGCGTGGGTCAGTGACGCCACAAAGCTTTTCAGCGCCGAGAGGTCGCTCGGCGTGCCCTGAAACAGGGGGGTGACCGCTCCTTGAGCCAGAATCATGGCATCGGTTCGCGCCCGACTATGGAGCTGACTTTGCAGATTGTCCTTCTGATTCTTGTATTCCACCAGGCCGGTGACCAGCGCCACGATGATATCGGCCACACACATGACCAGCACCAGCCGCCACCGAAGCGATGAGATAGGCGGGAGTTTCACGACAGCTTACCCTTCCCTGTTGGACCCAGTGTATATCCAGAGTTGCGGTCCTGGCATGATGCTCTCTACCATCGACTATGGCATGGTATGGCGCGTGGAAGGTTCTTAGTGTGGTGGTGTTCACCAGTATTGCCACTACCTGGAGTCCCGTCACCAGCAAAATCTACCCGTATACGATCGATCAACCTTCCTCCTTCCAGCATATTGTGATCACCAATGGGGGAGAGGTGCGCGATGCGTTTTTTCCGGGGCTGGGCAGTTTCACCACCAACGTCAATATCTACGGGGTACGCGCGAGCGCCTTCCGCGATGAACGTGCGCACCACGGCAACCGTAATAATCAGATCAGCCATGCCTGTGGATCGATCCGTATTATGGGCCAGCGGCGAACCCTCCTGTGCGCCAGTTTCCATGGCCTGGCTGGAAAATGGACAATCCAGCAGGTGACGTTTCCGGCTAACGGCTATGTCTGGCATCTCACCGCATCGTCCGACCTGCGCTATCTCTCGTTGCGCGGCATCATGCACCGAATGTTGCGCTCCTTTCACACCGGCTAGATTCGCTGCGAGCACACGTTACAGGTCCCGCTTCAATCGCCAGGAATGAACCTGGAACGGATTGAAATAGAGGTCCGGCGCTCCGGTATCCCGCTCCAGCAGATCGGTCTCAGCGGTGAGCCTCCATCCCTCTGGAACCTCTACCTCGACAGGTCCACGTGCGCCGCGCGGCTCGTAGACTCGCAGGATCAGATCGCCTCCGTCCTCCGCGACCTTCAGCGCACCCAACCCGACCGGTAGACCGATGATGCGCAGCGGTTGCCGGATATCCTCTCGCTTCGGCGTGACCTGGCGTGCCGGCAACGGTTGGTTCAGATCCTCCGCCTCCATCAGCACGCCGCCCTGCAGCCAGTCGCCGCTGTGGGGCAACAACGCATAGGTGAAGCTCTGCAGGCCCTCGTCGGCCAGGGGATCGGGATGGATCGGTGAGCGGAGCAAGCTGAGGCCCAGCTCGTTGCCCTGAGCGTCATGGCCGTACTTTCCGTCGTTCAGCAGTGCCACGCCAAAGCCCGGCTCGGAGAGATCGGCAAAGCGGTGGCCGGCCACCTCGAAACGCGCCGCCTCCCAGGAGGTGTTGCGGTGCGTGGACCGCTCGATCACCCCGAAGGCCGTCTCGAAGGTGGCGCGTTCCGAGCGAACCTTGAGCGGGAAGCGTGCCTTGAGCAGCCAGCGACGATCGTGCCAGTCCGCCGTGGTCTTGAACTCCAGCCGCGCCGAGTTGGCCCACAACCGGATATCCTGCGTCACCGTGCTGTCGCGGAAGCGGTACACGGTGCGGATGGCGACCCGGTGGGGACCGGACTCGACCACCTCGACCGACGATGCCCGCAGCTGCTGGCCGGTGCGCGCATAGCCGGCGTCGATATCCCAGGCGTCCCAGTCGAGCGGCTTGTCGACATAGGCCCATAGCTGGTTAGCATGGTCCGCCAGCGCTTCACGCTCGGAGAACTTATGGTAGAGACTGGCGATGGTACCGTCCGCGGCCACGGTGACCCGAACAAACATGTTCTCCAGCCGATCGGGCGCGACGCTCAGACCGGGTAGAGGGTCGGTGTGGCGGGTGATGTGCATGCACAGTCCATCCAATTCGCGATTGGTGGCCAGCACACTGCCGCCCTCGACGGGCTGTGCCCCAGGGAAGGTATGAGGTAATTCCACCCGAAGTGGTCGATGCGACAGGTCCGGATTGACCAGGAGTAGCGCCGGCTCCGAGCCAGACTCGGCCATCTGCTCGCCCAGCCAACCGTCCTGCTGCTCGATATGCTCGCCCAGCCAATCACTTTGCTGCTCGATAATCGCGCCCGCTGCCTCGACCACGCCACCGAGTTCCTGCTCGGCCTGCTCGTACACCTCCCGGATGCTGGAGCCGGGCAAGATGTCGTGGAATTGATTGCGCAGCAGCACCCGCCAGAGCGGTTCCAGCGGGGCCGGCTCCGCGCCGCCCTGCAGATACGCCAGCGCGCTGATGGTCTCCGCCGCCACCAGGTCGCGCTCCGCTCGCCGGTGCAGAAACTTGGTGCGCCCCTGGCTGGTCAGGGTGCCGCGGTGCAACTCCAGATACATCTCGCCCAACCAGATCGGTAGTTCCTGCCCCTCCACTGCCTGGCGGGCTCGTTCGAAGAACGCCGCAACGGCGCCGAAGCCGACCTCAGGCACGGCCGGCAGACCGGTCATCTCGCGAGCGCGCTCGACCATCTCGGCCGTCACCCCACCGCCGCCATCGCCAAAGCCGATGCTCAGCAGGCTCTCGCCGTTCACCTGCTTGCCCTTATAGTTCCGCCAGGTATGCACCGTGGCATGGGGGCCGGGGTCCGCGTTGTAGCCGCTGGTGTTGGTATTGATGTCGCTTGGATTGTCAAAGACATGGGCCAGCACCCGGCTGCCGTCCAACCCCTCCCACCAGAACAGATCGAGCGGGAAGCGATTGGTGTCCGACCAGGTGACCTTGATGGTAAAGAAGTTTTCGATACCCGCGCCGCGCAGTAATTGCGGCAGAACAGGCGAAAACCCAAAGCAGTCCGGTAGCCAGCACACGGTATGGAGTGCGCCAAACCGCTGCTGGAAGTAGCGCTGGCCGTAGAGCAACTGGCGCACCAGCGATTCGCCGCAGGGCATGTTGATGTCCGGCTCGACCCACATGCCGCCCACCGGCTCCCACTGGCCGCTGGCGACCCGCTCCTGAATGCGCGCGAAGAGTGCCGGATCGTCCTCCTCTATAAAGGCATACAATTGCGCGCTCGACTGATTGAAGCGCAGCTCCGGGTAGCGCTCCATCAGGCCGAGCACGGTCGAGTAGGTGCGGCGGGCCTTGCGCCGGGTCTCTGCCAGCGGCCAGAGCCAGGCGAGATCAAGGTGGGCATGGCCGGTCAAGGCGATCGCCCCGTGCCGCGGGTAGATCGCCTGGAGGGCAGCTAGGTCGGCTGCCAGCCGGTCCGCTACCGCGCTCACCACCTGCCGCGATGCGTCGGAGAGCCCGGGCGGGTGCGGCTCCAGCCCATCCGGCAGCGACCAGATGTTCTGCATCTGCGAGCTTGCGCCCGTGCGCGATAGATAGCCGGTGGTGTCGCTCGGCCACTCGAGCGTGGCTATCGCCCGCTCCCCGGCGGCCAACAGAGGTACGGCCACCTCGTGATCGCTCAACACGCCCACCGCCTCAACCACCAGTTGCAGCCGCCGAATCAGTCGCTCCAGGGCCATGTCTTGCCAGACCAGGCGAGCGCATTCCAGGGCTGCCGCGCGGTTGGGCACGCCAAACGGCAACCGCGCCACCGCCTCGGCGTTCAGCCAGAACTGGCGGGCGCGCAGCGGCACGCGACGGTGTTCCGGGTCCAGGCCCCAGGCCTCGGCATCGCCCGCGCCGTACTCGATGTGCACCAGCCCTTCGCCGCCCAGCTTCAGCTCCAGCCGGCTCTCCTCCAGCGGCCAGTGCGCCGGCAGCTGCACCTCGGGATGGACCAGATGCACCAGCCCTTCACGTGTGGGCCACGCCTCACCAATGCCCAACGCGCTGCCATTGAAGCGCCAGTTCGGCAACTCCACCACTTCGCGGTCCAGCCAGAAGCGCAACTCGCGCAGCCTGGCTTGCAAACGTCTCAGTCGCTGGTCCTGGGTTAGCTGCATACGGTCGACTCTCTTCTCATCGGCATGACTCCGGCGCTACGTGAACTACCGTTATTTCTTACTGGCACGGACGTAGACCACCATCCTGGGTGCTCGGTGTGTCACACCCAGCACCGATATCATATATGGCGCCTTCTTCCCCGGCGGCAACAGTTGGTTGGAGGAGTATGGATACAGGATTCCCTGCCCGGCCACCCGCGTCAGCGTACCCCGGCTGTTGTAGAGCGCGACCATGATCTCATCCACCCGCGCTCTCTTGCCGCCCACATTGGTTACGGCGCCGGTTACCTTATCCGAGTAGCCGGGGTTCTCCGGACCCATCACGGACGTATCGACCCGAATGCCGGTGTAGTTGGAGGCGCGCATCTCATCGGCGCTGATCGTCCGCCCGATGGCGATAGCGACGCGATGCCACCTCTTGGGATTGTCCGTCATAGTGGTCAGCCAGACGCCCTTCGCGCCCGGCTTGAGCACGTTGCTGCTGATAGACAGGGTCACACCGCGCGCCAGGCGCTGGTTCCGATCGTTGTACACGCCGACCTCAACGGCCACGGCACTGGCCGAACCCGGTCCACGATTCACCACCTCGCCAAAGAAGCACAGCGCCCCAGGCCATCATGGAAACTACCAACCTGTTGGGCCACGAGTTTCGGCTGCGCCAAAGCCCCGCGGCCCGTCCGTGGCGCCGCCTGAACCGCGCCTATATTGGCGCCTGCCACCAGGCAGAGCACGCCGGTCACCATTCTGACTCGCATAGGTTTTTGCCCCTTCCCACTGCTGCCATTGGCGGAGAAGATAACCCGCCTAGCCTAGCTAACCAGTTTTCAGCGTGCCGGCCCAAGTTGGGGTTGAGGGCAGCCCCCCTCCAGGGATACTTGATCACCGTGTGAAATCCAGATTTAGGCATAGGCGATTACAACTGCCCATACTGCAGCTTGGCATACACGACCCGGCACGTTACGGTGCTCTTCAGAAGAGCGCTGGAGGGCACGTGGAATAGCACGCCTGCATCCCAATACGGTTGACGTAAGAGAATCGCGAATGGAGATTCGTCGTGCATCGGCATCACAGTGCTGGCCTGCGGTCCAGTCCCCCGCGCCGTTGGGCGGGACAGGCGGCCAGGACGGCCGGGCTACCGGGGCCGCGGCGTACGTCGGCTCAGGGCCGCGTAGGTCAGGTCGCCCGACGTGGTCTGTACCCCGTCCCCTTGTGGGCGGATCGGCCCGCAGCCGACACCACGGTTCCATCCGGCTAGGACGCCCAGGCTGCGGGCGGGGTGGCGCACGTGGACAAGAGAGCCGCTTAAGTCAACCGTATTGGCCTGCATCCCGCCATATCCGACGACGCGTGACTGTGTCGCGATGGACGGGATGTATGCACGCCTACCGATCCTCTCACCACGCGCATCATCAGGATCAGAGCGGCTATCGCCGGCCCGCGTGCCTTGCTGCGAGCGCGAGGAACTATGAAAATCCGGCACACATACTTGCCGACCGTATAACATTTGCCCCCTCGGCAGCGTTTCATCTAGTGAAGACCTCAACAGCTATTGTATGGAGGATGGACGGAGGCATCACGGGTGGACATTGAGCGAGAGGTCATCACCTGGTGGCCGGAAGGCTGGCGCTGGCGGCCGTTCACGATCTGTATCCTGCGGTCGTCGCATCCCGGTTGGCGTGGTCTCCGGATGATCCTGGACGACGGCCCGATCTATCGCGTGATCGGCGAGTGGCCGGCCAGTGAAGGAGCGACGACCCGCGTTGCCACGCATACACCCGAGGCTGTCTTCCTCCCTGATGGACTTCCGCAGCTCCCCGCACCAGCGCTGATTGCGGCGCTGCAAGACCACGGGGTGGACGGGAAGATGTTCGTCGTGGGGGAACAACCCCATCACGATCTGTTGATGGCATTGGCGCGACACGGAAGCGACGGGTACCTCTGCTGGAATCAGGTCTCGCCCACGGCTGTCTTCTGTACTCTCATGGGCATCCTGCAGGCAGACCTCAAGGTGGGAACAGCGCAAGCGCTCGAGGCCCTGGCGCTCGAACCCGAGGCGGAGCGGCGTCACCAGGTGGAGGCCTTGCATCTGACTGACCGTGAGTCGAAGACTCTGCATTGGTTCGGTGAGGGCATGACAGAGGAGGCGATAGCGGAACGCATCGGGATGGGACGTCGTGTGGTCGAGCGCATGGTGCCACAACTGGAGGACAAGCTGGGCGTCTCCTCGCTCCCGGAGTTGCGAGTGAAGGCGCGAGACCTGAGACTGTAGCACCAATGACGGAAAACCCGGCAAAAACTGGCGGGTGACCCGCCACATTTCGGCGGGTTTTCCCCTTCCGCATGGGGTCCCTTGTTTGGCACCATGAGGACGTGGAGGGAAACATATTCCACAGACGAGGGCGCAGGGCACGGCTCAGAACTCGTGACGCGCCTGGATCAATCGAGAGAAGGGAGAGCAGAAGACAGCATGGAACCATTTAGCTTGTATACGGATCCATTTTGCTCTTGCCGCATTTTCCGGCGGTAGACCACAAGCATTATGCGCTACGTTGAGCCAAACAGCGAAGCGTTCCTACGGCACCATCGGACAAGCTTGGCAAAAGGGATGCCACCAGAGTTCGTACCGCTGATGAACCAAGAAGCTACAGTATCGAAAGAACCTCGTCGCGGGGCTATGGAGGATGTATGAACAGTCAGGCCAAGGTTAAGGGAATTGCTTTCCTGCTCACTACCCTTCTCATAATCGCTTCCGTGGTGCTTCCTCCAACTCCGGCACTCGCTTACGTATTCGCACGAAGCTATTTTCATCGGACAACAACTCAATATACCTTACTGCAACTAGAAACTGTCTGAAAAGGGGGTGACGAGGTGAGACACTGGAAGTACCATCTACCAGGAGTCTCACATGACCTCGCCTCCCCGTCTCTATCCTACCGACCTCACCGATGCCGAGTGGCAGATGC
>JAABUL010001882.1_pt1 | contig 37379 bp, 30 predicted proteins | sample 5559151 | NCBI WGS metagenome assembly JAABUL01 (sample SAMN10711876, study PRJNA513368) | rock metagenome | isolation source: Antarctica rocks | place: Antarctica: Victoria Land, Pudding Butte sud | reverse complement strand
GACAAAACCAGGCAAGATCGTAGCGACGTTACTTGCCCACGATGCAATTGTAGTCAACCTCGTGGCGCTGTAATCGACGAAATACACGTTTGTGTCGTCGGAATCGCTGGGCAGCTGCAGATTGGGTAAGAGATCGCCCCGTTGAACCCGAAATTTGAAGACCAAGTAGAGTAACAGGCCAACAAATACAAGGAAAGGGACAGTAATGACGATGATCGCTAGTGCTATGTTGTTGACTGCGCCATTGAAGCCTGGACGTCGTGAAAGCTGAGGCTTTAGAGACTGTTTGTCTTCATCGCCTTGCTTCAATGATGTCTCCATTAGGCTCAATTCAACTTCAGGCTTACGTACAGACTGCTCGGAGCCAAAAGAGGCTGTCGGATCGACACTGGAAGGGCGACGCATGTTGGTTGGCATTACAAGAATTATGAACTCCGTGAGCAACTGGTTCCGTAGAATGCGAACGTGTACAGGTAAGAAACTCTGCTGCAGTTGAAGGGATAGAGGGGCACGTTATATTAGACTGGACCAAGAAACGAAGGATTCGACGGACACAAAAGCGGCTAATTGCAAACAAGCAAATTACCAACATAGAACGATGGCAGATTGTAAGATAGCCACACTTTTTTTATAAAGTCCTCAAGACTACCATGCCTCCTCTGTGGTCTCCAATCTACCGACCGTACTCCGTACTCCGTAAATTGTATAAAGTCCACGCATTGTTTTCTTCAGGGAAATGAGAAGGATAGGCGCCCTAGGAGGTTAGGGTACTTGGCGCTCCGCTAGCCGGCTTTGGGCTTGTTTATAGCGGCTCTTGGCAGAACCTGGAGCCAATAGCGCACGCTGCTGTGATATCTTATCTCTGAAACCTGCCGATGCAGAAGAGCTGCGGCTGGGGCTGAGACTCTCAGGTAGGTTTAGAAGCTGGTAGAAAAAGGTTAGAGGGATCTCAGTCCGTGAGAAATTGTCCTCCCTCGGCCGGGCACGAGCTTTGGCACCTGGCGCCGGCAAAACGTTCTCCCTTCCCCGAGGGATAGCTATGGATTTTTGCCCGCCTGAAACGGTCGTCTGCTTTCTTCGTCACACCTACAACATAGTCAGCGCTGCCTAATACCGTCTCCCTCCTAACGCCCGCTACAACATATACTCAGCCATCAAAATGTACCGATAACCTCCCCTCCCTGCTCCTGAGCATATCGCCCACACCTCCGCCGCCCTCCCATCAACTCTAATAATGCACGACCCGTTCCCCCTCGTACCACCCTCTCTCCTCGTCAGAGCGACTCAACCTTTTGCAACCCGCCTAAACCTCACGACCCTCCCCCTCCACATCCACGAAGTCCTCCTCGCAACCCTATTCTACCACCTAACATGCCGCTACATCTCCCCCTTCCTATCAAGCTACATCTTCCCACGCATCTATCCTCAATTCAGCAAACGCACAAAGCTGAATTGGGATGTTCACGTTGTCTCGCTCGTTCAGTCTGTTCTGATCAACACGGCGGCGTTGTGGGTGATGTTCAGGGATGAGGAGAGGGGCAGTATGAGCTGGGATGAGCGGGTGTGGGGGTATACAGGGGCGGATGGCATGATTCAGGGATTCGCGGCTGGGTACTTCCTGTGGGATTTGTGGCTTTGCAGTATGAATGTTGATGTGTTTGGGTGGGGGTTGTTGGCGCATGCGGTTGCGGCGTTGGTGGTCTTCATGTTGGGGTTTGTGAGTCTTTTCCTCTCCGTTCTCGCCTGGTCGTTTCGAAGAAAGGAATGAGCTTCGGGCTGATTAGAGCGTGATAGCGACCATTTGTCAACTTTTACGCGCCAACCTTCATCCTCTACGAGCTCTCCTCGCCCTTCCTCAATTTCCACTGGTTCTTCGATAAACTGCACATGACCGGTACGCGGCCGCAATGGTATAATGGAATGGTCCTCCTCTCCAGCTTTTTCTGCTGCCGGCTGCTATGGGGTACGTACCAGAGCATTCGGGTCTCGCAGGATGTATGGGCGGCTTTACATTACGATCCACTCACAAGCTCGAAGTCGGTGTTTGAACCGTCGGGTGAGAGGGTTGAAATGATGAAGTATGCGGGGGACTGTGTCGTGCCCATGTGGCTCGCTGTTGTGTATTTGGGCAGCAATATCGTGCTGAATACGTTGAATTTTTACTGGTTTGGGAAAATGATTGAGACGATTCAGAAGAGGTTTACGGAGGTGAAGGGACAGAAGGGCGCCAAAGCGGACAATGAAGATGGGGTACTTGTGGAGGGCCTTATGGACAGTAGTACCCTTATTACTAAGATTGTGGAGAATGGTGAGGTGGTTTTGCCGGATGATAAGGAGACAATGGAGAAGGGGATGGCTAATGGGAGGAGCATTATTAAAGTCGAAACGACCGAAGTGAGAAGAAGGAGGGATTGATGAGTGCTAGCTGTATCTGTACATCAACGTTGGCATCGGAGGAGGGCTCGATCAGATGTCTACACCATGCTGGGCAGCGATTAATCCCCAGCGCAGTCTATATGAAAGCTTATAATTATGCTTCGTGTGACATATCGGCCTCATCTGATAAGAAGATGGTCAAGCTTTTACAGGACCCAGATCTTGTTCCAGTTTTCCCCTTTGAGGCTTCAACTTCTTGATGGTCTGTAGCCCATGCATCCAGGGCCACAGCACCTGCGGGATACGTACAAAAAGCTGTTGATGACGTTTCCGAATTCCCGTTAAGGGGTTATCGTGGCAGTGATACTCTAATAGCGCCGCAAGAACCCTTGGAATAGCCATAGCCGTACCATTCACTGTGGAAGGATAACCCATCTTGACTTCAGATTCAAGCGGCATCTTAACTCTTGTGTTCAACCGTCTTGTCTGGTAGTCCGTGCATATCGACGTAGATGTAACCTCGCCCCATCCCTCATCCTGGCTGCTCCGGGACGGGAAGTATACTTCAATATCTTGCTTGCGGACAGCACTTGCTCCTAGATCTGAAGAAGGCATTTCGAGGATGCGGCAGTGCAAGCCCAATCCTTTCAGAATCTCTGTCTGCACTTTGATCATCCCATCGAAGACATCAACCTCTCCTCCTGGGACGGTCCAAGCGAACATCTCGACCTTTGTGAATTCATGAACGCGGTATAGCCCTTTGGTATCAGCCCCTCGCGCTCCTGCTTCTGCCCTGTAGCAGCGACTCGACCCAACAACCTTCAATGGCAATTCTGTAAATTCAAGAATCCCATTCGCTTTCATACCAGCAAAGGGTATCTCGGCTGTCCCCGCTAGGCTGTGGGTGGGCTTATCCCGTCCTAAATCTCTTTCACTCTGCTGGATGTCGTAAACCTGCTGCTCGCCGCTTTGGTCACGAGGACGGAATCCACACGCAGAGGCTATATGAGAGTATACCATCGAAGGAGGCGTGACTACTGTAAAGCCATGTTTCATAGCAACTGAGAGGGCGTATTGAACCAGTGCTTGCTCGAGCAACGCTGCCTCGTTCTTGAGATAGTACCATCCCCACCCACTCGTTGTTGCCGCACCAGAGAAATCGAATAAGTCCAATTCGACACCGATGCCGGCATGATCTGAGAAGAATTTGCGATGATAAGGGTTTTTGAGAGATATACCGTCTGGTTTAAGGCCTTTGTTGATGTAGCCCACCACTCTTGGCTCCTGCCTCGGTGTGTCAACGCTGGTAAGGTTGGGCAGCTCGGCTGCTAGAGTCTCGATTTCCGAGGTCAGCTGTGCTTCGTGTATCTCCGTAGTCGACAATTCATGTTTCTGTTTGCGAGCCTCCTCAATAAGATCCTTCCTCGACCTCCTCGGAGTATCCTGGCTGCTCTGCTTTAGTCCACTGGATTTCTTGCCACGTGATAACTGAGATTGGATAGCATTGCTCTTCTCTCTCAAGCTGCGTGTGTCTATCTGGGACTGGCGCCATTGGTCGAATAACTTGACAATCTTGAAGGGATGCTCGCTCTGTGCTTTGTAGTTGCGTTCGAGGCAATTGCGGGAGTAAGATTCAGGGTTTTGCCGTATATGTTTAATATTTATTGAAGGCCTGGGAGCTATGGGCGGCAGGTGCTCCAGCGCTCTTGGGCTGCTCTGAGAGAAGTAGCGGACAGGTAAAAGAGCTCGTAGTATATGTCGCGAGGTGGGAGCTGAGCCATGGCTACTCATAGCATTGCAAGAGGGTAAGCTCTATTAGCAATAGAGATTCAGGCACGAGAGGCGATAATTCAAATGGATGATGTGGTCCACGGACTTTGCCGTACTAGAGTAGCTCTAGACCTAGAACTTCTCTACGGTAATTTACAATTACACTACCGCTCTCAGTAAAGTTATCTAAGACCTTCTATTGTTCCATGCGCTCGAAACAACACTTTCGTGCCGATACTCTCCCTTGAGATGAGTGTACATCGGTGGCAATGTCCTGCCCCTGATACACTCCTCTAGGTGCCTGGCTTTTATCATGTGCAACCTCAACCTCTTAACCCTAGACTGAGGTGAGTAGACGATAGGTGGCGTCGGCGTTTTGTACAACATCTCCCACACGATGTCGGCCTTCTTCCTCGAAGACACTGTCGCTTTCAACGCTGATCCTGATATTATCGCATCAATCGAAAGCACCTGGAGCGATGTCGATCAAGTTTCAGCAGCTCCATCCGAGGGCAATGAAAACTGCTATATCCACAAAAACCTACCCAATGATGTCAAGTATGCCTGGTTGGGCGATGGACGATTACTCCCTGGATATGTTGTTGTCCAATTCTTGCAGGACTACGATGGCTACTGCCTAGTCTCCGAAGATTCACTGAATCTTGTTGACCGCTCATTTGCAACAGGTGACGTGGTCAAAAAGTACTTATCAGATGCCCAGAGTGGTACTATCATAAGCACGGCTCTGATGTGTGGTTTGCGGCCACTTTGTAGCGAGGCTGATTACAATGCCAAAGAGATCGTCCCGGCCCAAGGCTACATGCCTTCACATGGCCCATGTGCTCCACGGCGCAAAGCAGTCCGCGATCGATATCTACATGGCTTTCCCAGAACGATACGCAGTCCCTTGGCATCTCATTCCCACAGGCAACATGCCCCTCCATATTCACTTCTTCAAGTGCCAGCCCATGAATTGACCCACTGGAACAACTATCGCGAAGAGGATTTCGTCATCTACCGCGACTGGGTTGGGCAAATTCGATCAATCTACGATGAGGTGACCATCCGCTTGATGAATGGTAGTGTGGTTGTCGTCGAAGATCCTGACGAGCTGAATCAACCTTACTGGATCCCTGGCACAGCATCTTACGAACTTGTTCAACGACTGGACCGTGCTGGCTACTATAGAGCTGCAAATATCATCCGTGAAAATGGGAAGCCGAGATCAGTTCCTGCCGAGCCTTGCTTTCCTGGCCAGCGTGTGCAAACCAAAAAAGGGAACCTACGCCGCGGGAGGTGGACTTTTGGGGCGTACGATCCCTCGGTGTCGCCCGAAGGAATCGTTGTTGATGTACGCTGTATGGAACTTGAAATTCGTTGGCTGCACCCAAACCAGGTGCGTCTTCTTGGAATTTGTACCTTCTTCGATGAAGAGGCTGGAGTCCCAAAACCGTCTCTGCGGCCTCTTGCCCTACCTCTATTGTTCATGATCATGTCTTAGGCTACGACATCACTCACGGCGTCAATGTCCACACTAAACTTTTGCACAGGATTTGCCTCTGCGGAGTCAGGCCAATCCTCCACCGAGTTCGTTGAATCTCGATGACATAGGATCCGGGGAGATCAATGTGTACAATCGCAGCAGACTACCCGTCAATCGGACAGTAGACCAACTCTCGAATGCTTCGTACAGTCCAGACACCGGATTTGGTCACGGAGTGCGCTTCAAGGATCCAGTGGGTGCTGCAATTAAGTATGGCAACATACCCATAGATCCAGACATCGATAGCCGATCTTCAGCCGCAAGTGCCGACAGCTCACGCGCACTAGGCCATCACTTTGACCGAATACCACGTGCAGCCACCCAAGGGTTTGACATGAATGTACTCCTTGTAGTGACTACATCGACCAAAGTAATGGTCCGATGGCAGGACTGTTCTATAACGGAGGAGGACTCAGTCCAGCTGCATCCATATCTAAATCCAAATGAAGATGATGTCTGGCCCGGCGACAAAGTCTCATTAAAGGCCGTAGAAGAGATCTTGACGGCCAATAGTGCTGCTTCCGTGCGTGCTCACAAAGTAGGCGTTGTTCAATCGGTTGATGCATCTGGGCGGATAGCCCAAGTCCGCTGGTTCCAAGACGCCAAGATCGACATGGACGACGAGAGATCATGGCAGATACATGGTTCAAAGTACGGCAAATTAGGTGATGAGGCCACAGAGTTGCCCCTGTACGACATTGCTGCTCATCAAGCTATGATGACGAACCGAGGAGATTTGGTTGTTATACTCCCAGTCACAGATACAAGTCAACGGCCTCCCAGTAACGGACTCCGAACCGCACTACACTCCCTCTTTGGTTTTCCTCCGGATCAGCGCGCTACTCACGCGGAAGACTTGGATGAGGTTGCACAGTCTGTCTCAGGACATCAATCGAATACCCCATCCCAGGTGGCCTCCGCACATGGCATTGAGTGGTTTGGAGAGGTCACTGACATCTGCCTTGATGGTGGCGTCGTGGTTCGACTCGGAGCAGCTCACGAAGCTCGTGATGTCAAGGTCCCACCGGACTCTATTCTTGTAGTAGCTTCCGATGATACAGATAGTGACACTGAAGATACCGACGATGAGGATGATGAGGACAAGGACTCATACTGGAGCGATGAGATGGAGGTAAGCACATCTTGAAATGCAAGATTCCGCATGATCTAGCAGTTCTTGAGGCTCGAGGGACCCCTACCCTTGGTTCTTGGCCGGTTCTGCGCTCAAAGGTAACGAGTCAGAAGGCACACACAGCTTGTGGGCTACTTACACCGGGGCGATGGACTTTGATAAAGCGCACCGTTGAATTTGGTCCTTCTCTAATACCTGCCGTGCTTCTTACTTTATCTTTTAGCTCGACAGGAAAAGACTAATTTATGTACGTGCACAGGTCAGCGGCGTAGACACAGATCATGATACAGATTCCGCCTCTGCGGTAGATACTCCTTACGAGTATGAAGGGGGTGAAAAGCTCACTACCGATGATGATGAAGAGATGTGGTCCACAGACGAGGGAGACGTCGTCATCCCCTCCGTTCCACCAATTGCTACTCGTGAAGATGACGGATCTCCTCCAATAAAATATTCCTCAAATCCAGATAACATCGAGACGCGACAATTCGGCAGACTTGATAGAGCGATCTCCTATTCGAAATACCCTTCGATGCCTGCACAATTCGCTGTCCTCGAGAGCTCACCACCAACTGATCACCATTACATCAGCAAACAAAGGCCCTTGACTGCTGATCTGATGCGACGGATCATGAAGGAGACTGAGATCATGCGTGGAACCCTACCGGATGGCATTTTTGTTAGATCTTGGGACTCACGACTCGATCTACTCCGGGTGCTGATCGTGGGACCTCACGATACGCCTTACGAGTTTGCGCCTTTCGTAATTGACCTCCACTATGGCGCTTCATTTCCGAATTCGTCGCCGGATGCTTTCTTTCACTCCTGGACATACAACGTCGGGCGGATCAATCCCAATCTATATGAGGATGGTAGGATCTGCTTGAGCTTGTTAGGGACATGGGAGGGAGATAGCCGAAACGAAGAATGGTCGTCAAAGAATTCGACTGTTCTACAGCTCCTAGTCAGCCTCATGGGGCTTGTCTTGGTGAAGGAACCATACTACAGTAAGTGAAATCTGATCTCTTGATCCTCAAAATTCCCGACCCTCTCGGATTTCCTATGATGACTAGAGTGCATTTGGCTCGAGTGCGATTTGTGGTAAATGCCATACATCGGCGATGATGTAAAATCCCAGCTACCTTAACAATTGTGTCTGATACCTATACATATCGAAATTACAGTATATAAACATATCATCACGCGAAGGCTAATCATGCCCATACAGATGAAGCTGGATTTGATGTTCTGATCGGCTCCGCAGAGTCTCAAGTACCATCAGCACTCTACAGCGAAAAGGTCTATGTGATGTCAAAAGCGTTCGTGAAGACAGCGTTGTCCGATCCACCGCAAGGTCTTGGCGACGTTATCGATTGGCTCTATCGGGGACCTTCACCACAAGGTCCAGCATTACTACACCGCGTGGTGGAGGATTCAAAGCGGTTGCTACCTGAGAACATGACAAATGCCACCACTTCAAGAGAGGCAGGACAGCCAAGCTCTCCCACCAAATTGAGTGCTGGCGCATTGATCGTCCTCAGAAGGAACCTTGCTTCGCTGGAGGACCTTATGGAGCGTAACAAAGAACCGAGTTTATAGATCTACCCGGTCCTTAAACTCGTAAAAGCCACAACGCTTACCTCTTGGGGATTGGCTCAAGGTAGCCAAAGATAGTACGATCGGTATTGCATCCGTTTGGAATGAATCTCGTGGGGAATACGAGGTTTTAATGAGACCAGGATATTATCCAGCACTAGCACGGCGTTCGCAGCTAATGCTCATATGATACACCACGCATCCACGTTTCCCACCTTGGTCTCCAGTGCCTACTCCTTCCGTCGTACTGATTACCCAGCGTGTATGTGAGCAAGCGGCTTATGGTATCAGCTCGTATATCACCATAACCCAGTGACGGCAACAATCCTAACGCCAGCGCTCAAAGCGTCCAATTCTACAATACCTGTAACCAAGGAAAAAACCACCTGATTAGCACTGAATATCCTTACACCTACAATTCTGGCAGACTCTCTGATCGAATCATTTACATACTTCCGCACACTCACTCTAGCCTACTGAAAGCAATAGCAATACATCGAGGAACTTCGTGAGGTCGGATTTATATTGCTTTACTGGGCTCGGGTGCCTTTATATTTTTTAAGATGCAACTTAATGCCAGCCTACTAAACTATCCGTCTCGCCATCGCGGCTGGGCTCCCATAAAGACTCGACTTGCAGCTAGTAAGTTGTACTCCCATGCAAACGATAGGCATAGGTCAAATCGCCGTGTCAAATCGCTCGGGCAAGCGACGATTGCATAAGTTTGATAGGACGTGGTATTCATGATGGCCGCACCGCACACTGCAAGCAATACAGCCGCCTGTTCAACTGAATCGTGCGATGATAGTACGTGCAACATAAGCTCATTGACTTACCAATAAATAATCCTCATCCGATCTCGGAGGACTCACTCCAACGAGCGTTTCAGATATATCCACCAACAAATGAGAGCGCTTTTCCATAGTGCTGTAACAACCCTCAGCAGCGACACCCTGTTCAAACGTCAGGAACCCCGCCGGACACATCTTGAGGTACACAAGTAGCACCGTCTCTGGATTTCCGCCACCTTGTAATTTGCTTCTTCGTCTGCGACGAAGACTGATACACGCGCTACATCGAATCTCAACGACCCGACGCGTGTAATGTGCGTTCCTTCCGAGCGTTTTCATGACCTCGGACGCTTGCAGGATCTTTGCTGTCATCACCATCGCACCACCTCATATGCAACAGTAAAGGTTACCTTGTTGGGAAGACACTATATATGTAAGCTCGGTAAAGAAAGCCTGACATTCACTCTTTCACTATCGCTACTTTTTGAACCAACATGCTAGTCCCCTATCTACTCTTCATGCTCACTGAGGTAGCTTACATCACGACAAATCCACCCTCCCATAACCCACCCCACAGCACTCCGGCGCCACAAACGTCTCATTGCAAGGACATCTATACTCCCACCCCTTCTCATCCACATACCGCTTCACATCCCTGCCTCCTAAACCTCCAATTGACACACTCAGTGCCAATTCCAGGCATACAAAGGAACTCGCGACAGGATCTAGCCCCAATCTATGCGCATCATCAGGCGAAGGCAGCGCACAGAAACAATCTACCTCTGGATTTCTAGATCCGCAGTCCTGAGGACCGTTGCAGGTATTACCGCAGACCGTCATGTTGTTCGAGCTAGGGATGTGTTTGATTTCGGTTGAGTATGGCGGTGATTGTGGGATCGGCCCTAAGATACCTGTCGGCCAACCTACGGAGCAGAATTGCTTGCCATCTGCACCGCAGGATCCAGCTGGTGTTCCTAAGCGGTTCTGAGGCGGAAGCACTTGGCCTTCGCTAGCATGAGATCCAGTCTTCTGATAGGTGTAGGAGCCATCCGTATTGTGGCTCAATTCATGATTCTTGACAAACGCCCACAGTTTTGTTGTCGAGGGCGTCGATGTGGTGTTTTCACGCGTGGGTGCGAAAGTGCAGGCGCAGTGCTGCCAGCAGTAGAAGCGTATGGAGGCTGAGAGGAAGAAGTTGTTCCATGTCCAGTCTGCCCTTGGTGTGAGTTCGTCGGAGAACCAGACTGTTCGCACGGAGTTGCCAGTGGTGAGGGCGGTGCGGTGGCAGTAGCCGCCGGCGTTGGCATCGCTGGTTTGGGGGAACGGATCAGCATAGTGACGCTTGCGATGCGTGCGAGGATACATGGGATAGGACGCTCAAGTTGCCTCCGAAGAATTGCACAGAGCAAAGTTCTTGCCGATTTCTAAAGTGCGCGGCTGTAAATGGATGGGGGAGTTGGAATGAGGGTAACGGGCCTCTGCATTCAATACTGTTCTGTACATCCACAGAAATGTCCTCTGCACTGTATTGAGGTCCGTTGACCTGCACTAATCGCAGAGCGTATACGGCATTAACCCATCGTCCCGGAGGAGACCCCATATGCTGTACTATTGGCACATCGAAATCATCCACAACGTCGATCTTGATATTGTATGTGGATATGGACAGCCGGAAATTATTACGCAACGCTTCGTCTGTAGTAACTGGTTGGACGCTCAGATCTGTGGTGGCGGAATTACAATAGCATCTGAGGAGACAGCCGAGAAATACGCGAGGAGTTGCAAGCGCGGTGTTGATCTGGGCGCCTGGGCTTGGATCGAAAGCTAGCCTCTTTCGAGGGCCACGGCTGCTGATTGTGGGTGCGCACCATCCGCCAATGTGCTGACCTGGTAGTCCGCCGTTGTATTGTGGTTTTGCGCAGAGCTTTTGCATTGTGACCAGATTAGGGTTGAAGCCTGCAATGACTGGGAGGTCGATGGCATATTTGTCTCCTAAACAGGTTATGTTGCCTAACGGATCGGCTTCAGCGGGTACAAAGTTTTCTGTTTGATACGGGTGGCTTGGATCGTAGACTGCAGACACAACTAGATAATCAAGGCTGATGAGGAAGAGCAGTGCTAGCATTTTCGAGTAGCAACACGAGGAGCGCAAATTGTACCAGAGTAAAGACATTCGTAGGTCGGGACGTTACCAAATGATTCTCATACATCGCGTGGAGAAAATTCTTCAAAAAGACGGCAAATCTTGCTACAGCTTTGAGCCGCCAATTCCAGGATGGGAAGCGGACTTAGGCATCTAGCTCATGCCGCTGCAGGGTTTTCACGGATAAAGCGCGTACAGATGTTACAGGCATGATGATAGTGTCCGCGAATATAAGCCGCAGCTCAGACATTTGTTTCCATTGAGCGACAGTGGTGCCTCAGTGCCAGACATGCCCATGTAAACAGACTCCCAAGAGTCCATTGATCATACTGACGAAGTTTGATCCCCAATCCTAGATGTGATATAAGCATGAAGCAATACGAATGGCGCATGTAAAGTATGTACCTGCAGATGCCCAGTCATAAACCTGTAGCCGCACCGCTGTCACTGCGGCTGTGGACCGCTCCGTCGCAATGCCGGTCTTCCGACAAATCAAAGAATACAGTGCTTTGTAAATCCGTTGATTTGGCGCTAGTAGGCCGTAAATCATAGAAGCTCCCCTACTAAAAATAGGCGGTAAGGCCTTAATAATATACGGTTATATTTATAGTCTATAGACCTCTTAATAGATCTTATAAATTAATTCTATATATCTTATTTTTAGTATTTTAGACCTCTAGGCCTAGTCTACTATCTTACTACTACAGTTAGGTTAGGCTATAACGATATAGTTTTTACGCAAGGTTATATCGTTATAAAGGGGATATCGTTATAACTAGGTATAACTAACCTAAATTTCTAGGTTTGATAGGGGGTTAGATACTAGGACTTATAAGTACTAAGTATACGCTAGGCCTAATTAGGCTAGTAATCTAATATACTAATACTAGTACTCTTTACTAAGGTACTCGTAGGTACTAATAATAGGTAAAAAAAAATCTACTCTATAATAATACCTATAAGATTTCTTTGAAATTATAACGATAATTGTTATAGAGCGAATATCGTTAATCTATATCAAAAATAATTAAATATACGACTTTAAATCGTTATAAAGCGGATATTATTATAACTAATATTATTATAGCCTAATCTAACTGTATTATAATACTATTATATCCTTACTATTACTATTTCTACTTAGTAGTAAGATCTTTATAATACGCCTTAATATACTATTTATATAGTAGCCTTATAGTAGTATAGAGACCTAGTTTTTATAACCTATTATAAGATTAGACTTATTAATATATAGTCTTCTACTATCCCTTATCTTATAATTATAGAGCTCTCCTTACTATTACCCCTATTATCCTTATAATAGCTAGTAAATATAGTAGTAAATAACTATTAAAGTCTATATAAATACTTTATTTTAAGCCTAATTTATAATTTATAAGAGAGCTTTAAGCTCTAGTTCTAGGAAGAGGTACTTATAAATATACCTCTAATAATAAGCTTAAGGGTATTATTATTAAACTTAAGGATAATAATATAAAGCCTAATAGTATACTTAAAATACTATTAATTAAGAGAGCTATTTTTATTATAAAGATATTATTATTAAGATTATATATAAAGCCTTAACCTACTTTATAAATATTAGATCCTTAGTTTAACTCTTAATATATATTACCTTTTAATATATAATAATTAAATATACCTCCTTCTCTTCCTCCTCCTCTTTTAAGTTAAGGAAGCTTCTAATGAAGCTTTAAATAAATAATAAACTTATAATAATATATTATAAATATTCTTTAATAAATATTATTTATATCTTTTAGATCTTTTATATTTTTTAACTAGCCTAATTAACTTTACTATTAATTAGAAGAGGAAGATAAAAAGGAGGTAGGATTTATATAAGAGTATTATTACGACTGGCTAGACTAAGTAGTATATGTTATACTATAGTAGGTATTCCGAGGAACGGTTACCTATATAATAGCTTCCTTGATAGGCGAGTAATACTTACTTTACTCGATAATAAGTAGAGCGAGTACCGGTTATCCTACTTAATAGCGAGTATAACTAGTATACCTCTTAGCACGGATTTCCTATATCTATATAGATAGCGATATTTCTTAAGTAGATAAGAGCTCCGTATTTAACTTATATTATAATTCTAGTAATCTCCTAAGCATTAAATATAATACCTTGTACTAGACCTATTTAATATAAGCCTACTTATCCTACTTCCTTAATACTCCTCTTCATAAGAACTAATTATAGGTCTCCCCTATTTATAAACGGAGTAAACTGTAACATTTTAAGTATCCTTAAAATAAGTACCTTAGAAAGTAGAGACCCCCCCCTAAGTATCTAGAGTTCACGACGCCTAATTATAGATAGTAAAGATAGACCTAAGGTTACTAGACCTAACTTATTCTACGGCGAAAGAGAGAAGCTTAAAGACTAGCTTATATAGCTTCAGCTCTACTTTACCTTTAATAGATAAACCTTATTAACGGTATAATAGCCGGCCTTTACTATTACGTATATAAGAGGATAAGCTTAGAAGTAGGTTCATCCTTCTCTTAAGAAGTACCTTAAGGATAAAGATAATCCAGATAATTAATATATCTAGAGTTAGATAAAGAGCTTTACACGATTTTATATTAAGATACAACGAGTCTTTAGTCCTTTAAATGAAAATAAAGTAGTTATATAAGTTATTTAGTACTTATCTTAGAAGAAGTCTACTACTAAGTATTCTACTTAGTTTTAATAGTATATAATAAAGATAGACTAGGATGATAACGTATTAATAATAATATACCGCCGCGGATTAAAGTTTAATATCAAAGAAGAACTTATACTAACTAGAGTATAGATTAATAATCTCGATACTCTGATAGTAAAAAGAGGTTGATAACAAGCTCTACAAGTTAGTAATAGAGAAACGACATGATAGTAGAACCTCTATATTATAGCCTGAACCCGCGGTTCTTGTACTACGCTTAGACGAAGTACTTCTCGTCACGATTAGTAGTATTAGTACTGATTCAACTGATCTAGATAAGTTAGTAGTATTAGTACTAATCTAACTAATCTAGACAAGTTAGTAGTATTAGTACTAATTTAACTAATCTAGATAAGTTAGTAGTATTAGTACTAATCTAACTAATCCAGTATTTCCTATGTCTATATAAGTAGCGATGCTTTCTAGTAGATAGGAGCTTCGTGTTTAACTTATATTACTAACCTAGCTATCTCCTAGACACTGAATATAATACTATTATACTAGACTAGCCTAGTACGAAGCCTATCTATCCCGTCCTTAATACTCCTCTTTAAGAGATTAATCCTAGACCCTGATCGACCTTTAAATAATAGGGTCGTAACACTTTAAACACCCTTAAGATAAGTATCTTAGGATGAAACCCTATCCTAAGCGAGTAAGGACAGCGACCTCCTACTCGTAATAAAGACGATAAAATCAGGGTTACTAAACTAGATATATACTATAAAGAATAAGATAAACTAGAGAAGTAGCTATTATAAGTATAGCTATATTTTAAGTTTAATATTATAATATAAGTTAAATAACCCCTTTTTACTATTTCCTATTTAAGAGGGCGAGCCTAAGAGTAGTCCGCCCCTCTATTAAAAAGATACTTGGAAGACCCCGATAACGATAAAAATAAAGATATTAAAAGATAGATAGAAAGCTTCTTAAGGTTCCGCGTTAAGATATAATGAAACTTCGGACCTTCTAATAAAAATAACGTCGCGGTATAAGTAATATAATACCTTACTTAAAGGAAGTTAGTAGTAGAATACTCCACGTAGTTTTAATAGTACTTAGCTCGAACTAATTAAGATGATAAAGTACTTATAACTATATATTAAAGAGGACTCAAGGCTAATATTAAAGAAGAACTTATATAAGTGGAAGTAGGAGTAATAATTAATGACTTTGAAACTCTTATAAAGACTATAACTAGAATTAATAACAGACTTTATAAGCTAGCCATAGAAAAGCGATATAATAGCGGCTTGATAGGATTTCGGCTAAGTAGAAACTTCGGAGGAGGTTTCTACGTAAAGAAAACGATACACCGTGATCCTTATAAGTATATACCTATGAAGCTCGACTTCACGCAGTAAAAAGGAAGACCTAAGGGGAAAAAGTAGTATAATAGGGGTAAGAAAGTAATACTTTATTATAGCTATAATAAGCCGGGCTATATTACTAGGAATTATAGGTTAAGAAATATAGTATAACGACTATAATTAAATATACTACGAAGAGTACTACTTAAGAAGAATAGACCTTTAGAAGATCCGCCTAAGGTAGAATATAATAATGAAGAACTCGACGTAATTATATGTAATTTACTCGTAGCATTCGATACGCCTAAGGCAGACATTAGAGAACTCTAGCAGCGATATAAAGAATTAGAAAAGGAAGTCGTCAAGAAAGAAAAGAATATCACGTAGATAGAGGCACGACTCAAAACCATTTAAGATCGACTGAGAGAACTAGACTCTGATGATGACGGTAAGGATTAGAAGGAAAAGCCTGATTAAGGATAGGGAATTGAAGGAGACTTAGACTAGGACTACATAAGTACCAGCGAATTATCAGAAGAAGAAGAAGAAGTACTACGCTTTAAACTAAGTAGCTCCGTACCTTGTACCTCCGCGTTAACGGATTAATAGAAAGACGACTCTAAGGAACGATTAGAATCTTATTAAGAGAAAGTTTTAGATAAGCTATTAATATAAGAGTATTATAATAATTCGAACTATCTAGGATATAGAGTCATGTACTAGAGCGCTTATATAGATGACTATTATAAAACTTATTAGGCCGTATAAACTTACGAAGGACGGACGCTAATAACTCCCGTATGCAGACACTATAACTAGAGAAACTGTTAGAAGTTAGATTGCATATAGCATCTAGTAATAAAAAGAGGACAAAGTTTCTTTCTAGGATATAATAATAAGTAGCATTAGTACCTTCATATCCACCTTAAGCATGAGATGGATACTAAGGAATACTACTTGACGGAATAGTACGTATACTTACACGACTAGTACTAGAAGCATATACGTTAAAAGAAGATTACTAAGTTTCTCCCTAATTTAGGAAAAGAGTAATCCCTTATACTATAGGGAAGTATAAGGAGATTAATGTTATAACCCTAAAAACACGACATTTATACTCGACAGATTACGAGATACACGTGAATATACTAGTATAGATTAATAGGATAAATACTATTACTATAATAGATTCTAGAGTAACGGGCAACTTCGTTTCTTGAACTTTAGTATAGTTAGCGGGCTTACTAACTTGAAAGAAGAAGGAGCTATACAGCTTACAAATGGCTAACGGGTTAGAACTATTAATAGGAAGTGTAGGCGAGGAGACTACCTCGCTACACCTTATAATTTAACGCCACCGTGAGGAAATTTCTTTAGATGTAGTTAGGATAGCTACTTATTACATCATTTTAGGAATGCCTTAATTAAAGAAATATAACCTAGTAATTAACTAGAAAATAGGAGTACTTAGATTCAAGCGAACTAGTATTATTACTAGTATCTACTCTATACGCTGATAGCGGATAACGGTAGATAAGAAGTTAAACTAAAGACTAGTTAAAGTATATATTACTTCATCTTTAAAAAAGGATAACCTTAAGAAAAGAGGATCTAACTTAATAGGTACTAGTAGAGGTTAGTAGGGCTAAAAGGAAGCTAGAGTTCTTAGAGGAAATAATAAACCTCCTAATATCTTATAAGAGTATAAGAAATAGATATATCTCTTTATAAAAGAGATAATAGTAAAAGCTTTACCTATATATTAATCCTAGGATCATGAGATTAAACTTAAACTAGGAAAGGAACTAATGTTTGAAATAATCTATATATTATTAGAAAAGGAACTTACTATACTACGCGGGTATATTAATAAGAACCTTAAAAAGGGATTTATTCAAGAATCTAAATTACTAGCAGGATATCTAATCCTCTTTATACCGAAGAAGGATGGGAAACTTAGGCTATACGTCGACTATCAGAAGTTAAATGATATTACTATCAAGAATCGATATCCTTTACTAAACATTAGCGAGCTGTAGGATAGACTCTCTCAGGCAAGGATATTTACTAAGCTCGACTTACGAGGAGCTTATAACTTAATCCGAATAAAAGCCGGAGAAGAATAGAAAACTATATTTAGGACTTGATACGGATATTATAAGTACCTGGTCATGCTATTTAGACTTACTAACGTACTAGCGACCTGCTAGGTACTAGTCAATAATGTTATTCAAGCCTATTTAGATCGTACTATAATCGCCTACCTTAATAACATTTTAATCTACTCTGAAACTAAGGAAGTATATATCTAGTATATATAGGATATCTTAACTTACCTATTATAAGCGAGATTACTCCTTAAGCTAAAGAAGTACGAATTCTATAAAGAATTAGTAGAATTCCTAGGATTTATAGTAAGTACCATAGGCATTCATATAAGCCCTGAAAAAATCAAGGCTATCGCGGAATAGCCTATACTATACGACGTGAAATTAGTCTAGAGCTTCTTAGGATTTATGAACTTTAATAGAAGGTTTATTAAAGGGTATTTAAAAATAGCCCTACTACTTATAGATATAACTAAGAAGGAAAAGGGATTTTAATAGGAACCTAGTTAGTAGAAAGCATTCACGATATTAAAAGAAGCCTGTTAAAATCTACTAGTACTCTATACCTTTTAAGTAAACGAACCGGCTCGTATTAAAATAGATGCCTTAGATCTTATAGTAGGCGCTTATCTATATCAGGAAAAAGATGGAAAATAGTACCTAATTACCTACTACTCGCGAAAGATGTTAGTAGTAGAATAGAACTATAATATATATAATAAAGAGTTACTAGTAGTAGTATATATACTTTAAAACTAGAGGGTATACGTAGAAAGTTATTTAGAACTTACTATCTTCACGGATTATAAGAACCTCCTTAACTTCATAATAACGAAGGAGTTAAATCAGAGATAAGTCCGTTAGTCTAAATTACTTAGATAGTACAAGTTTAAAATACTATATATCCTAGGAAAAGATAATAGTCGAGTAGACGCCCTAAGTAAACGTACCGATTATATAGAATCTAAGGACATTATAGAGAAGCTAATTCTTAAATAAGAAAGAGACGGATTATTAGTACTAGTATAAAGTCTAGTAGCTATTATATAAATCATGATCTAAGACATCGCGCTAATCCTGAAGGAAGGCTATATTAACGATAACTTAGCTATATAGCTAAAGAATTAATAACTAGGATAAGAGCTCCTCTAGTATAAGGGGAGGACATACTTACCTAAGAAATATATTGAAGAGGTAATCCGGGATCACTACGATAATCCTTTATAAGGACATCCGGGAGTATCTAAGATAGTAGAGCTCCTCCAACGAGAATATATAACGCTATGACTGCGTACGCATATTGAGAAATACATTAGAGAATATATTCAATGCTAGTAGAATAAGTCTACACGCTACGCTAAATATAGGTAAATACAATTTACGCCAATTCCAGATACACTATAGAAGGATGTAATAATAGACTTTATCATTAAGCTACTAGAGTTAAAAGATCTAGTTACAGGAGGTACCTTTAACTTAATAATAGTAATTATTAATAAGTTAATAAAGTATATAATCCTGATTCCTTATAAAGAAACATATAAGGCCTATTAGCTAGGATTCATCCTATTAGACAGGCTGATAAGGGATTATAGTATACCTGAATCTATTATATTAAATAGAGACAGACTCTTTACATCTTATTATTAGAAGACTCTGATCGCTATAATTAGAATAAAACTGCGAATATTAACCGCCTATCATCTAGAAACCGATAGTTAGACAGAACGAATAAATTAGATAATAGAAGCGTACCTAAGATATTACGTCAGTTATAAATAAAATAACTAGGTCTCTTTACTTCCTATAGTATAATTAGCACTTAACGATAAGAGATCGGAAATAACTAGACTATCTCCATTCTTTATAAATTATAGGAGACATACTAACTTATTCCTAGAACCGAGGAGCGGTTCTAGGGCAGAAAGGGCAACGGTATTATCATCTGATATAAAAAGACTGTATAGTAATATATAGAAGATAATTAGCGAGGTTAATACTAAGACTTAGTAACGAGTTAATAAGAAAAGAAAAATGTATCCTCTACTAAAGAAGGGGGATAAGGTTTACCTTTATATAAAAAACCTGAAAAGTAAGAGGCTAAGTAAGAAACTAGACTATATTAAAGTTAGACCATTTTTAATTAAGTAAGCTAAAGGACCTATTAACTATAAGTTATAGTTACTACCTAATACTAGAGTATACCTAGTGTTCTATATCTCTTTACTAGAACTAGCCGACTCTAAAACACTAATCCAGGAAGATTAGAAATATAAGGCTGAGACCGAAGAATACGAGGTTAAAAAGATCCTAGAATAGAAGGATTAAAATTACCTTATTAAATAGAATAACTACGAGGAGTTAGAAAGTACCTAGGAACCTATTAAGAACCTTAGGAACTATAAGGACCTCTTATAGTAATTCTACTAATATTAATAAGACTAGACCAGTCGAAATCCTTAGGAACTTCGACCTATTCTGAAGAAATATCAAAGAGGAAGTCGCTAGGATCAATTATATCTAATTACTCCTCCTACTCCGTCTCCTTAATATTTTAAATTTCGCCTTCTATTATAGTAATTCCCTTTCTTTCTAACACCTCCACCTCTCTCTATAACTAGGTAAATTTAGTTAAAGCCTCTTTAGCCTTAGCAGCCTTTTAGTTCCGTTAATTCTATATCTTTGTCTATTTTACTAGAGAGAAAGGCGAGAGGTTATAGTCCAAGGAACCCTTCCGGGCGTACTCTATATAGCGACTAGCGGAGACCCCGACCTTATACTTATCGGCCTGACCCGTATACTTATAGTTTAAATAGACCCTTATAGTAATAGAACTAGTTTTAAGAATAATATTAACTAGCTGATAATAGAGGAATATAGACTTAGATTTAGATCTAATAGGTGGTATTATAGAGTAGTAAAGCTTTCGGGATGAAAACTAATAAGGGGGAACCTAATATTACAGCCTGAACCCGCGGTTCTTGTACTACGCTTAGACGAAGTACTTCTCGTCACGATTAGTAGTATTAGTACTAATCCAACTGATCTAGACAAGTTAGTAGTATCAGTACTAATCTAACTAATCTAGACAAGTCAGTAGTATCAGCACTAATCCAACTGATCTAGATAAGTTAGTAGTATTAGTACTAATCCAACTGATCCAGCATTTCCTATGTCTATATAAGTGGCGATACTTTCTAGTAGATAGGAGCTTCGTGTTCAACTCATGTTACTAACCTAGCTATCTCCTAGATACTAAACATAATATCATTATACTAGACTAGCCTAGTACGAAGCCTACCTATCCCGTCCTTAACACTCCTCTCTAAGAGATTAATCCCAGACCCTAATCGACCTTCGGACGACAGGGTCGTAACACTCTAGAATAGGACGATTAGGAATCTTCGCTAGTAATAGACTAGGAAGATGATAGTATTAATAACGCGACCCGTATAAATATATACTAATAGAACTAGACTTCACTTAAAGATAAGATAAGGGAAAATTCAGGGATAAGAAGTAATATAAAAGGGGTAAGAAAGTAATAACCTACTATAATTATAATAAACCGGGCCACTTTACTAGAGACTATTAGTTAAAGAACATGGTATCGCGATTATAATTAAATATATTAAGAAGAGTTCTATATAATAAACCTTCTAAGGATCTAGAGAACTACGACTTAATCCACGAGTAAATAGAGGTAGAGAAACTACTAAAGGAAGTTATAAAGGGAGAACGCTATTTTAAATTCATATAAAAGGTATATTAATTCATTAAGAATCTAAAAGATTATAGAATATTATCCTAGGATATTAATATAAGAACTACGAGGTATCTTATCCTAGTAGGATAAGAGGACTTAGAACTTAAGGAAGTTCTAAAGGACCTAGTTATTAGTATCTAGATAAAGGTAGACTAATTATAATAATAACTCTAAGACATCTAAGAGAAGAAGATAGAATAGGAATCTTTAGATAACGGCGAGGTTCTAGAGTATAGCTTAGAATATAGATAAGAAAGTTAAGGGAGCTTAGAGGAAGAAGTATTGTACTATAAACTTAGCAGGGATACTTTAGATAACTCTCTATCTTATAGTACTACATTATAAGGATTAAATAAAGGAAAACACTTAGAGAAAACATATCACGAAGAAAAGCTATACGTTAAAGATTACCGATTTAATTTAGTATACTTAGAACACGGTATTATGTATTAGACAGCCTGCGCCGACGACTACTACAAGTACTACTCCCAGGTCCGGATGGAACTAGGTAGATAGGCAGTAGGTGCGTCTTATAAACGAATGATCTAGAGAGATTACACGAGCGATAGTTATAACTAGCACTTGGCTAGTAAACGACTTAACGTATAGTTTCTAGGATCTACCGCAGACTAGTACGATAGTGTAAAGAAATAACTAATATACAGCCTAAATAAAGAATATTACTACTTATTAGAATAGTATACTTACATATATAACAGATGCTAAAAGTATATAGAAATCAAGAAGATATACGATTTTCTTCCTAAACAGGGAAAAGAGTAATCTCTTATATTATAGGAAGATATAAGTAGATTAATATACTAACCCTAAAATAATTCCTGTATACTACTTAGTACGATATATATATGAATATACTAGTACTAATTAATAGTTAACGAACTATTACAATAATAGATTCTGGAGCGACTAGTAACTTCGCTTCTTAAGACTTAGTACAGTCACTAGGCCTACTAACTTGAAGAAAGAAAGAATAGTATAACTTATAAATAGCTAACAGGTTAACGCTATTAATAGGAAGGATAGATAAGGAGATATACTCGCTACCTATAATAATTTAACGCTACCATAAGGAACTAACCTTTAATATAGTTAGGATAGCTACTTATTATATCATTTTAAGAATGCCTTAATTAAAGAAGTATAATCTAGTAATTAATTAGAAGAAAGGAGTACTTACATTTATAAATACTAGAGATATTACTAGTATATAACCTATACGCCGATAGAGGGTAGCGATAGATAAGAAATAGAACTAAAGACTAGTTAAAGCTTATTACGCTTTAGTTTTAAAGAAGGATAACCTTAGATAAAGGTCTAACTTAATATATATTAATAAGGATTAGCCGGATAATTAAGCTAGAGTTATTAAGGGAAAAGACGAACCTCCTAATATCTTATAAGAGTATAAGAAATAGATATATCTCTTTATAAAAGAGATAATAGTAAAGGCTTTACTTATATATTAATCTTAGGATTATAAGATTGAACTTAAACTAGGAAAGGAATTAATATTTAGACTAATCTATATATTATTAGAAAAGGAACTTACTATACTACGCGGGTATATTAATAAGAACCTTAAGAAGGGATTTATTTAAGAATCTAAATTACTAGTAAGTTATTTAATCCTTTTTACACTAAAAAAGGATAGAAAGCTTAGGCTATATATTAATTATTAGAAGTTAAATGATATTACTATTAAGAATCGATATCCTTTACTAAATATTAGCGAGCTGTAGGATAGACTCTCTTAGGCAAGGATATTTACTAAGCTTAACTTACGAGGAGCTTATAACTTAATCTAAATAAAAGAAGGAGAAGAATAGAAAATTATATTTAAGACTTAATATAGATATTATAAGTACCTAGTTATACTATTCAGACTTATTAACGTACTAGTAACCTATTAAGTACTAGTTAATAATATTATTTAAGCTTATTTAGATTATACTATAATTACTTACCTCGACGACATCTTAATCTACTTTAAGATCAAGGAAGAATATATCTAGTATATATAGGATATCTTAACCTCCTTATTATAAGCCAGATTACTCCTTAAGCTAGAGAAGTACGAATTTTATAAGGAATTAGTAGAATTCCTAGGATTTATGGTAAGTACCACAGGCATTCGTATAAGCCCTGAAAAAATCAAGGCTATAGTAGAATAGCCTACACTATATAATATGAAATTAGTCTAGAGCTTCTTAGGATTTACGAACTTTAATAGAAGGTTTATTAAAGGGTATTTAAAAATAGCCCTACTACTTATAGATATTACTAAGAAAGAAAAAGGATTTTAATAGAAAATAAGTTAATAGAAAGCATTTATAATATTAAAAGAAGCCTATTAAAATCCACTAGTACTCTATACCTTTCAAGTAAATGAACCTACTTATATTGAAATAGATACTTCGGATCTTGTAATTAGCGCTTGTTTATATTAAGAAAAGGAGGGTAAATAGTACCTAATCGCCTACTACTTACGAAAGATATTGGTAGTAGAATAGAATTACGATATCTATAATAAAGAACTAGTAGTAGTAGTATATACACTTTAGAATTAGAGGGTATATACTAAGAGTTATTTAGAACTTACTATCTTTATAGATTATAAGAACCTCTTAAACTTTACTATAATTAAGGAGTTAAACCGAAGATAAGTCCGTTAGTTAGAATTATTAGGATAGTATAAGTTTAAAATACTATATATCCTAGGAAAAGATAATAGTCAAGCGGACGCCTTAAATAGGCGTACGGATTATATAGAATCTAAGAACATTATAGAGAAGCTAATTCTTAAATAAGAAAAGGATAGATCGCTAGTACTAATATAGAGTTTAGTAGTAACTATATGAATTATAGCCTAGGATATTACGCTAATCCTAAGCGAAGGTTATATTAATAATAAACTAGTATTATAGCTAAGGATTTAATAACTAGGATAAAGACAACTCTAGTATAGAGGGAGGATATACTTACCTGAAAAATACGCTAAAGAAGTAATCCGGGATTACTATAATAATCCTTTATTAGGATATCCAGGAATCTCTAAGATAGTAGAGCTCCTATAATAAGAATATACGACGCTATAACTACGTACGCACGTTGAAAAATATATCAAGGAATATATTTAATACTAGTAGAACAAGTCTACACGCCACGCCAAATACGGGTAAATATAGTTTACGCCTGTTCTAGATATACTATAGAAGGATGTTACTATGAACTTTATTATTAAACTATTAAAGTTAAGGGATCCAGTTACGAAAGATATCTTTAACTCGATTATAGTAATTATTGATAAGTTAATAAAGTATACTATCATGATTCCTTATAAAGAAACCTATAAAGTAGATTAGCTAGGGTATATACTCCTTAATAGGCTAATAAGGGATTATAGTATACCTGAATCTATTATATTAGATAGAGATAGACTCTTCACGTCTTACTATTAGAAGACTCTGATCGCCGTAATTAAAATAAAGCTGCGAATATTAACTACCTACTATCTAGAAATAGATAGTTAGATAGAACGCACTAACTAAATAATAGAAGTATACCTAAGGTACTACGTTAGTTATAAGTAAAATAACTAGGTCTTATTACTTCTTATAATATAATTAGTACTTAATAATAAGAGATTAGATACGACTAGACTATCTTCATTCTTTACGAATTATAGTAGACACGCTAACTTGTTTCTAGAATCAAGGAAGGATTCTAAGGCAGAGAAAGCGACGGTATTAGTATCTAATATAAAAAGACTATATAGTAATATATAATAAATAATTAGTAAGGTTAATACTAAAACTTAGTAATGAGTTAATAAAAAGAGAAAAATGTACCCTTAACTAAAGAAGGGGGATAAAGTATACCTTTATATAAAAAACTTAAAAAGTAAGAGACTAAGTAGGAAACTAGACTATATTAAAATTAGACCATTTTTAATTAAGTAATTTAAGGGACTTATTAATTATAAGTTATAATTACTACCTAACGTTAAGGTATACTTAATATTCTATATCTCTTTATTAGAACTAGCTAACTCCAGGATACTACTTTAAAAAGAATGGAAGTTTAAGGCTAAGACCGAAGAGTACGAAGTTAAGAAAATCCTAGAATAAAGGGGTTAGGAGTACTTTATTAAATAAAAGGACTATGATAAGTTAGAAAGTACCTAGGAGCCTATTAGATACCTTTGGAATTACTAGACGCTTCTACGTTAATTCTACTAGACCTAGCAGACTCAGTAGCATTATTAAAGCTAGAGAAGTCATCTAGTATAACTATTAATGATTAGATAGTTAGAGATAGGCTAATAAGCGCGTCTACCGTAGGATAATTAAGAGGGTTAGAGTCTTCCTCTATATCTACTTTAGATAATAGGTATTAAGTCTTCCTTTATACCTTTAAATTAATCTCCTTTAATATTTTCTTATTACGTAATAGTCGGGTTATAACTATTATTAGTACCTTCTTATCCTCCGCCACCTTGAAAGATAATTCCTTACGAGTACGGTCTAATAATTACTATAATATATTCATATATAGCTTCCTAGCCTAGACGTATTCGGAATACTTTAGATGAGACTAAGAATCCTCTATAGTAATATAGAGGCCCTTAAGGGATAAATAACGGTCGTAAGCAAAGTTGATAGTAATACTATATTACTAGATTTCGGTAGTAAGACGAAGACGGTTTTATTACTAATAAGACATAGTGAAAGGATAGAATCTTCGGGATGAAGATAAATAGGAAGGAGAGGTAATATTACAACTGGCTAGACTAAGTAGTATATATTATACTGTAGTAGGTATTCCGAGGAACGGTTACCTATATAATAGCTTCCTTGGCAGGTAAGTAATACTTACTCTACTTGATAATAAGTAGAGCGAGTACCGGTCATCCTACTTAGTAGCGAGCATGGCGAGTATACCTTTTAGCACGGATTTCCTATATCTATATAAATAGCGATGTTTCTTAAGTAGATAGGAGCTCCGTATTTAACTTATATTATAATTCTAGTAATCTCCTAAGTACTAAGTACAATACCTTGTACTAGACCTGTTTAGTATAAGCCTACTTGTCCTACTTCCTTAATACTCCTCTTCACGAGAACTAATTATAGGTCTCTCCTATCCACGGATGGAGTGAATTATAACAAGTATCTTATTAGCTTTTATTAATTTAAGTAGGCTACTTATTATTATAATTTAGAAATTAAGGTAAGTAATCTTTTTATAGATATAAAAATAATAAGTAAATTAAATAAATTATAAATTAAGGTTTAATATAATCCTATTAAATCTATAATTAATAATATATTAAATAAGGATAAAAACCTTAATATTAATTAAGATTTAATTAAGATTTAAAATTATATTATTACTATTAAGGCTTTTATTATTATAAAAAAGATAAGGATAATTACTTCTTTATAAATTATTATTATAAATAATATAATACCTTCCTTCTAAGCTACTATTATAAATAATATTAAGCTTATAGAGTTTACTATCTACTTAAAATTAGTACTTAAAAAGGATTAAGAAATAATAGGATTAAGAAATAATTATATTTATAGGATCTTAATATAAGTTTACCTCTCTTTATATAAAAGTCTAAATAAGAATAACTTATATAAATACTCTTATTTAATTATATTATTAAAGCTTATTTAGCTTTAATTAAAGTTATTATTATATATAATAAGCTAGCTAAGGTATATTAATAGGCTATTAATATTATAAATAAATAATAATAGGATAATATAAGATAAGAGATTTAAAAGTTTTTTAATAAAGGTTTTAATAGCCTTAAGGTTAAAATTATATATTAATTTAATATTTAAGTTATAAATAAGTCTATTATTATAGTCTTAAGATTATAATAATAGCTTATTTATCCTAATAGTTATATTATTACTCCTACTTTAAATAACCTTATAAAAGCTCTTATATAAGAGTATAAGATTAAGAATAAAAGCTTAGGTAAGAAGTTATATAAAAAGATTTTAATAATATAAAAATATATTATTAAATTAATAGCTCCTCTAATTATATATTCTTTATAATTAAATAAGTTAAAGTCTAAGTTAATACTATTTTATAAGATAATATAAAAAGGATTATAAAATAGATCCTATTAATAATACTTATAAATAATATAAGAATATATATAAAGAAGTAATTAAAGTTAAATAAATAGGAGTAATAAAAGGAGTAATAAATTAAAATACCCTTTTTATTTAAAAGTTACCTTTAGATAACTCCCTTATATAATTAATATAATATTTTTAAAGGAATATTTTAACAAGTTACTCTTATATTATATTTTCTTTATAATAGACCTTTTATTTTATTAATTTAACTCCTTTTTATACTCCCCTTTACTCTCCCCTTTATATTATAAAATATATAGACTTTTAAGTTATAAAAGGAGCTTAAGGAGTAAGCTTAAGAGTTATTTAACTTTCAATTCTACTTTATAACTATCTTAATAAGAGCCTCTTAAATATTTAAATTATTTATAATACCTAGGCTTTTTATTATATTAAGATTATAAATAAACTTTTAAAGTAGTCTTATTAAGGATAATCTTACTAATTTTATTAAATAGATAAAGAAGAGGAGGCTTATAAATAAGATAATAGATTATAATAATATATATAATAAGCTTGTAAATAAGGGTCTTACTACTAACTTAATATAAGAGTAGAAGTTTAATAGGGACCTATAAATAGCTCTTAATATTAAGTATAATATTAATATATATTTAGCTTAAGATATAAGTTAATAAAGTTATAAAAGAGATATTAATATATTATATAATAGGTATACCTTGAAGCTTTTTAAATAGCCCTTATTTTATTATCTTAAACTTTTAATTTAACCTTTTAATTTAACCTTTTAATATCTTACTTAATAGGAGCTTTATATTAATGAAATTAATATATAAGAATAGCCTAATCTTAACTTTTATTAAATTTGAAGATAGTATAAGGGGCGAAGGCTTTAATAATAATAATAATACTTATAAAAATAAATAGATATTATCCCTTAAGTTTAAGAAATTATACTATTTAAGTATTTAATTAATATAATAATAATAAGCTTTTATATAATATTTATAAAGAATATAATATTAAATTAGCTTATAATTTCTACTTTTTATATATTATTCCTTATATATAATACTTAACTTTTAAAAGAGATTACTAGGATTTATTTATCTTAATTAGGCCTTAATTATAAGTTCTAAAAAGCTATTAAATTATCTATCCTCTTTATATAAAGTAGTAATATCTTAATACTTCTTAATCTATCTCTTTAAGATAGTAAATAATATCTTAATTAGATTTAAGTTTAATAAGTATAAAGATGAATAAGCTAATTTAATATTAATTTTATTTATTATATTAATTAACTCTTAATCCTAATATATATTTATATTATTAATTATAATTATTAATTATAACTTATTATTAGTAACCTAGTTATAATAAGGAAGGACTTAAATATATATAAAGTTATTAAATATATTAACTTTAATAGAGCTTTAATATATAAGGTATAAGAGGTAGCTATTAAGTATAAATATAAATATAATACTCTACCTCTTTAATTACTTTAAACTCTATATTTAATATAATATTTTATTAAGGGGTATCTATTTATAATACCTATTACTTAAGATCTTACTATTAGTATATAAATAAAGAGGTAGCTAATAAAGCCTCTTATTAATATACTTATATATAATACTCTTATTAAAGAAGATAAGTTAATTAGCTTATTAATTAATTAGATATATAAATTATAGATTTTTAAAGTCTTAATTATATTATTAAGCTATCTTCCTTATATTCTTCCTAAACTAGCCTAATTATTATAAATATTATTAAATTATTAACTTATTAATAATAACCTTAAACTTATTATAAAGGAATTAGGCTATCTTATTTAAATAAGCTATTAAGTACTAATTTAAGTAAATAAAAAACTCCTCTTATAATAAGTTATTAATAACATAGTTATATCCTAGCTAAGGTATTATAAATTATATATAAATTATATCTTACTCCTTCTAACTACACCTTATATAATTTAGTATATTAATATTAATCTTATATATAATAGTAATTTAATTATTATTATAATTAAGCTTAGACTTATATTTAATATACTTCCTAACTACTAATATAATAGGTAGAGGTATAATAATAGTATAACTATAATATAATAATAGTAGTAATATAATTAATTAAATCTAAAATATTAAAAATAATTTATATAAAATAATTTATAAGATCTATTAAGAGGTTTATAGATTGTAAATATAACTATATATTATTAAGGCCTTACCGCCTATTTTTAGTGGGGGAGCTTCTATGATTTACGGCCTACTAGCGCCAAATCAACGGATTTGCAAAGCACTGTATACCATTAGACCGGATACAGAGCACCGACAAGCAGCAAAGTCCTCGGATGAGTAATGGGCGCATTCCAAACATTAGATTGCAAAACCTCATGAACTATATCAAAGGTTGTAGGGAAGTTGTTGTACCCGTGCGTTGATCCTCCCAGTGGCAGCGAAGCTTTTTCAATCCGCTCGCTGGGTCCAATATGTGGTCCATTCCCAATAGAGATCCGGATACTTATCAAAGCATCTGATTATACATATGCTTGATAGTAGTACGGCTCCCAAGGTGATATCGTCCTTCCCATCCATTTTCCTCCTACATAAGTCATGAGATACAGTGAGTATCAGACTCTTCGCTGCAGTCAGTCATCAAAGCCTCGGGGCTCATCATCTGATACCCAGGATGAAAATCGAATGTCTTCCCGAGCAAAGGCCGCTTTCAGCTGTGTTCCTCTCTCACAGCCATTGATTATATCCCAGAAATAGTAATCATAATCAAAACCTGAGCACTCTCCACTGATGACCCTCGTTAGATGGGGGAGGTATTCCGCCTTTTGCATTGCCAGCTCTTCTAGCGTGTCAAACAACCAATATACATCGTCGCTCACTACGGTGTTTGAGTCGTCTTCATACATTCGGAATTCATCGTCTCCAATCTCTAAGTGTAATTGTTCTAATGATGGTGGTAGAATCTCAAAGAGTCTTGGAGGGGGTCCATCGTAGTTGAGGTTCAGATGCGGAAACTCGCGCCAAGACCGAGCCATGAGAAGAAAGTCGTGTCTGGTACACAATCGCTTGAGATTTGAGAACGCGTGCAGATCAATTGGCTTTGAAGTCCCTGGGGCACCTTTGAAGAACATGGGTCAGTACTCAACTGTCTCACCTGCCGATTAAGGGCACCCACGGTCATTTATACCTCCAGAGCAACGGATGCTCAGCTCTTCAAGAGTTTCACGACATTGTTGGAGTGGCTTTATGAAATCCTCACTGCTTAGTCTTCCTGGCCCTTGATACTGCCCTACACATCCACCATATGGTTCTCCCTTGAAATGAAAGACACGCAAGTCCTTTGGCCAACTCAGAATCTCGTTAAAGATGTGCCCAGGGGCCCCCAACGTTGATACGCGCAATATATTGATAGGCGACGTATTTGCTCGTGGGAGAGGAGTTTTAGCATCCATGGCCGCGCGGACCGCGCACGAACACCATGCATCCATCACGGATTCACTCCAATAGAGCCAGCCGTCGATTGAGATTTCCTGGAGGGACGGAATGCAGCATTGCTTGTGAAGTTGCTCGATGTCCGGAGCAACATCCTCATCAAGCCCGCCATAATGACCTTGGTGTCTAGTTCGTAGAGTCGTGACTGCTGCGTTGGAGGGGACTTGGAAGTAGAGACTCGGAGGAGCGATAATGAGGGTTTCGAGCTGCATGCACTTGGTAATATCAAGAAAGCGTAGGATCCTTTTCTCGTCCTCCATGTCTGCGTCAGCCCCCCAGCACAGCTCTACCTTTTTGACGCTTGACGCGAGCAGTGGGTCACGTTGTAGAACTCGTGTCAAAGCTTCAAGATTGAAGATCCGTGATGCATCAACCGGTGCCTTTTGACGGTCAAATAGTTCACCATTTCTACCACTCTCGAAGACCCTTTCTGTCGTATCATTGTTCCCGGTACCCCAGAAATAGACTGACTCGTATAGTATAGTATTAGCGATTTGATGGAGTCGTCGGTTTGTGAGTGATAGAGGCGGAATAGCGGCTGAGGGTAAATTATAGATGATGGAGAGTAAAAGCTCGGTCGAAAGATCTGATAGGCTTTTCATGCTTGATGTTTGTTGCTAATAGCAGTTGAAGATTTCAGGTCTCAACAACGGTGGATATGTGATCATCAACGACTCTGCAGCTGCACCTTCCTCAAGTTGAATGCTGGGTATGCTCTGCATCTCCACTTCCCGAGGGGCCAAGAGTAGTATAGGGAAACAGTCTTATCCAGTAATGCACGAGGAGTTGCTGAAATTCCTTGACCCGTTCAAATGTGCTATCACTGGAAAGCACGATGGAGCGTCGTTGTTGAAGCTGGGAAAGAGGATGGCAGCCGATCCCAGACGTGGCTTTCTGAAGGATGGTCTAGCGAGTCACGACTTGATCGTAGCCTGATTCTCAGTCGTACACAGACCAGCCTGCGACTCCTTTGTTCCGCCGCCGTACAACTACATCACGTTGGGATTTTCCACCACGAGCCGGCAGCCTTGGGAGAACGGTCTGTGATTGGCCAGAGCTGATTACTAAGGATGCTTTGCTGTGAAAAAGCCTAATCTTTGCATCTCACTGCGCCTTGCTAACTTCACAATAATCCTTCCCAACCCCAAGCCACCACGGCGTCAATGACACGTGGATGAGACGTTCGAGAAAGTGAAACACCAGGAACAGTAAAATGTCGAGTTGGTCAGATCTCTGTACGCGCGCGCCAAGGTCAGCCAACTTCAGCAATATCATGTGAAGTAGTACCTTACTTACCCACACTTCAACGCTCGCTGCTCCTTCGCATGGCGAAGCGCTGAAACGCCCACATTGAGCCTCGCGTTTGGAGGCTATGTGTCTCAGAAAGCCGGACTTCGCTGAGAAGTCTCAATTGGAGGATGCGCTACGCCGCATTTCTGGGGCCCCAAACAGCGATGCTGACTGTGGAAGCCGGCCTTCACACTATGTTCACGGGCGAATGAGTGAAATGCGAGCGCTCACGGTTGGCTATAGATGGCATGCTACCACGTTATCTCACTCGTGTACTCGAATCACGTTACCGACTTTCTCTCCTTTATCATGCGAGATGACTAGAATCAAGGTCTTGTCGATGCTTGGACCTCCAGCCTATGTTTGAGACTGCTTCAAGGGCCCTCAGAAATCAGGATTGTTAACGCCAAGATTGGCGGAATAAGGCGATCAATGTGGGCGTCGATGAAACTGCAAATGCTGGCTAGGCTTGCGTTCCTTCTTGTTGTAAAATTCCTTTCAAGCTGCCTGTACGCTGTTCTCTTCCTCTATCTTGTGGCTGTCTAACTCTGAACCATGCGGCACAGAAAGGCTATGGGCATCGCGAGTCCAACATTCTGGCTTTTCGTGGCCTCCTGTCCTTCCATCGTGGCTTTTCATCATGTGAAACGTAGGAGGGATTGACCGAGCCATGCTGTGGGTATTACATGTCCAGTAATCCAGTCGTCAGGACTTCCTATATATTTGGGTGTTCTCATCTCGTTGTCGGAAAAATCAGAACCTTCACACGTCGCGCATGTAAAGCAGCCATGTATTACCCCTACATCGTGGCAGTCTTGACCTTTCTTTGGCCGTTGCTTCTTGCAGCCCCACAGCAACAAGACGCATCCCGATCCTCAGGTACGTCATTCTGGGGGCCCCATTCCATGATTGATGCGGAGCTCTGGATTGCGATCTACTTCTCAGAAGTATCTGTATTCTAGATCGCACCTCGTGATCCATCAAACGCCATCGGACGTCGGCAGTGCTAGTTTGGGACCTTGCAGAAGTCACTCAAAGACCCGGCTGGCCCGAGTCATGGAACTACTACCTTGTAGATCAGCAGAATGGGGGAACAGTCAAGGTTGTGCCTTATGGGATCACATGCATCTGCAATGACTGACGAGTCAAAAATAGTGGATTGGCCCTGACCCAACACATATCACCTATGACGTGGTCCTGACCACTAAGAACGGGAAAGCTGAGACGACTACGGCCCCGATTGACGTGTCTGTTCAGTCAGCAAGCACAACAGCCGCTGATGGGTCGCACCAAGAAGCCGTATTGTTAGCTCCCAATGTTGTGGCTGAGCTCACAGATGCAGCCCAAAAAGCCTGTGGTGGTAAGCGCAGGCAACGATCAACGCTCGCCGCATGTGTGTTGTCAGATACAGCACTACAAGATACCGCAACGCAACTAGTCAGAGTTGGAATGGCTCCAGAAAAAGCAGAAGCCCTTGGTGCTGCTGCGTTAGCCATGATAGCCGCCAACGTTCTCAATCTATGGGCCAACGGGGGATCAGTACCCAATGCTGTCAGCATCGACCTCGGCACCCCGACCCGGGCACTGACCAGTAGTACTGCTATACCCTCGAAAACAGCCAGCAGTACTTCTACGTCTTCTAGCTCATCAAGGACTCCTATAGGCTCTACAACGACCGTTCCACCCGGAAGCAAATCTCAGTCGGCGACCTCCACTGCTAGCACATCGACAATTTCGCACGATTCCTGCTGGCGATATACTGGTACTGATCTCAGCTCCATTGGGTTTGACTTGAATACTTTGGAAAATACTAATGTGAATGATCCTCCCAACGCCAAATTACGGGTCCGGCGCGCCACTAAAGTCCTCGAAGAGAGAACTCGCAAGACTGTTACCAACAGCATCGGCTCCTGCGCTCTCAGCACACCCGTTCGTATAATCCCGAACTTTTGGCAACTGAATGAGGTAATGGCGAATATGCCAAAGGAACAATGGTGGTTTGTACCATCGCAGGAAGATAGGACATATCAATCGTGTCCCGTTGCCAGTATTGAACATAAAGGGAAACGAGATGATACCAATCCAGATTCCGGCAAAAATAATTTTCCCGAACCATACAACACGATGCCCGACCGTATTAGTGTTGAACATGTCTGTAAGTATTGAACATCCTCGTTCTTTTCATATGGATTTATCTACGGCTCAAGTACGTTGCTAAACGTTATTCAGATGAGATCTCACTTCTGAAAGACTTCTTCATAGACACATTCCCATCAGGCGACAGCAGATGCGAAAAATTTACTGAGACGTTCTTGCAGCCTGATAAAAGGTGGGAAAACCCAGATGATTTCGACAACGGCAACCCACCACAGTTGAAAGGTGGATTAAGCGCACCACGCACGGTCACTCCAACCCGGTTCAAGGACTCACGTTTGCAAAGTCTGTATAACGAGCTGCCTAACAAATTCAACAACGCTTTTCTTGGCCTTGGCGAATCGATCAATGGCGTCAAAGGTTGCTTGTTCAACAAAGACTGTCAGTATATTCAGCGCGTTATGGTTGGTACCAGTGACGATGATGTCAATAAAAATCTGAATTATTGGAACGATATTTAAGTTGCATCGCCATTTCCCTTTATTATACAGCGACTGCGCACAAACTTCACGTACTTGGAGGACCGAGATTCTAAGTTTGCCAAGAACATGTACATGCAGATTGCCGCAAACTGTACAACTGTCAATCAGCATGGCAGGAATATTCCAGGACGCTCTCGAATTTTTGCTGACTTTACTGATAGTGGAATGGTGTTCGAATTGATGAGGATGCCAGCAGCCCAGCAACAACTACAGAAAGTTCACCAAAAAATCTGGGAGGCATTCGTATCATTCGAAGACATTCAAGCTTGCGACTCGTCTCTCGGCCTTACAGATCAGTGGGGAAAAGTCTACAATGACTGGTTCAATAATTTTCTCAAAAACAATCAGCGACTGGCCGCCGAACATGTGAGCAAGCTTTCTGTGGCTGTGGCCAAGCCTGAAGTCACAGAACATTCCGGTCAAAAGAATGCGTTTGGGAGAGCAGTCGATGCCTTGAGCTCATCTTTCGGCTATGAGGCAATCGCACAGGGTTCACTGACATTCAGGTGCGTATATCCAACCACAGTCCTTCTTCACTGCCATTCTCAGGCCCAAGTCTATACCCAATGCTAACTTTGAGATCTCGCAAAGCTTGATTCGCTACTCTCGATACCGCCAAGAACCACGCTTGGTATCAGACGTCGAGACGGTGTGGCTGCGTGCAGTACTACGGCCGTTGACCCTCCGGTCACTAGCCTCCCTAAATTACCCTCCGGATCAGTATGCTCGACTCGCCAAGACAAAGGTAGCGGTATCTGTCCACAAGTCATAATTCCAAACCCATCCAGCACGCCTTGCCCGCCGGTCACCACCAGTGGTCAATACTGCGCCGATCTCACCACCTCCGCGCCATCCACCCCCACTGCCACCGTATGTCCTGATCCAAGCCCCAATCTTGCAAAGAACAGATGCGATCAAAAATGTATGGGTGCCGGCTGGGGAAATTGTGACGTCGACGTGAAAGGTCAATACAAGAGGTATTCTTGCTACTGTAATGCTGGACCCTGTGATGGAAAACAATGTGGCGATCCAGTCAAGATCGACAAATTGACTGGGAAGGGAACAAAATGTCCTGTAAGTGTCCATTCACCTTCTCTACGCCTAGGCTTGCTGTCAAAAGAAATTGCTGCAATATGGGTAAAACGCCTGAGAGTGTGAGCGTTTCTTAAAATGTAGGCTTCGAAAGACGAGGTCTATCGAACACCGTCCCAATACTTGAGTACGACGACATGCTTTCGGACCTGGGTTACTCAGTGTTCTTGGGGACCGTACCCTTCAGCTTCCATCATCATTGACAGCAAAGCCTGTCTTTCAATTCTTTGTCATACATATACAGATACTAATTCGACTGATATATCCAGAATCAAAGCAACCCCGCGCTGTGGTTCCCTGACGAAGAGGCATGCGATATCGCCTGCCCAAACGGCAATTACGGTGCCGGCGACTCATGTTTCGCAATGACGTCTAGGTATCACACCACGAAGACTACTCAAACAATTGGGCCCACTGTATCTACGACTGAGACTGTGGCTACAGCAGTCAGTACGGCGTCGGACAAGAATGGGTTGGTTCATTGGGAAGCGGGCTCGATACCACTGTGTAAGTGCGATGATGATCCGTGTAAGGGATTCGGTTGCTGGGATAGGATACATGGGTTGTAGGTGTTGGTGTTGATACCCCTGGATGTTTCCTTCGTATGTCGGAGGCTAATGGCGTTCTGTCACTCTGTCAACGTCTGATGATCGTGTATATCACTTCTTCACGGACGGAAGATTACCAATAATTAGCTAGAGTAGTACACATTCTAGCATCCTCATGCTCCTCGCCTCTCCTACAAAAGCTGATCCAAACAGCCTACTCCCTCCAAAAGCCACATTCGCTACATAACAACGCCTAAGAAATTGCCAAAACAATCAATCATATCCCCACTCAGCGAACTTCTCCACTTAAATCTCAATGAAACCCTGGCTTGCGAAGCTGACTTGGCCGAGAAATTGCCACTTGCTCATCTATCATCTAAGAGTAAACGGATCTACTACACTTGGACTAAGGTACCGTATAGCTAGGATATAACGCAATGATAGGGTGGACTAGTACCTTACCCTTTGGCTTACTATTGTAACCTGAGTAGAAGCCTCTTACGCTATAACGCAAGATCCCATTCAATTACGATCCCTGGAGAGAGTTTCGCACATACCACCAAAGCAACCATTGAAATACTTATATACCACACTGATTGATCGTTTCGAATGGTATAATGCAAACGGAGTACCTGCGCACACAGCAGATATCAGAAACGCTCATCGAAAGATCAGAGGTAGAATTCGACGTCTCAGCAGTAAGTAAGGCGTACAACGCAAAAGATCTTAGCCACAAATCGCAATAGCGCAGACCAGGCATAGGGTTTTTGGGCGGACTTGAGACGTCGCGATTCTTGATTCTATTTCCACTTTGATGGTATGGCAAGTCTAATAAGCCTTCTGCAGATGGTTTGGGGAGTAGGGG
>JAABUL010001881.1_pt1 | contig 37384 bp, 41 predicted proteins | sample 5559151 | NCBI WGS metagenome assembly JAABUL01 (sample SAMN10711876, study PRJNA513368) | rock metagenome | isolation source: Antarctica rocks | place: Antarctica: Victoria Land, Pudding Butte sud | reverse complement strand
ACGATTACGTTGCCGAAGGTCACGTAGAGAGTTGCCCGGAGGATGTTTACGGTTTGTTTTGCTCTGAGCCCCTTCATGACATCCTGTCCCATAATCCGTATCCGTTCTCCATCCCACCAGCCGTCCGGTTTCAGCTGGTTGCCCGCAAACGGAAACCGATACCTTTGTTTTGTTTTGTAGTACCTGGCAGCACCACCTATTGTGCCCAGCGGAGGTCCCCAACTGGAAATGGCGAGACTTTTGGCAGTATGATAGGCCATGGCTTCTGACTCTTTAGGGGTGAGTGGGCGGTTCACAATTTGTGACCTCTGCATAATGCGGGAGCGGATCAGTCGAAGGGTGTAGGCGGAAGTGTAGCCGAAGAAGGCGCCAAGGAAGGGAAGAGGCTTGGGGAGGGTGGAGATGTCGGGGTCAGGGTCGGGGTTAGAGTAAGAGTCTGAAGAGGAGGGAGTGTCGTAGGGGTCGGGGGATGAGGTGGGGAAGGCTTCGTCGAGGACCATGATTGTGGAGATGGGAACAATGGGTTGGGGGAAGGTGTACTTGATTGTTGCTGAGTGTGCCTCAATTGACCGATGCTCGACGAATGAAAGCTCTTTTTCTGGTGAATATTATTGCATCATCCTTGCTTTCGTACTTTGGCATGCTTGTAACTCCATTGTATGTATTTCATACCTAGGACAAAGCCTAAGGTATTGTAGCCTCATTTGTAGGTAAGGTGGGTACATCCTGGAATGATGGTGGTTGCACAGTTCTGTGCAATTGATGTATAAAACTTTATGCAACCCCTTCGAGTCAACCTCATCGTTCACCAATTCTTAGCTTTTCTCGTCAAGCATTACAACTACATTTCTGACTTTCTCCTGTCCTCGCTTTCCTTCCTTACCTTTTTCCCACCCATTTCTTAGAAACTATATATATATTTTTTTTGTTTTGATTCTTACTCGATTCAACACTCATTATGAGCCTATGCAAGGTTCTATATATTGTAGCGAGCGCTGCGCTAGCGTTGCGCCCTTTCCGTATCTACTACCGCTTTTCCCTGCGCTCTATACTGTAACTGTTCTCAATGCGAGAACTTTATGAGCTTGTTTCTTCTCTACTTCTTCTCTCTTTCATCTGATTCTCTGATGACGTCACAGCCTGAAATTGATTCAGTATGCTTGTTAAGAGTATCATTCAAATGATCGCTGTTGTCACGCTCATGATTTCTAGAAGCTTTCTCAAGTTCATGATGTTCTCTTTGCATTGCATCGTCTTTCATTCTATCTTTCATTTAAAACATGTTAATAAAATGTGCTTGATCGACATTCAATCTCTGTCATACTTGCACATTGTCGTAGCGACATTGAATACTCGTCTCTCATGTAAAAATTGATTGAAGTCAATTTTTCTCATGCATAGCTGCGTCAGTAATGCACTGTGAGACTTTGCATGATTCTTGTGCAGTCACAGATGTCGATGTGTCATCTCTGATGTCAGATATTGAAAATTGTTGAGACCGTGCCTAGAATCTAACCACACTGCAGCGAGGTAGTGCGTAGCTGAATAGAATGTTTGATCAATAGAGGTAGCTATAACTAGGATATTAAGAATACAGAAGAAATCAAAGAGGGTTCCGAGCTGTATCTATAGTAGGGCAAAACAAAGGGGGCGAAGCAGGTTTGCTCGGGTATCGGAAGCGCTAGGATAGAGTGTTGAGGCTAGAGGTTCAACATGGGCCAAAACCCCTAGAGCTTGTTGGCTAGAAAACCCTATTCAATCCCGACACACTCGTAACATTACCTTCTTCTCTTTAAAAGTCATGTTTCTATGACTTGTAGTGTAGTTCATAGCACTGACGTAGAGCCTTGATGCCTGCCTTTCTATCAACCTTTCTATTGATTCAAACCAACCCGCCAAATGCCTATTGTAGCAGGCTCACTATGTGAAATAGAATGGCCATTGAAGCAGGCTCACTAGTTGCATGTGAACATGAGGTAGACCGATTCACTGGTAGGTAGAACGATGAGGGTAGGTATGTCATCGCATTGACGAAGAATGTCATTGAAGCAGACTCACTAGTCGACTTGCTCATCGAAGAGGTCGACTATCGGCTTGCCATTGAAGCAGGCTCACTAGTTGCATGTGAACGTGAGGTAGATCGATTCACTGATAGATAGAGCGATGAAGGTAGGTAGATCATCGCATTGACGAAGAGTGTCATTGTAGCAGACTCACTATGAGAACATCATTTGTAGTAGCAGACTCACTAATTTAATCTGACGACACAGATTGTTTTGACTCGCCTGATTCACGAGCTTGGTTCGAGGCGAAGAGAGAAAGAAATGAGTTGAACAGCTTATTTTCACTCGTCTGCTTCACAAGAATAGATTGATTCTAGAGCAATTCACGAAGATTCTTTATCATGATTCTCTTAATCGAGTGAACTGTGCGTACTTAATGAGCGGTAGATTCTCTAGCAATTCAAACAGTCTTGTCGTTGATTCTATTGACTCTCTGATGTTGTTCTGTCTTTCGATTGCGTCAATCATCAGGTAAAACAAATTTCTTTATACTTGTTTCGTTGTTCATCAAGTAACTTGAATGAGTAATGAAATCAATATCATGTGATAAACAAATTCTTAATATAATGTTGAGATCATGTCTAGAATCTAATTACACTGCAGCGAGATAGTGCGTAGCTGAATAGAATGTTTGATCAATAAAGATAGCTATAACTAGAATATTAAGAATACAGAAGAAATCAAAGAAAGTTTCAAGCTGTATTTATAGTAGGGCAAAACAAAGAGAGCGAAGCAGATTTGCTCAAGTATTGAAAGCGCTAGAATAGAGTGTTGAGACTAGAGATTCAACATGAGTCAAAATCTCTAAAGCTTGTTGACTAGAAAACTTTATTCAATCTCGACACACTCGTAACAAAAATGAGCTGCGTTGAATTTCTCTTTTCAGACTATTTATTACAATTTTAGTCTTTATTTATTCTTCATTTAATCTTCATCTGATTTCAATTTAATTGAGTTTAGCGAGAATCTGATTTAAAGATGATGTCATTGAAACTTTGCATCATATGTGTAAAACGTCAACTCAATCGAGTTTAACATAAAGCTGAGAAACACACATATAAGAATCAAGTTCTTTTCTGTAGATACTTTTCTTTTTTAACATTTATTTATTAGTTAAATGACATTCATATGACTCACTTTATGCTGATCTTTAACAGTAAATAAATGCTAATCAACTATTTTGCTATCAACATGTAAATGATACAAAATAATTTACTTCGTTCATTCAGAAAATTCGCAAGAAATTCTTTGAATTACTTTTATTAAAACATATAATCAAATCTATTTATCTACTCTTATCTTTCTTACAATGATACGTGACTCTGAATCAGTCGAGTCATGAACAGCTCATCTGCTTAGAAGCATTGCTAATAAATGAGTTTCTCTTATTTCTTTTGATGCTTCAGCAAAATCTCAGAATGTCGCTACTTCATGAAACATCAACACAAGTCAACAACTTCGTCAATGAGCTATCAATCAGTCAGACAAAGTCATCAAGATGCTGATCAAGCTAAGAGATCAACGAAACATGACTTTAAAACTCAATGAGCAATGAATTGATCTACAAGTTGATCATATCAAGAAACTTGATGAATTAAAGATCAATCAAATGACAATAAACACTCAAGAAGAAACTATCATTGAACTATGAGAGAAAGTATTAAGTCTCAAAAAGAAACAATGTTCAATGAATCAATTTCAATCTCAACAGTTTACGAAGTTTTAAGCTTCTATCAAGAACTATACTTGATGAGAATCATTTACTTTATTCAACAATGATCATCACAAGTTCTTCAAGTTTTTAAACTCATTTATATTCACTAATGAAGATGAATCAACATGAAACAGCTGAAGAGTCAAGATAAATGACAAGCTTCAGACTAATGTTAATTACTTTGATAATGAGAATATTTGTATTGCTTATGTGATATCTAGACTAGAAGATGATGCTGCTGAGCACATTTTCGCTCAACATTGACATGATGCTTTGCATTCATACATTTTAATTGATGAGCTATTTGAGCATCTGAAAGAAATATACGATGAACTGAATAAAAATCAAAAGTGTTGTTGCAAGTACAACACTTTAAAACAAGCAGACAAGTCTTTCAATGTCTTCTACTTTGACTTTATGAAGCTATTCAGCTATCTTGATTATGATGATTGCACTCTGATGAATGATCTTCAGAATAAAATCAATAATTGTTTGCAGAACGCTTTATCAATCTGTTCAAAGAACTTTACTTCGCTCACTCGCTTAAGAATCTTTCTTCAGAATGTGAATAATAAACAGCGAGTCAACTATCAGCTACGCAACGAACATTGCACTGTCATCGTCAAAGTCATGATTATATCTGATAAATGCATTGCTACTTCATTGTCAGTGACAACTTTGATAATTAATTATGTTAAGTCTATCATCTCTTCTACTTCTGAATCAGCAAGATTGTTTATCATTTGCTATACTTGCAAGACTTTAAATCACTTGTCAAAGAACTGCTTTCAGAACAAGATCAACACTTCTGCTTCTTAAGCTTTCATCTTTCGTCTATATAAAATCATCATTTCGAAGAATAAAGAAAATGAGAAAATGTTTTTCAAGAATAACGAGACAAAAAACTAAAGACTTTCATTAAAGATGTGATGAAAGATGTGTTAATTTCTTCAACGATAAGCATGTCAGATGATTTTTTTGCTTCTGAATCTTTGACTATTGAATGTGTACTTTCTAACAATAAAATTAGTTACTCATTGAAGTCATTGATTGACATCAAAGCTGCTGACTATTCATTCATTGATGAAGTGATCGCGCAAATTGTTTATGATCAGTTGCAAATCAAGTCTCTGACTTTGATCAAAGCGAAGTCAATTCAAGAATTCGATGATCATTATGCTAAGAAACTCATTACTCATGTCATTTATTCAAATCTGACTGTTCAAGATCATATGATTGACACAGCTTTTATGTTGATCACTCAATTAAATCAACATCAAATGATTCTTAAAAAAACATGAATGAATAAAATCAACCTAGTAATTGATATGTGAATCGATTTTCTTCGATTTTCGAATTTCAACTCTACTAGTCAGAAATCGATGACTTTACTCTCAAGCAATAAATCAATCATGAAATGAAAGAGCTTGACTTCTACTCATATATTGAAGAGATTTTTCACTTTCACTACATTTCAATTCAGTCAAAACAAGAAGTTCATCAAACAGTTAAAACAGCGTGACGCGACTTTGACTAACATTAATTCTAAATCAACGATCAGTTTGAATTCATTCTCTTTCAGTTTAATGAACATAGCAATGATAGAGACAGCGACATATAAAATGTTAGTCAAATGATCAAACATCAAGATCTTTGCTGTTATCATCTTGAAAATCGATTAACTCATAATTACAGTTGAAAACAAGTTTGAAGAAGTGAATCTGCATGAGCTTTCTCATGCTGAAGTTCTTGAGCAAGTCAAGATCAAGCTTTTCTCTGAATATCACAACTATTTAAATGTTTTCGATCGAGCAATGATTGATCAGCTATCATTGCATTGTTTCTATGATCATAAAATTGAATTGATCAATGAAGAAATGTTCTTTTGAAGCAAACTATATCAGATGTTCAATCACAAGCTTCAGAAGATAAAGAAGTATTTGATCAATTATTTAAACAAAGAATTTATTTTCTTCAGCTTTGCATCATACATCTCGCTCATCTTGTTCATTGAAAAGAAAGACAATAGTCTGCATTTCTGCGTTGATTACAGAAAGCTCAATGCTTTGATCAAACGAAATTGCTACTCTTTGTCATTGATAGACGAGACTTTCACTCATATACAAGAAAGCAAGTATCTAACTCAATTAAACATCATTATCGCGTTCAATAAACTATGCATGCACTCAGATAACTGTCAGAATCGTGTCTAGATGATACAATCAATGAAGATCAGAATTGATAGTGCTTGATCTTTAAAGATAACTATAACTGAATATTAAGAATACAGAAGAAGATTGATACAAAAGCTTCTATTTATGTAATGTTCAGAGACTGCGTTAGACTTGAAAGAAATGTGTTTGTGACATGAGAAGAATGTGATGTAGATGAACAAGATGTTGATGAAAGAAAAGAGTGTTGAAAAAGAAAAAGAGTGTTGAGACATATCTGAGTCATATCTGAGTCAAACCTGACTAGCTCGCTGATTAGCTCTAATCATTACGCAGAGAACTCGCTAGCGTTCACTGCGAATTGATTAGAGCTTCAGCCTTGTTCAGTCTTGATACGCTCGTAACATTACTTCTCTCTTCAAAAATTCATGTTTGCATGAATGTAGTTCATTTGCTCACTTTTGTTGATAGTTATTCCGATATTTTAGCGCGGTTTGTTTGAATATAGCTTATGAAATTCGTTCAAAACTTTCTCTGAGTCATCGAATTTCTCTTTATCGACATAGTATCATTCGTCGTTTCTATCTAGATCTATTCATTTGACTTTGTACTGTATTTGACCTTGATAGCGTCTGAAGTTCAATATATCATCTATCTCTCAATGTTCATCATCTTCAATAGTGATGAATCTGAGTGATTCTGAATGCTGTTCTGATAGAGAGTCTTCTGAATACAATCGCAGTAGCTTCGAGCTGAACATCAAATGCAGATGCTTCATGCTGACTGATAGATGAAGATGATAGAAGATACTCACTTTGACAGTGATTTGATAGAGATCTAGCTGTTTGTCTTTCAAATCTTTGCAGAGTCTCGTTGTCTTGACGTTTCTGAAAGATAGTCAAACTCAGTCATCTACTTCATAGATGATGTCTTGTCTATGTTTATTGATCTGAACTTTGATGATCAGCTTCGTCTTTTTCAATTGTTGACGATCGAAGTTCAGTAGCTCTTTCATTTGAATGACAATATCATCTGCTTTTCTAGCTTCAAGTCGTTCACAAGTTGTTTCATAGTCAGTCGTATCTGAATTGAAACTCATTCGAAAGTGAAATTCTTTATTGAAGTAAAAGAGAATCATTGAAGTGATTGAGAAGATATTGAAATTGTCACTGAATTTCATCATAGATATTCATTTGACTCAGTCGTTCTGCATGTAATTGCAGTAGATTCTAAGTTCTCGTTCGACGTCTTGATTGACTCGTTTCGATTGATCGTCGATCTCGAGATGATAAACTGTGAATAGACTAGCTGTGATTCTCAGTCGCTTGCAAAGACTTTTTCACATAGTCGATATGAATTGAGAGTCTCTGTTCGAAACAATAGAACTGAGTAGATCATGCAGTCAATAAACGTTTCATAGCATGATTCAAATCGTTTCTTCGACTGAGATGTCATCGTCTTCTCAATGACAGAAAACATAGTGACGTTCTTTGATGAGATGACATATGATTGTGCAAATGACGTTATAGTCTTCTGACAGAAGTAGTTCAGTGATGAAGTTCATAGCTATATCTTTTCAGCGTTTCTGTGAAATCGAAAGAGAATGATGAAGTTCATTGATGCTATCTCTAGAGACTTTGCTTCGCTGACAAGCATGACAGTTTCGAATGTATCATCGAATAGTAGCTCGATGATCTGATCAATAGTAGAAACGCTGAACTAGATCGATGATTCGTCTATTGTCAAGATGAGAGATTGAAGGTTGATCATGCACTTCTTGTAGCAATTTCGTGTGCATGTTCTCAGAGACTCACAGTAGATCTTTTCTAAATAGAATGTCGTCAATGATTTTGCAGTTCTTCAGTTTAGTGATATGAAATTTAAGCTTGTTTTCGTTCATAGCTTGTCTATATTCACTGCAGAGCTCATTTGTTTGATTGATCATTTATACTCATTGATAGAGATTTGCTTTCGATTCAATAGATAGAACATCGACTCTATCAAGAGTCAGAATAGTCTGAAAATGATCTTCAAGACGCTGAGCTGATTCAGAGACGTTCGCTAGAAACATTCTGATTAAAGCATCGACTTTAGTGTTCATTTTGCCTGATCTAAAGATGATCTGAAAGTTGAACTTCGATAGAATGTTCAGATAGTTGACTTGTCATCGACTCAACTGTTTGTTTTTCATGAAGATCTTTAAAGTCTGATGATCAATGAACATCTGAATAAGTAGTTCAGTGCATTTCAGCTCAAGTCATCAGTGTTCGAAGCATTGAATAATGATTAGCAATTTCTTGTCATAGATGTGATAATTGATTTCAGCGAGAATCATGCTTTTACTGTAGAAGATCATCGAATGAAGAACTTTCTCGTCATCGTACTGAGATAGTATTTCATCTTTTACATAGTTTGAAGCATCAGTCTTCAGAATAGCTTATCGTTTGAGATCAAAGTGACGAAGTATTGAGGTTGAGCTGACTTGTTTCTTTAAATTGTCAAAGACTTGAATACAGATCTCATTTCAAACAAAAGACGTGTTCTTTCTAGTCAGCTGAGTGAACGGTTTGACTAGCTTCAAGAAGTTCTTAATGAAACGACGATAGAAGTTAACAAATCTCACGAAGCTCTGAATTTCTTTTAGGTTGATCGAAGTGATTCAGCTGACTATGACTGTCACTTTGCTGAGATTCATACGAAGATTTAGTTCTGATACAATGACTTCTAGAAAGACAGTCTCTTCTACATCAAATTTGCACTTTCGAATATTTATCTGCAGTTCAGCTTCGCGTAGTTGACTCAATACTAGTTTGACGTGATCTTTATGTTTCTTTCTCATTTTGCTATAGATGAGAATGTCATCTAGATAGACTTGGCAAAAGTTGTTCAGAAAGTCTCATAGAACGTCATTCATATATTGCTGAAAGAAGATTGATTTATTAGTCAGTTTGAATGATAGCATCTTGTATTTATATGCTTCTAAAGCAGTGATAAAAGTGATGTAATTCTCATTATTGAGATGCATTTGAAGTTTGTTGAATGCTGATATGATGTTCAATCTAGTCAGATGCTTGCAACTCACTATTTTACCAATGATCTCATTTATCAGCAATAGAGAATATTTATTTCTTTTGAAAATGACATTTAGCTTTCAATAGTTTACGCAAAATTGAAGATCTTCATTTGCTTTGAGAATGAATAGAACGGGAAAGAAATAGAGAATCTGACTAGAAGTGATGAATTTCTTCGACAGATTCTTGTTTAAGTACTTCTTTATTTTCAGAAGTTTGACAAAGAACATTTGATAAATTTGACAGCGAGAAGACGTTGAATCACTGATGAGTTCGATTTTATGGTCGTAGAAGCGATGAGAAGGTAGTTTATTCGATTGAGCTCGATCAAAAACATCTAGAAACTTATGATATTTTGATGACAGCTTTGCTTTAATATCTTTCAAATTCTGAGTCGTTTCATCGATTGAAGAGACGTTTAGAGCGTTCAAATTATTCTGAGTATTGTACGCGATTTCTTTATTGATGTTCATCATGAATAGAGCAAAGACTTTGATCTTGTTCTTCTTTGAATGATTCAACAGCATTTTGAACGAAGCTGCATCTATGCTTCAAATCAAGAATGACTCTTCTTGAACGAGTTGTTTGAGCATCATAAAGATCTTAGTCTGAGTGATTGAAGAAGACGAAGTTGACTGCAATCAACTTGAGTGCTTTAAATTGAGAGAAATCGAAAAAATCGAAATAGAAGTATTCAATTGATTTGAAAAAACAATGACGTCGTTTCGCATATTCAATAATATTTCGTTTTTATTCATTCAGAGCTTACTCAATATGACTTCATGATGATCGATATCAACTATCAGCATTGATACAGTCAATTTCTTATGACTTTCGATGATGAGATTGAGTAGAATTTTATGAGTGATGATCTTCTTAAATATCTTTTCATCATAATTTCTTATTAGCTTCTCTTTTGTCAGTGATATAGATTGAATTTTCAGTTTCTTGCATACTTTATTGACTAGATTAGAATGTATGATCATGTAGATAATTGAATCACTGTCTATTAGAGAACAAAGATTGAAAGATTGATTCTGAGAGATGAGATGAGCATCAATTAAAAACGACTTTTCAAAGTAATTTTCTTTCGATAGAATTTCGTCTAGTTTGCACAAAGATATAATCTTTATCTCTTTGATGACTTTTGAAGAGATGACTAGTTTTTTGAATCGAAATTCGAATTGAAATCAAAGCGATCATATTCATTGTTCACTGCATTGATTCTAGTAGGTCGATCGAGACACTCTTTAGAGCTATGATCTGATTTATGACATATGAAACAACTTTCGACTAGAATGTCTGCTTCTTTGACGCTAGTTAAAATCGCGTCACGCGACTTTAGCTGATCAGACTTCGAGTGATCGACTGACTGAGTGACAACAATCGCTCTATGAAAGATAGTTTTAGAAAGATCATTAACGCGTTTGATCTTGTTCTTGATTTCTCGAATGACTCGCTGATCATTATTCAAATGAATCAGATAGAAACGAATTTCTTTTAAAGAATCAGATTGAACTAGTTGATTTACTCAAATGAATCAAAGATGAGAGTGTATTTTATCTTTCAGATCAGCGATCAGTTGCTTCTTGTGATAGTTTAGATAGAAAGATAGACGTTGAAACTGAGTATAGAATTCACTGAATTTCTTGAATTCTTGAATCAAGTTGTAGTATTCTCTACGAAAGTTGACTTTCTTATTCAAATCATTGAACAACTGAGCTAGCTCTTTCAAAAGATCGTCGACGATCTTATAAAAGTTAACACAGTCACGTTCGTGTTTAGCTTGAGTGATCTCAGCTGCGTCATCAAATAATCTAGAATGTATATAGCTCAATTTGACTCGTTCATTAGAAAAGAGATCAACGTTGATCTTTAGTTTATTCTGAATTTTTCCGTATCAGTTCTCTCAAGTAGAATTCTTTTCATCAGTAAACAACGAAGAATCAGGTATTTTTTAAGACCTAGAACGCTCAGAGTAGATGAAATCAGAAGAAGTGTTTTCTTTAGCTTGAAGTCTAGTTTTCAACTCTTTGATTTCGTCTTCTTGTTGTTTATCTAACTCGTAAAGTCAATCTGTTTCTTCATCAAGAACTAGGCTTCGAGTCTTTCAGATTTCGTAGAACACGAGAGATATTATCGTTTCAGCGAATGATTCATTATCTTCATAAATGAATGATGCAGCACTTGATGATTTCGTTCGTGATTTCGATGAATCAGCATCAGAGATTTGAGAGAAATGATTTTGAAATTCTTCGAAACGCTCTTCAGTGAGTGAATGACTAGACATGATGAGGTTTGTTTTGAAAGAGAATTGAACGAATGACGATGCTTGACGATTGAAGAAGAAAGACGTATAGAGTGATGTTTAATCTTCAACAAAGAAAATGAGATTTGTTTGTTGATTGATTTGATTAATTCTCTAGCAAACAACGAAGATTCTTTATCGTTGAATCTATCGATCGATTTGATTCTTGAGCAATTCACGAAGATTCTTTATCATGATTCTCGTAATTGAGTGAACTTTGCGTACTTAATGAGTGATAAGTAGTCTAGCAATTCAAACAGTCTCGTCATTGATTCTATTCAACTCTCTAGTATTGTTCTATCTTTTGATTATCATCAATCATCAGGTAAATGAATTTCTTTAGACTCGTTCTGTCTAGACGAGTATGTTGAATGAGTAATGAAATCAGTATTGTGTGATTAATGAATTCTTAATATAATGTCAGAATCGTGTCTAAATGATACAATCAATGAAGATCAGAATTGATAGTGCTTGATCTTTAGAGATAGCTATAACTGAATATTAAGAATACAGAAGAAGATTGATACAAAAGCTTTTATTTATGTAATGTTCAGAGACTGCGCTAGACTTGAAAGAAATGTGTTTGTGACACGAGAAGAATGTGATGTAGATGAACAAGATGTTGATGAAAGAAAAGAGTGTTAAGAAAGAAAAAAAGTGTTGAGACATATCTGAGTCATATCTGAGTCAAACCTGACTAGCTCGCTGATTAGTTCTAATCATTACGCAGAAAACTCGCTAGCGTTCACTGCGAATTGATTAAAGCTTCAGCCTTGTTCAGTCTTGATACACTCGTAACAATAACAAAGATTTGACTATCTTTATTATCTTCTTTGACTCATACAAATATCATGTAATGCTCTTTAAATTAATCAATGAATCAACATTTTATCAACATTATATGAACAACATGTTGTTCAAGTATTTACATCAGTTTTGTCAGATTTATCTAAATGACATTATCATCTACAGCAAGATCTTGAAGAAACACAAGCAACATGTATGTTATGAGTCTGCATAAAGCGAATCATATGAGTGTATTCTAACTAAAAGTTCAAAGCTGAAGAAGAAAGAAGATGCAACACGTCATGAGTTTTACTCATGAAGACACGCTAGGTCACTAGCATGTCAACATCAGCTTTATACTAGTCTATGATAGTTTGACATGATCTATGTTAGACTAACTTAAAGTGCATGATCACAACATTACTTCTCTTCTTCATCTAGCAATGTTCTCATTGCTGCAGTTCAATTGATCTTTCTTAAGTTAATTTCTATCTTGACTTGTTCAGATATTATTCATGAAAGTCATTTACAATCTTCTGACATTCTTTGAATTCACTTTCATCAACGTTGTATCAATGTAGATCAACGTCGTATTCTTTTCAATTGACATGATATTGTAGTCATTTATCTCGTTCATAGTGTTTGAAGTTTAGTATGTTCTTTATCTTTCATTCATCTTCGTCATCAATCATTATAAAGTCAGACAATTCATTTCATTGTTCATTCAAAGAGTTTTTTGAATCTAGTTGCAGCAGATTTGATGCAAACTTCAAATGTATCTTCATAGTCAATGATAGTTTCAGTCAATAAACATGTTCAATCTTAATCAGAATCTTGAAAAGTTCTAGCATCTTATCGTTTAGCTTCTTTGATGATCGTGAGATCATTATGTTTCTAGAATTCAGAAACATCATGTCATTTATCTTGTAAATCATTTTCTTTCAATGCTTGTCAATCTGTTTCTTCATTGTGACTCTGACTCTTGTCAAGACTTGCTTAATTAATGCTAGTGATTGTTTCATGTGTTTGAATATATTCTTTGCTTTATCTACTTCAATTTTAGCTCAAGTAATCTTATATTCAATTGAGTTCAAATTGAAGCTCATATGAGAGTGAAAGTTCTTATTCAGAAAGAATGTTGACTGTTCAATTGACAACGAAATAGTATTGTTATTGACGAATTTGATCATGAATAATCAGGCAAATCAATCATCTTGCATATATGAGCAGTAGCTTCGTAGATATCATTCTACATTCTGATTCGCTCTTTCTGTCTGATCATTAATTTGAGAATGATAATTGATGAATAGTTTCACCTTGATGTTTAGTCTCAGACATAGAGACTTTCAGACAATCAATATGAATTGTGAATCATGATTGAACACTATTGATCTTGATAATTCATGAATTCTGAAGATTCATATCAACAGTAGTTTGACTGTTTATTCTGCGAAGATTTCTTTGTCATCTGATCAACATGATATATAGTGTCGTTTCTTAGACAATCGATCTATGACTGTCAGAATCGCGTTGCTTTCATCACTTTCTGATAGATTGATAATGAAGTCTAATGATATGTTTTGTCATTGCTGCTTAAGTATGAGCAATGACTTCAGCAGTTCATTGATTCAATCTCTCGATGCTTTTGATTTACAACAAACGTAACAGTTTTGAATGTAATGCTTGATCATCATTCTCATCTTCAATCAGCAATATGATTGTCTCAGCAAGTTCAACGTTCAATTCATGTCAGAATGATCATTGATTGAAAGATCATATGCTTTTCTTATCAATAGAATGATCATTGACTGAGAAACTCATAGTCTATCATCTTTTCAGAGTACTTCATCAAGTACTTTGCAATTGTCTAAATCAATATCTTGACAAGTCTTTCTATTCTGTTTCATGATTATTTGAATATTGAAGCACAGTTGATTCATTTGATTTTTGACTATAATCTGATTCTGAATAGAAATCATCTCTTCAATTGAATTTTAATTAGCTTTCAATTTAAGTTTCAAATCTGAGTCAGATTCTGAGTCAAATCTGAGCAAAATCTGAGTCAGATCTTGATCAACTTTCTGATCATCTTTTATTGACTGAAGTTCAAATCTGTTTTCTGACAATAGCATCTGATGTTGATATAACTTATGATCATCATTTGCTTCAACTGACTTGACGTCTGACATTCTGATCAGCGCGTCGACTTTCAGATTCTGTTTTTTCAACTGATATATGATCTTAAAGTTATATTCAGATAACTTCTCAGCTCATTTAGCTTGTCATCTGATCAGTTCTTTGATGATCATGAAGTACTTCAAATTCAGATGATTGATGAAGATTTTAATTAAAATATTTGTACATTTCAATTTAAAGCATCAATGCTTCAAGCAATGAATGATGATTAGCAGTTTCTTGTCATAGATTTCGTAGTTGCATTCTGCAAGAATCATGTTCTTGCTATAGAAGATCACTGAATGTAGAATGTCTTCATTGTCATACTGAGACAATACTTTGTCGTTGATATAGTTCAAGAAGTCAGTTTTCAGAATAACTTCTCTGATTGAGTTGAAATGCTTCAGAATAAGAACTGTCATCATCTGTTGCTTTAATTCTTCAAAGATCATCTGACAAATCTCTGTTCATTCAAAAAGATGATTTTTTTGAGTCAGCTTTATCATGAGTTGAATGATTTTTGAGAAGTTCTTTATAAATCATCGATAGAAATTGCAGAAGTCAATGAAAATCTACATATGAGTCAACGATCAAGACACTTTTCAGCTTCGAATCACATTTACTTTTCGAAAATTCATTCGCAGATCATTGATGAATATCAGTAGTTCAAGAAACGAGATTTTCTGAATCTTGAATTTGCACTTGTCAATGTTTATCTGCAAGTCGACTTCGCGAAGCTTGTTTAACACTTCTTTCACATGAGTTCTATGTTCTTTACTATAGATGAGAATATCATTCAAGTATGTCTGACAGAACTTGTGCAGACAGTCAAACAATACATTGTTGATATAATGCTGAAAAGATGCAAGTTCATTGATTAATTCAAAAAGCATTACTTTATACTTGTAAACATTGAAGAAAGTAACAAAAGTAATCAAATTCTCACTTTCTGAACTCATGTGCAGTTTATTGAACGTGATGATAATGTTAAGTCAAGTCAGATACTTATTGTCTTGAATTTAAGCTAGTACTTCGTCTATCAAGAATATTGAATAACAATCTTTTTTGATCAGAGCATTTAGTTTTCAATAATTCACGCAAAAGCGAAGACTATCATCTTTCTTTTCAACAAATAGTATTAACAAAGCGAAGAGAGCTTTGCTGAGTGTAATAAACTTCTTCTTTAAGTTCTTTTCTAAATACTTCTTGATCTTCTGCAACTTGTGATTTGACATAAGATACAATTGACTTTTAGAAGATTGACTTTCATCTTCTAATTCAATCTTATGATCATATGATCAATGCAGAAACAACTGCGTTGTCTTTTCTTTATCAAAAACATTCAGAAAGTCATGATAAACTATTGAAAGCTTCTTCTTCAGTTCATTTAATGACATGACAGAGATCATTTCATTCAGTTTCGCGAAATCTTTGACTGAGCTAAGCGCTTTGTTGATTTCACTAATGATCAAGAAGAAGATTTTGATCTTCTTATTCTTGACTAGAGTTCAATACACAGCGACTTCAATCATGATAATATTAATAAGTTTCTTTGTCTCAATTGATTGAAAGAAACGAAGTTGATCAAGATCAACTTGAGTGCTTTGCTTTGCTATGAAAGCAGATTCAATGAATCTATTTACTGATTTCTGATTCATGAGTCTCTTCAAGATGATCATTGATGTAACAATCAAGTTCAAGTTCTTTCATTTCATTTTGCAAATCTTATTTAATTCAGATCTGTGAAATGTTGATTGATTGCTTACTTTTGAAACAACAGATTTTGATGTTTAAATCTTCAATGATGATATTAATTGATGGTTTGCAGAATTTACCAAAATTTGATTTCTTTTCAATCAAAGATTTTCAATGATTATCTTGTGCTGATCTAAACAAGTTATCAATAAAAACATCATTTCATTCTTATGTTCTTGTATCATAATCAATGTATACAGAGTGTATGTAATCGACTTTTAATCAAAGATTTCATCATACAATTGAATCAACTTTGATTTTGACAATGATATTGACTGAATATCAAAGCGTTCACATAGCTTTAACATCAAAGATTCATCAATGAAAGTCATGTCAGTGACTTCAGTATTTATCAGAGCAAAGAATCTGAATATCTTTTCTAGACTACTCAAGATGATGTTAACAGTAAACGACTTGAAATCAAATGAATCATCAGACATGCTGATGAAACAGAATATGAGTATATCGCTCTCAGTTACTACTTTGATGAAGACAGATCGTTTTTTGAATTTGCAATAATTTCATGCACTTGAGTCATTTTAAAACAATCATATACTCTATGTTCTGACTTCTTGCATTTGAAGCAGAGTTCTTTCTTAAACAACTCTTTCTGAATAGAATTAAGATTCAATCTTCTGAGTTTCTTTCAAAAAAAGACTGATGACGTGAGTTGAATAGTTAATGTGCTAAAGACAGAGCGAGCAGCTTGAGTCATTGATGCTTTGATGACTGATCAAGCATTCAATTCAATTAATTTAACATTGACTTGCATGCAGATGTTAATAAACTCATTCAAATCTATGATTCATTCATTGAGCGTTGCTCATTGAAGATCTGAGCTGATCTTGTACTGAAGATCATTTAGTAAAGTCTCATTATTGTATTCTAGTTCTACACTAAATCTCTGAAATTTCATTCAAAATTCATGAAAAAAGATCTTGTTCTGATACAGCTTCAAGTACTGTTGTTGAGTCATGTGACAATGATTGAAATCATCGTACATCTTATTAATCATTGATAGTACTTCTTCAACTTCTAGAAACAAGTTCAAGAAGATATTTTGCATGCAAGATGCAATATGTTTGATTGCAGCTTCACTGACTCAACTTTTGATGTATGCAATCTTCAACTTTTTAATAGAAAAATGATTCTTGTTTATCTTCAGCTTGTTTCGCATTCAAAATAGTTAATTGTCTACATTCTGCACTGAATCTTTGAACAAAGATGAGTTGAGTAACTTAATCAACTTTAAGAATCAATCTTCAGAAGTTGAAGTGCTTTGTCAACTTGATGCAGCTTCTAGATGATGTATAATCATGTTCTTGTTTCTATTCTCTTTCTGCAGACGCGTCTGTGTAATTCTCAACATGATGTTTATCTCGTTGACATTTTCTAACATCTGAATCATGTCATTGTAAATCTCAATTTCGATGTTGTGCTATTGACATATGTACTTGATAAAGACAACGATGTCATCTGCTTCATGAATGCTTATTCAAGCATTCAGTTCAGTGTTGATGCTGATCTTGATTATTTCATAATCAAAAAGCAACGCATTCGTGTTTTCTTCTTCTGTATTTAATGATGCATTTGTGTTTTCTTCTTCTGATGCTGTTTGATTCTGTGATAAAAGTGATTCTCTTCTAACATTTTGCAAGTTGTAGCAAGCAATGCTCACTGATTTTGAGCTTCTAGTCATGATATGAGTAGAAAATTGCTGATCGAGATTCTGATAGTACTTTATCGAACTTTCTGAGTTCAAGTACTGCTGAAATTTCTTGTTTCTGATGATGAACTCAATAAAAAGTTAATCAAGAGCAACGCGTTCATGTTCTTTGATTCTGATTCTATCAAAATTTCTGATTTCGAATCAAGATTCTTCTTTAGAAATTTCTGATTTCTATTGAGCTTTCTGAGCTCAAGTTCTGATTCTGCTGTTGAAATTTCTGAATTTGACTTCTGATTTGAGTTGTTTTTATATCATCTACACATTGATAGCAAGATTAATGAGCTTTGAACTAATGTTATGAGTCTGCATAGAGCGAATCATATGAGTGTATTCTAACTAGAAGTTCAAAGCTGAAGAAGAAAGAAGATACAACACGTTGTGAGTTTTACTCACGAAGACACGCTAGATTGCTAGCGTGTTAACATCAGCTTTATACTAATTTATAATAGTCTGACATAATCTATGTTAGACTAACTCAAAGTGCATGATCATAACAATGTACAATTGATCTTGAATAAACTACGAGAAGCTGATCTACAGATAAACATTAACAAGTGCAAGTTTCATGTTCAGAAAACTATCTTTCTAGAACTCTTGATATCAATCAAAGAATTGAAGATGAATTCGCGAAAAATGCAAGCAGTCATTGATTGATTTACACTCAATAATTGTTGAAATCATGTCTAGAAACTAATCAGAGTGCATGCGTGACTAGAATGTTTGATCAATAAAGATAGCTATAACTAAGACTTTAAGAATACAGAAGAAAAAAGATACAAAAAACAAGAAAAACACACTCTATATAGTAGTTACTCAAATTCGACGCTAGTTTCAAAGAAAACGTGTTGAAACACAAGAAAGATGTTTATTTGAAAGATGTTTGTGACATAAAGAAATGTGTTTGTCATAGACATCTGTTAACTACTTGTAACACAAAGAAGTGTGTTTGTTTAGAAGACAATAGAAGCTGATTAGAAGATGCTAAAGAAGAAAAAAGATGTTAAGTCATATCTGAGTCAAATCTGAGTCAGATCTAAATCAGATCTCGACTAGATCATTGACTAGTTTTAATCAATTCTGACACATTCGTAATATTATCTCTCTCTTTGAAAATTCATGTTCGCATGAATAGAACAAATGAAACGCAAACTTTCACTGTTTTTCAACTTAGTGTGACTTGTCTGAATAAAGCTTATGAAATTTGACTAGAACTTCTTTCAAGCTCTTGAATTCTTCTTTATCAACATAGTATCATTCATTGTTTTGATCTAATTCTGTTCATTTGATCTTGTATTGTATTTGATCTCAATAGTGTCTAGAGTTCAAAATGTCATCTATCTTTCAATGATCATCATCTTTGATTGTCAATGATTTAGAAGATTTTAAATGCTGTTCTGATAATGAGTCTTGAGAATAAAAACGTAATAGCTTCAAGCTGAACATTGAATGCAGCTGCTTCATGCTTATCGATAGATGAAGATGATAGAAGATCTCAACTTTGACAGTGATTTGATAAAGTTCTAGCTGTTTATCTTTCAAATCTTTACATGATTTAATTGTCTTTATATTTCTAGAGAATAATCAAACTCAGTCATTTACTTCATAGATGATGTCTCGTTTATGTTTATTGATCTGAGCTTTGATAATTTGCTTCGTCTTTTTTAATTACTGACGATCGAAGATAAGAAGCTCTTTCATTCAAATGATAATATCATTTGCTTTTCTAGCTTCAAGACACTCATGAGTAGTTTTGTAGTTAGTCGTATTTGAATCGAAACTCATTCGTGAGTGAAAACTCTTATTGAAGTAGAATGAAGTCATTGAGATGATTGAGAAAATATTGAAATTCTCGCTGAATTCTATCATTGATAGTCATTTTGCTCAGTCATTCTGCATGTAATTGCAGTAGATTCTTAGTTCGCGTTCAACATCTTGATTAGCTCATTTCAATTGATCATTGATTTCAGAATGATAAACTGTTGATAAACTAGTCGTGATTCTTAGTCGCTTGCAAAGACTTTGTCACATTGTTGATATGAACTGAGAATCTTTGTTTGAAACAATGAAACTGAATAGATCATGAAGTCGATAGACGTTTTATAGCATGATTCAAACCGTTTCTTCAACTGAGATGCTCTCGTCTTTTCAATGACAGAAAACATAGTGATGTTTCTTGATGAGTTGACATATGATTATGCAAATGACGTTATAATCTTCTGATAGAGATAGCTCAATGATGAAGTTCATAGTTATATCTTTTCAGCGTTTCTGTGAAATTGAAAGAGAATGAAGAAGTTCATTGATGCTATTTCTAAATGTTTTACTTCGTTGATAGACATCACAGTTTTGAATGTAATGTTTAATCATTGCTTGATGATCTGATTAATAATAGAAACGTTGAACTAGATTGATAGTTCTTTGATTGTCAGAGTGAGAGATGAAAGACTGATCATGAATTTTCTTTAGCAATTTCGTATGCATATTCTCAGAAATTCACAGTAGATCTTTTCTGAACAGAACGTCGTTAATGATCTTGCAATGCTTCAATTCAATGCTATGTAGCTTGAGCTTGTTTTCGCTTATAGCTTGTTTATACTCATTGCAAAGCTCATTCTTCTTATTGACATCTTTTACTCACTGATAGAGATCAACTTCAGATTCAATAGCTAGAATATTTATTCTATTGAATGTCAGAATGATCTGATAGCGATCTTCAGTACGCTGAGTTGATTCAGAGACGTCAATCAGAGACATTCTGATTAAAGCATCGACTTTAGTATTCATTTTGCCTGATTGAAAAATGATCTGAAAGTTAAACTTGAATAGAATGTCTAGATAATTGACTTGACGTCAAGTTAACTGTTTGTTTTTCATGAAGATCTTCAAAGTCTGATGATTAATGAACATCTGAATGAACAGCTTCGTGCATTCTAGCTCGAGTCTTCAGTGTTCAAAGCATTGAATAATAACTAGCAATTTCTTGTCATAAATGTGATAATTGCATTCAGCGAGAATCATGCTCTTGCTGTAGAATGCTACTGAGTGAAGAACACTCTCATCATTGTACTGTGATAGTATTTCATCTTTGACGTAGTCAGATGCATCAATTTTCAGAATAGTCTGTTGTTTTGAATTGAAATGTCGTAGAACTGAAGTTGAGCTGACTTGTTTCTTTAGATCATCAAAAGCTTGAACACAGACTTCATTTCAAACAAAAGACGTGTCTTTTCTAGTCAGTTGAGTGAATGATTTGACTAGCTTCGAGAAGTTCTTAATGAAACAATGATAAAAGTTAATGAATTTCACGAAGCTCTGAACCTCTTTTAGATTGATCAATGTAGTTCAGTTGACTATGACTTTCACTTTGATTAAATTCATACAAAGATCTTGTTCTGATACTATGACTTCTAAGAAGACTGTTTCTTCTACATCAAATTTGCACTTTCAAATATTCATTTGTAAGTCAGCTTCTTGTAAATGATTTAATATCATTTTGAAATGTTGTTTATGTTTTCATTGAGTTTTGCTGTAGATCAGAATGTCGTTTAGATAGACTTGACAAAAGTCATTTAGAAAGTTTCATAAAACATTATTCATATACTGCTGAAATGAGGCAGAATCATTGATAAGTTTAAAAGATAACATCTTTGATTTGTATGCTTCTAAAGCGATGATAAAAATAGTGTAGTTCTCACTATCAGAATGCATTCGCAGTTTGTTGAAAGTTGAAATGATATCTAATTGAGTCAGATGCTTGCAATTAACTATTTTGTTGATCATCTTATCTATGAATGATAAAGAATAGTGATTTCTTTTGATAATAGCATTGAGCTTTCGATAGTCAACGCAGAATTGTAGATCTTCATTTGCTTTTAAAGCGAACAGAATGAGTGAGAAATACGAAGCTTTGCTAGAGATTATAAATTCTTTGAAAAGATTCTCATTCAGATATTCTTTTACTTTCTGAAGCTTGTAGAAAGACATTCAATATGCTTGACAGCAAGATGATGTTACGTCACTAGTAAGTTTTATCTTATGATCATATGAATGATGAGACGATAGCTTGTCTGCTTGAGCTTGATCAAAGACGTCTAGAAAATTCTGATATTTTGATGATAACTTGACTTTAATATCTTCTAGATTCTGAGTCATTTCATCAACTAAGAAGATGTTTATGACATCTAGTTTGCATTGAGTATTGTAGATGATTTCTCTATCGATGTCTTTGATGAACATAGCAAAAATCTCTGTCTGATTCTTCTTTTTTCATTTTACTAGTGCTTGAAAAGAAACGACGTCTATGTTTTAAATCAAGAATGACTTTTTCTGAATGAATGAAACTGAGTGCTTGAGCATCTTAGAGATCTTGCTGTGAGCTGCTGAAGAGATTAAAGTTGATCGCGATCAACTTGAGTGCTTCATATTTGACGAAATTGAAAAAACCGAAATAGAAATATCTAATTGATCAGAAAATACGATAGTATCATGTCTCATGTTCAATAATATTTCATTTTTGTTCATTCAAAGTTTGCTCAATATGACTTCATGATGCTCGATATCAGCTATCAGCATTGACATAGTCAATTTCTTATGACTTTCAATCGTAAGATTGAGTAGAATTTTATAAGTAATAGTCTTTCTAACTAACTTCTCATCATAGTCTCATATTAACTTTTCTTTTGCTAGCAATATAAATTGTATTTCAAGTTTCTGACATACTTTATCAACTAGCTTGTCATGTATCAGCGTGTAGACAACGAAATCACTATTTATCAAAGAGCGAAGATTAAAAGAATTGTTCTAAGCGATGAGAAAAACATTGATCAGAAATGATTTTTCAAAGTAGTTTTCTTCTGATAAAACTTCGACTTGATTGCACAAAAATATGATCTTTATCTTTTTGATAACTTTGAAAAAGATAGTTAGTTTTTTGAATTTGAATTTGAGTCAGAGTTTGAATGATTGAATTCATTCTCATCATTTAATGCATTGACTTTAAAGAGTTGATCAGAACACTCTCTAAAAATATGACTCAACTTGTGACAGGTAAAACAGATTTCAGCTTGTACATTTAAGTCTTTGACGTTAGTCAAAGTCGCGTCACATGATTTTAAATGATCAACAAGTGTAGTGACTTCAATCTTTTTATAAAAGCTCAATGAATCTTGTTTCTCAGCAAAGATGACTTGCTTTCTGACTTTGATCAAGAATTTCTTTTCTTTGATGTCATTCATGACTCAATGCTCATTGTTCAAATGAATCAGATAACTACAAATTTCATTGAAAGATTCTGACTGAATCAGCTGACTACTTCAAGCTGCATGAAGATGATAAACTATCTTGTCTCATAAATCAACGATCAATTGCTTTTCATGATACTCTAGATAAAAGAACAGACGTTGAAACATCAAATAAAAATCACTAAATTTGCTTTTTTCTTGAATGAGATTAGCATATTTTCTTTGAAAGTTTGTCTCTTTGTTGAAATCATTGTATAGCTGAGCAAGTTCATTTAACAAATCATTGATCATTTTATAAAAATTCAATGAATCATGTTGATGTTGAGCTAAAGTAGCTTTGACTGCATTTTCATCAATTCTGAAGTGAATATTGTTGCAATCATGCACTTCAAGTTAGTCTAACATAAATCATGTCAAACTATCATAGACTAGTATAAAGCTGATGTTGACACGCTAGCGATCTAGCGTGTCTTCGTGAGTAAAACTCATGACGTGTTGCATCTTCTTTCTTCTTCAGCTTTGAACTTCTAGTTAGAGTACACTCATATGATTCGCTCTATGCAGACTCATAACATTAGTTCAAAGCTCATTAATCTTGCTATTGACGTGTAAATGATATAAAAACAAGCTACACAACTCAAATCAGAAGTTGAAATCAGAAATTTTGACAGCAGAATCAGAACTCAAGCTCAGAAAGCTTAATAAAAATCAGAAATTTCTAAAGAAGAATCTTGATTTGAAATCAGAAATTTTGATAGAATCAGAATCAAAGAACATGAACGCGTTGCTCTTGACTAACTCTTTATTGAGTTCATCATCAGAAATCAGAAATTTCAGCAGTACTTGAACTCAGAAAGTTCGATAAAGTACTAGTCATTGCTTGAACTCAGAAAGTTTGATAGAGTAACATCAGAATCTTGATCAGCAATTTTCTACTCATATCATGACTAGAAGCACAGAATCAGAATCAATGAGCATTGCTCACTATGACTTTTAAAATGTTAGAAGAGAATCACTTCTATCACAAAATCGAACAGCATCAGAAGAAGAAGACATGAATGCATCATCAGATACAGAAGAAGAGAACATGAACGCGTTGCTTTTTAATCACGAAATGATTAAGATCAGCATCAGCACTGAACTGAATGCTTGAATAAGCACTCATGAAGCAAATGATATCGTTGTCTTTATCAAGTACATATGTCAACAGCATGACATCGAAATCGAGACTCACAATGACATGATTCAGATGTTAGAAGATGTTAACGAGATAAACATCACATTGAAAGCTACGCAGACGCATCTGCAGAAAGAGATGAGAAACAAGAACGTGATTATACATCATTTAGAAACTGCATCAAGTTGACAAAGCACTTTGATTTCTGAAGATTGTTTCTTGAAATTGATCAAGTTACTCAACTCATCTCTGTTCAAAAATTTGACGCAGAATGTAGACAATTAACTGTTTTGAATGTGAAACAAGCTGAAGATAAACAAGAATCATTTCTTTATCAAAGAACTGAAGATTGCATACATTGAAAGTCGAGTTGATGAAACTGCAATTAAACACATAGCAATTCAAATGAGAAACATGATCATGAACTCATTTCTAGAAGCAGAAGAGATACTGTCAATCATAAATAAAATGTATAATGATTTCAATCATCATCATACAACTCAACAACAGTACTTGAAGCTGTATCAGAACAAGATTTTCTTTCATGAATTTTGAATGAAATTTCAGAAATTTAATGCAGAACTAGAATACAATAACGAGACTTTACTAAATGATCTTCAGCATAAGATCAGCTCAAATCTTCAGCGAGCAATGCTCAATGAATGAATCACGAATTTGAACAAGTTTATCAACATTTGCATGCAAGTCAATGTTAAATTGACTGAATTGAATGCTTGATTGATCATTAAAGTCTCAGCGATTTCAGCTGCTCACTTTGTCACTAGCACTTCGTCTGCTCGACTCACATCATCAGTTTCTGCGTGAAAGAAACTCAGAAGATCGAATCTTGATTTTATTCAGAAAGAGTTGTTTAAGAAAGAACTCTGCTTCAAATGCAAGAAGTTAAAACATAAAGCATATGATTGTTTTAAGATGACTCAAGTGCATGAGATTGCTGCGAATTCAAAAAATGATCTGCTTTCATCAAAGTAGTGACTGAGAGCAATATATTCATATTTTGTTTCATCAGCATGTCTGATGATTCATTTAATTTCAAGTTGTTCATTGTTGACATCATCTTGAGTAGTTTAGAAAAGATATTCAGGTTTCTTGCTCTGATAAATACTGAAGTTACTGACATGACTTTCATTAATGAATCTTTGATGTCAGAGCTATGTAAACGCTTTGATATTCAGTCAATATTGCTGTTAAAATCAAAATCAATTTAATTGTATGATGAAATCTTTGATTGAAAGTTGATTACACACGCTTTGTATACATTGATCATAATACAAGAACACAAGAATGAAATGATGTTTTTATTAATAACTTGTTTAGATCAGCACAAGATAATCATTGAAAATCTTTGATTGAAAAGAAATCAAATGTTGATAAATTCTGCAAATGATCAATTAATATCATTGTTGAAGATTTGAACATTGAAATCTGTTGTTTTGAAAGCAAGCAGTCAATCAGCATTTCACAAATCTGAATCAAATGAAGTCTGTGAAATGAAACAAAAGAACTTGAACTTAATTGTTACATCAACGATCATCTTGAAGAGATTCATGAATCAGAAATCAGTGAATAAATTCATTGAACTCACTCGATTCATTGAATCTGCTTTCATAGCAAAGCAAAGCACTTAAGTTGATCTCAATCAACTTTGTCTCTTTTAGTCAACTGAGACAAAGAAACTCATCAATATTGTCATGATCAAAGTCATTGTGTATCAAACTTTAGTCAAGAATAAGAAGATCAAGATCTTCTTCTTGATCATTAGTGAAATCAATCAAGCGCTTAGCTTAGTCGAAGATTTTGCGAAACTGAATGAAATGATCTCTGTCATGTCATTAAATGAACTGAAGAAGAAGCTTTTGATAGTTTATCACGACTTTCTGAATGTTTTTGATAGAGAAAAGACAACGCAGTTGCCTTTGCATCAATCATACAATCATAAAATTAAATTAAAAGAAGAAAGTCAATCTTCTAGAAGTTGATTGTATTTCATGTCAAGCTACAAGTTGCAGAAGGTTAAAGAGTATCTGAAAGAGAATTTGAAGAAGAAGTTTATCACACTCAGTAAAGCTTCTTTTGCTTTGTCAATACTGTTTATCAAAAAGAAAGACAATAGTCTTCGCTTTTGCATGAACTATTGAAAACTGAATGCTCTGATTAAAAGAAATTGTTATTCAATACTCTTGATAGACGAAGTACTAGCTCAAATTTAAGACAGTAAGTATCTGACTTGACTCGACATTATCATCACGTTCAATAAATCGCATATGAGTTCAGAAAGCAAAGATTTAACTACTTTTGTTACTTTCTTCAACGTCTACAAGTATAGAGTAATGCTCTTCAAATTGATCAATGAATCTGCTTTCTTTCAGCATTATATCAACGATGTATTGTTCAACTGTCTGCATAAATTCTGTCAAACATACTTGAATGATATTCTCATTTACAGTAAGACATTGAAAGAACATAGAACTCATGTGAAGAAAGTACTAAAGAAGCTTCGTGAAGTTGATCTACAAATAAACATTGACAAGTGCAAATTCAAGATTCAGAAAATCTCATTTCTTGAACTATTGATATTCATCAATGATCTGCAAATGAATGCTTGAAAAGTAGATGTGATTCAAGACTGAAAAGTGTCTTGATCGTTGACTCACATGCAAATCTTCATTGACTTCTGCAATTTTTATCAATGATTCATAAAGAACTTTTCAAAGATCGCTTGACTCATGATAAAGCTGACTTGAAAAGATCATTTCTTTGAATGAACAAAGATCTGTCAGACAATCTTTAAAGAACTGAAGCAATAAGTGATGACAGCTTTCGTTCTGAAGCATTTCAACTCAATCAGAGAAGTTATTCTGAAAACTGACTTCTTGAACTATGTCAACGACGAAGTATTGTCTCAGTATGACGATGAAGACATTCTACATTCAATGATCTTTTATAGCAAGAACATGATTCTTGCAGAATGCAACTACGAGATCTATGACAAGAAACTGCTGATCATCATTTGCTGTTTGAAGCATTGATGTCTTGAATTGAAATGTATGAATATTTTAATCAAGATCTTCATCAATCATCTGAATTTGAAGTACTTCATGATCATCAAAGAACTGATCAAACAATAAGCTAAATGAGCTGAAAAGTTATCTGAATATAACTTCAAGATCATATATCAGTCGAGAAAACAGAATCTGAAAGTCGATGTGCTGATCAGAATGTCAGACGTCAAGTCAGTTGAAGCAAATGATGATCATAAGTTATATCAGCATCAGATGCTATTATCAGAAGACAGATTTAAACTTCAGTCAATAAAAGATGATCAGAAAGCTGACTCAGATTCAAAACTTGAATCAAAAGCTAATTAAAATTTGATCGAAGAGATGATTTTTATTCAGAATCAGATTATAGTTGAAAATCAAATGAATTAACTGTGCTTCAATATTCAAATAATCATGAAACAGAACAGAAAGACTTGTCAAGATATTGATCTAGACAATTGCAAAGTACTTGATGAAGTACTCTGAAAAGATGATAGACTATGAGTTTCTCAGTCAATGATCACTTTATTGATAAGAGAAGCATATGATCTTTTGATCAATGATCACTCTGACATGAATTGAACGTTGAACTTGCTGAGATGATCATATTGCTGATCAAAGATGAGAACGATGATCAAGCGCTACATTTAAAACTGTTACGTTTGTCGTAGATCAAAAGCATCAAAAGATTGAATCAATGAACTGCTGAAGTCATTGCTCATACTCAAGCAGTGATGACAGAACATATCATTAAACTTCATTATCAATCTATCAGAAAGTGATGAAAGCAACGCGATTTTAACAGTCATAAATCGATTGTCTAAGAAACAACACTATATATCATGTTGATCAGATGACAAAGAAACCTTCGCAGAACAAACAGTCAAGCTACTGTTGATATGAGTCTTCAGAACTCATGAACTATCAAGATCAATAATGTTCAATCGTGATTCACAATTCATATCAATTGTCTGAAAGTCTTTATGTCTGAGACTAAACATCAAGATGAAACTATTCATTGATTATTATTCTCAGATCGATGATCAGACAGAAAGAGCGAATCAGAATGTAGAATGATATCTACGAAGCTACTGCTCATATATGCAAGATGATTGATTCATCTGATTATTCATGATTGAATTCGTTAATAACAATGCTATTTCATCGTCAATTGAACAGTCAACATTCTTTCTGAATAAGAGCTTTCACTCTCATATAAGCTTCGATTTGAACTCAATTGAATATGAGATCACTTGAGCTAGAATCGAAGCAAACAAAGCAGAGAATATATTTGAACACATGAAATGATTTCTAGCATTGATCAAGCAAGTCTTGACAAGAGTCAGAGTCACAATGAAGAAACAGATTGACAAGCATCAAAAGAAAATGATTTACAAGATAAATGACATGATGTTTCTGAATTCTAGAAACATAACAATCTCACAATCATCAAAGAAGCTAAACGATAAGATGCTAGAACTCTTTAAGATTCTGATTGAGATCAAACATGCTTATTGACTGAAACTATCATCAACTATGAAGATACATTCAGAGTTTACATTAAATCTGCTGCAACTAGATTCAAAGAACTCGCTGAATGAACAATGAAATGAATTGTTTGATTCTATAGTGATTGACGACGAAGATGAATGAAAAATGAAGAACATACTGAACTTTAGACACTACGAACAAGATAAATGACTACAATATCATGTCAATTGAAAAGAATACGACGTTGATTTACATTGATACAACGTCGATGAAAGTGAATTCGAAGAATGCTTAAAGATCATAAATGACTTTCATGAATGATATTTGAACAAGTCAAGATAGAAATCAACTTAAGAAAGATTGATTGAACTGCAGCAATGAGAACATTGCTAGATGAAGAGAGAGAGTAATGTTGTGATCATGCACTTCGAGTTAGTCTAACATAGATCATGTCAGACTATCATAGACTAGTATAAAGCTGATGTTGACACGCTAGCAACCTAGCGTGTCTTCGTGAGTAAAACTCACGACGTGTTGCATCTTCTTTCTTCTTCAGCTTTGAACTTTTAGTTAAAGTACACTCATATGATTTGCTCTATGCAAATTCATAACAAATATAAATCAGTATAACTTTATTAGTATCAAAATGATTGATGTTGATCTCTAGCTTGTCATGAATCTTTTCTTGTCAATCATCTCAGAAAGATTCTGTTTCATCAGTAAATAAAGATGAATTCGAAAGCTTTTGAAATCGCTTGAATGAATTGAACATGATGAAAGAAGTAGAAGTATCTTCTTTAGTTAATCGCAGTCAATGTTGTAGTATCATCATCTGATCTTAAAGCTTTTTAAGATTTAAATTTAATTGTTCTTTTGCTCAATCAATTTCTTTGAAACAAGTCTTTCATATCTGTTCGCTGAGTATTTTATCAAATAACTCACAAGCTTTTACATCTAGATCTTGTTGAGTTCAAAGATTGTTTAAATTTTCTAGAAAAACTTCTGAATCTTGTTTGACTTAATGTTGTAGCTGCTTTACATTTTTGATATCTCAGAAGATAGAGACTTTCAGAGATTCATCAAGTGTCTGAGAGTGAGACAAGAATTAACGATGTTTTCATACAAAGTCAGTTCTAAGAAATTTCGATAAATGAGAAGATAACTTGAGATAAATGACTGAATCGAGACTTTGATTACTCTTGAAGAGATCAAGTTGAGTATTCACAGATGATCAAATCATGATGAAGATTTTGATGATCAAGTAAATGATGATGCTTGACAGTAGATAGTGAGATCATTTGTTAAAGTGTTTAGTCTTCAAAGAAGAGTGTTGCTGATTTGAGAAGGTTTTTTATAATTCTCAAGCAATCAATGAAGATTCTTTATCATTGATTCTATTAATTGATTTGAACTGATGCTACTGACTGAGCGATAGATTCTCTAGCAATCATATGATTGTATGTTTTCATTGATTTTATTAATTTCTTGATGTTGTTCTGTCTTTTGATGTCGTTGATCATCAAATACACAAATTTCTTTATACTCATTTCATTTTCAGTTGAGTGAATTTGAATAAGTAATGAGATCAGTATCATGTGATTAACAAATTCTTAAAGTAATGTTGAGATCATGTCTAGAAACTAATCAGAGTGCGTGCGTGATTAGAATGTTTGATCGATAGAGATAACTATAACTAAGACTTTAAGAATACAGAAGAAAGAAGATACAAAAGATAAGAAGAATACACTCTAGACAGTAGTTACTCAGATTTGACGCTAGTCTCAAAGAGAACGTGTTAAAACACAAGAAAAATGTTTATTTAAAAGATGTTTGCGACACAAAGAAATGTGTTTGTCATAGACATCTGTTAACTATTCATAACACAAAGAAGTGTGTTTGTCTAAAAGACAATAGAAGCTGATTAGAAGATGCTAGAAAAGAAAAAAAATGTTGAGTCATATTTGAGTCAAATTTGAATCAGATCTAGATCAGATCTCGACTAGATTGTTGACTAGTTCTAATCAATTCTGACACATTCGTAACAATAATTTCACTCAGATGCAATTCTTCATTGACTTCTGCAATTTCTATCAACACTTTATCAAGAACTTTTCAAAAATTGTTCATTCAATGATTCAACTTACTCAAAAGAAGATCATATTTGAATGAAATGAAGTCTGTCAGATCATCTTCGATCATATGAAGAGACATATGATCAAGACTTTTATACTACATCACTTTGATTAAACTTGTGAGACTATTCTTGAAATTAACTCATTCAACTACGTCAATGATGAAGTTCTCTCTCAATATGATGATGAAGAAGTACTACATTCAATTGTCTTTTATAGCAAGAACATGTTTTTTGCTGAATGCAACTATGAGATATATGATAAAGAACTTCTGATCATCATTTGAGCATTTGAATATTGATGACTTGAACTGAAACTAACTGACATTTCAATCAAGATGTTCATTGATCATCAAGCACTTATCTCATTGATGAAAGATAAAAAGCTGAGCAAACATCAAATGCGCTGAGTTCAGAAGCTAGCTGACTTCAACTTTAAAATAATGTATTGATCTGACAAACAAAACATTAAGATTGATGCATTAACTCATTGAGCTGACTTCATGTTTAAAAATCTCAATGATGAACGCGTTTAATATCAAAGAACTATTATTCTGACATTGAATTAAATGAAGATCATTGATCTAAAGAAGAATAATGATCAATTAATTTATAAACAAGTTCTTGATGTAAATGAAATCGACGAGAATTGTACATTACTTTGCGAAGCAATAGCAAGAGACGAAGCACAATATAAAGATATCAAATTGAAGAATTGTTGAACTCAAAATGAAATCTTGTTTCATGATAGTCAGTTATGAGTTTCATTCAATGAACTTCTACAAATGAATCTGATTCGTGAAGTACATGATCAGTCATTGATTGATCATTCTGAAATTCTTAAAACAGTGAAGATCATAAAGCGAAATTACTATTGATCTTCTATGCAAAAAATGATAGATCGATATATTTGAAACTGCTATGTATGTCAACATTCAAAAACATCAAGAAATAAATCAAATGACTTACTTTAATCTTTATCTATATCTGAACAGCGATGACAGAACATAGTCATGAACTTCATTATTGATTTATCTGATTCGTACGATTACAACGCTATTTTGACTGTCATCTGCAAATTGTTGAAAGAAAGACATTATATTTCTTGCATCATTGATGATGAAGATATTACAGTTGAAAAGACAGCTGAAATGTTGCTTCAATGAGTATATCAAACTCATGATTTATCAAGCTTCATTGTATTCGATTGAGATTCTCAGTTCATCTTCATTCTTTGAAAGTCTCTTTGCAAACGACTGAGCATTTTTCTTTGATTGTTCATTGTCTATCACTCTCAGATCAACGATCAAAGTGAATGAGTCAATCAGAATGTTGAGTGATATCTTCGTTTCTTCTGTTCATACATGCAGAACAACTGATTCAAGTGACTATTCATGATTGAGTTTGTCAACAATAACATCTTGTCTTCAATCATCTTCTTGACTCTCTTCTTCATGAACAAGAACTTTCATTCTCATATGAGCTTCGACTCTGACATCATCAAGTATGAAAGCACTCGCGAACGTCTGCAGATTGCTCAAGTTGAAAATATATTCAATCACATGAATAAAACACTGATCTTCGCTCGCGAAGCTCTGATCAAAACATAAGAGCAAATAATGAATCAAACTAACAAGCATAAAAAGAAGATCAATTATGAAATTAAATCAAAGATGTTTTTGAACGAACAAAACATCATTACAGCGAAATCTTTCAAAAAATTGAATAACAAGATGCTTGACTCATTTCAGATTATTGAGTCTATTGACTCATTTTATAAGTTGAAACTATCAGAGACTATGCTTATACATAATGTATTTCATTCAGAACTTCTTCATTCTGTCGTTGATGATTCTTTGTCTGATCAAAAGAATGAATCTTCAAGATCAATAGTAATAAACGATGAAGACAAATGAGAAATCAACGATATATTGAACTTTCGATGATATCAAAGATGACTTCAATATCAAGTCAAATGAAAGAGTTATGACAATGATCTCAACTGATATAACGCTGACGATGATGAATTTATGAACACTCAGAAGATGATTGACAACTTTCATATCAAATATTCAAGAAAAGCGCACTAAGAAATAACATTCATGTGAACATGAATAGTCAAGAAAAAGAAGTAATATTATGATTTTAATCTTCGTTTAATCTTCATTTATTCTTCATTTAATCTTCATCTGATTTCAATCTAATTGAGTCTAGCAAGAATTTAATCTAAAGATGATGTCATTAAAACTTTGCATCATATGTGTAAGACATTAACTCAATTGAGTTTAGCACAGAGCTGAGAAATACACATATAAGAATTGAGTTTTTTTCTGTAAATACTTTTCTTTCTTAGCATTTATTTATTAGTTAAATGACATTCATATGACTCATTCTATGCTGATTTTTAACAATATTTTTCATGTTTATCTGATCTGTTTCTGTATGAACATCAATCTTGTTATCACTTCAATGCGTTGATGCTCAGTCAATAATAAAGACAAATCATGTGCATCATCAATCATTTTGTTCATTGCTTCATTTTCAAGTACTTCTGCATATCTTGTCACTCAATGTAACTTCAGCGTAACTTCTTAAGATTAAATGCTTTCATGTGCAATCTGAACTTGTTGCAGACATGTCTGATTTTTTGTTGATATCATAACTTTCACTGTTTTCAAAAAAGTCTGATTATCATTGTATACTTTATATATCTTTTCATGACATTCTTGATTTACTGTCACTACGTCTGCAAGATGTTTTGTCTTTGCAACTAATTCTTTCAGCTCATTATGATGAATGATGATTAAAGTCAATTTCTTCAGTCTTTTATTTAACTCTCAGTTCATTTTTATTACAATCATTATAACGATTGACAACGAGATTCATCTGTACGTGATGTTGACTACGAATCTTTTGATTCTATTCTGTGTTTAAATAGAAGTTAAAAGAGTCAAGAGATCTCAATTCGATGCAGTTTGAATGATGTTAGAACGTTGCGTGATCAGAAAAGTCATCATGCAAAGTTTTCATTCATGCGACAACATCTCTTCTAACAGTCACAATCGATCTATGAAGAAGATTAATGACATGTCGATGTCAGTAAGAGATGAGAAGATACTACTAGTGAAAAAGACAACTCAGATGAAGAGTCTGCAAGTTGTGACTACAAGTGATTGAAGAATTTGCGACTCGTTGACTGCGTTGATATCGAAACGTCTTCATCACATCGACAATGTCGTTGAGTAATTGATGAAAAGATATCAGGTAAAATAGTCATTTCAAGTATTGAAAGACGTGACTACAGTGCTCAAAGAAGTAGTGACTCGTTGATCATGCTGATATACTGAGAAGACTTGAGCTCATCTTCTTTACTTGACGTCAAGTCATTCATTTATTCACATGAAAAATCGAGAGCTCAAGAGAATGATCAGAATGCATTCTCTTTCATTGATCAGAGTTAAACATCGAACGATTGCGATTGCATGTCTATACTAACAATTCATTCAACGTCTACATGACATAAGTCAAATCAAGAGAAGAAAAGAGTTACTCAGTACAATCACACTCTATCTTCTCATCATGTGCATCTCTCTTTCATCACATATTTCTCTGCTCAATGAATGACAATCATTGAGTAAGAGAACACAGCTCTACGTATGTTACAATCATGAGCATCACAAGTGCAAAGAAAACATCTTTCGTCTTTGAATCAAAGATTGAATCGAAACATCGTTGTATAGAATATCATCAATGAAGAGCAGAACAAAGATGATGTGTCATAATCAAGCAGCACAGACACTCTCATCAAGAGTTTACTTGAGTGTCATGCGTTGAATAGAAGCTATAGATTCATTACTTGATAACACAGTGTCAATCTCATTGTTTTGACTGCGTGAAGCAGTCGTATAGATGATGAGTGATTTTCTTTCTCAGAGAGTTTTGTTCACTCGATATAAATAGCATAGAGTTTCTCATGAGTTGAGTCTAAATCGATGTCACAAGAATGTATGAATTACAATTACAATTACAATTACAATCACTGTAACATCATTTCTGCTGTCGTTATCATTTAAGTAAACTTTTTGCTTCAATGCAAATGTATCAAGATTATGTTATCTTATTGACATTTTCTTGTTTGCAACTATAATTATCTTTAATGATTCTGATCAGAAGATCGCTGTGTAGAAATGACTTCAATTCATTTTCATCTATTTAAGTGTTTCTTTCATTCACTTTTGTTTCAATTGTAAAGATGTTTTGCACAGCTTTGATTTTTAATCTCTTTTAAATGTCAAGTTGTTGCAAATTTGACACATTGTCGCTTCAATAACTTCGCTCAATTTTCAAGAGTTCATGTTTGTTATCAATCTTTATATCAGCTTTCATAAGTGAATATTTATCAACATCATGTTTATTTTCATCTGTAGAATCTTTGTTGATGTTGCATAATAAACATTAATGATCTGTCACAATGCTTTTTCTTGCACTGATCTCAGCTTAACATTCAAACTCTTTCAATGATCTTTCATCTTTTATGATGTATATCATATGATAACTTCATGACTAAGCAAAGAGCGCGTCATTGCAAAGTATATTTGCTTACTCATTATCATTAATGAGCTTCAAGTAAACTCAATGATTGTTTGCATGATCTTTTGTTTAATCACTAGTTTTGCTTCAACATGATGCATGTGAATCACTCATTTCAGTTTGAAGTTCAGTTGAACTCTCAAAATTCTGATATCTGATTTCAAGTTAATCTGATGTTTCATTAACTTTACATCAACTTTCATATTGAATCATTTAGAAGTTTTCATAAAGTGAATTAACTTATGCTTTGTCATAAAGAATTTGATGTCATGCGTTTTTGATCACTGTTTGCATTTATCATAGATTTCGCTGAGAATTCTGCAATTGCATTTTATAAACTCTTTGTATATCAAGATATTGATGTCATTCACGAAGTTTGTAAAGCTAATTCTCAGCTTGATGTTGTCACATGCTTTTAACAAGTTCACATTGTAGAACAAATATAATATCAACGATAGCAAAGAGTCTTGTAATATATCAACGTTCATGCTGCATTTCATCATCATGTAATCATCAATTGTGATCGTGATGCGTTAATCTTTCAGAAAGTTCTTCACAAATTCAAGAAACAGTCTAGAAACTTTTCTTTTCTTCATGTTGTGTAAAAGTTTGCTGTGCATCACATTATCAAATGCATTCTTCTTATTCAAATTCAGCAATGAGACTACTCTTCTTCTTGTGTTGCTTTACACAGTATGTATCTTTTCTGTAATTAGTTCATCAATGTTTCAACAAAAAGCTTAGATAGCTTGTGAGCTAGTGAGCAGAGTTTATTCAATACTAATGCGCTTGAGACGCATATGCTAGCTACTAGATGAGACGTTTGCTACAAGCTAGCTGTCAGCTGAGTTTGCATCATTGATTAGCTTACATGCTACATAAATCAGCTACAAGCTGATTTAACTGATTTAGCACTACTCTTTATTCTACTCATCTATCTACTCGCTCATCTACTCTTCATTCTACTCATCTATCTACTTGCTCATTTACTCTTCACTCTACTTGTTCATTTACTCTTCACTCTACTCGTCTATTTACTCACTCATCTACTCTTCATTCTACTCACTCATTTACTCTTCATTCTACTCATCTATCTACTCACTCACCTACTCTTCACTCTACTCGCTCATTTACTCTTCACTCTACTCATTTACCTACTCACTCATTTACTCTTCATTCTACTCGCTCATCTACTCTTCATTCTACTCATTTATTTACTCGCTCATCTACTCTTTATTCTACTCATTTATTTACTCTTCACTCTACTTTCTATCAAACGCGTCGATCGAGCGCATAAAACACGTCAAACAGTGCTTCAAACAATGCTTTCTACATAACTTTCTATCTACTCGATAATCTTCGCTTCGAGCCCTATAGGGCTGACGCTAGAAAGTTCGAAGTTTTCACCTTCTTTTTCCCTTCATAGTTTCTACTTTCTAGAACAACAACAATCAAAATATCAACATGTTCAGCTATCAACTCAGCTATCAACTCAGCTATCAACTCAGCTATCTACTTGTTCGTCTACTAGTCAGTCTACTCGCTTCAAAACATGCTTCAAAAGACGCGTCAATCAAGCGCATAACATGAGTCAAACAATGCTTTCTACATGGCTTTCTACATGACTCTCTACATGGCTCTCTACCAAGCGCCCTTCATGTTTCCCTATCAAGCACCCTTCATGTTTTCCTACCAAGCGCCCTTCATGTTTCCCTACCAAGCACCCTACCAAGCACTCTTCATGTTTCCCTACCAAGCACCCTACCAAGCACTCTTCATGTTTCCCTACCAAGCACCCTTCATGTTTCCCTACCAAGCACCCTTCATGTTTCCCTACCAAGCGCCCTTCATGTTTCCCTACCAAGCACCCTACCAAGCACCCTTCATGTTTCCCTACCAAGCATTCTACCAAGCACCCTTC
>JAABUL010001880.1_pt1 | contig 37387 bp, 68 predicted proteins | sample 5559151 | NCBI WGS metagenome assembly JAABUL01 (sample SAMN10711876, study PRJNA513368) | rock metagenome | isolation source: Antarctica rocks | place: Antarctica: Victoria Land, Pudding Butte sud | reverse complement strand
GCGGGCTTGGTGGAGGGGTTGGCGGAGGCGAAGGCGGAGGTGACGGTGGCGGCGAGGGCGGAGGGCTGGGCGGGGGTCCTGGTGGTGGGCTGGGCGGCGGAGATGGTGGAGGTCCTGGAGGTGGAGACGGAGGCGGCGAGGGTGGCGGGCCAGGTGGCGGCGAGGGCGGAGGCAAGGGAGGTGGCGAGGGCGGCGGGCTTGGAGGCGGCGACGGCGGCGGGCCCGGCGGCGGGCCCGGAGGCGGCGCCGGTGGCGGGCTGGGTGGTGGCGAAGGCAGAGGCGAGGGTGGTGGGCCCGGAGGCGGGCTCGGAGGCGGCGCCGGCGGTGGGCTGGGTGGTGGGGAAGGAGGAGGTGACGGCGGCGGGCCGGGAGGCGGAGCCGGCGGCGGCGAAGGGGGAGGCGCCGGCGGCGGGCTGGGTGGTGGCGAAGGAGGAGGTGATGGCGGCGGGCCAGGAGGCGATGGCGGTGGGCTGGGAGGTGGGCTGGGCGGGGGGCTCGGCGGCGGTGAGGGCGGAGGTCCTGGGGGCGGCATCGGCGGAGGGCCTGGCGGTGGGCTGGGCGGCTTGCGCGTGGGCGCCGGCGGCGGGGCTGTGTCCTGGCAGACGTACTTGTATGGCACAATGCACAAGTTGTCTCTCTCTGGGGTTCCGGGGCCGCTGAACTGCAGGTCGAGCTTCAGGGTGTTGCAGCCGGGGCCAGAGGAGTAGTCGAGCTGGATCTTGTGCGGGCCTGGCGCCAGAGTGAGGTCCGCTGAGATTGGCACACCGTCGGGGCCATCAAAGCCGTAGCACTGCTGCGCCGCCACTGGGTCTACACCGGTGTAGCTGTTGTCGACTACCAGCTGGTCGTCGATGAATAGCTGAGCACCAGCGCCGGCCGCGCGCAGCTGGAACGTATACGTCGATGACCCGCTGGGGGGCAGCGGCGTAGCTGCCAGCAGGATGTACCCGGAGAAGCGAACGCCAAAGGGCGCTGTCTGCCCCCCGACCAGCGTCCGCATCTGGGTGCTGGTGTTGTAGGCAACCTGCTGCGTGCTGCCGATGCTGGCGCGCGGCTCATCTGAGGGGATGGGCAGGTCGAAGCTGGAGTAGGATTTGTAGGTCTGCACCAGCAGGCCCTGTGGGTAGCCGAGGCGGGAGCAGTTGCTATCGACCGGCGCCGGCGGTGGTGCAGGCGGCGGGAAGGGAGGCGGGCCAGGCGGTGGACTGGGAGGCGGTGCTGGCGGTGGCACAGGCGGTGGGCTGGGTGGCGGCGAAGGCGGCGGCGCAGGTGGAGGTGATGGGGGAGGGGCTGGAGGCGGTGAAGGGGGAGGTGTAGGCGGCGGGCTTGGAGGCGGCGCCGGCGGTGGTGCAGGCGGCGGGCTCGGAGGCGGTGCAGGCGGTGGCTGGGGCGGCGGACCAGGGGGCGGGGCTGGCGGCGGGCTAGCAGGCGTTGATGGAGGAGGGGTAGTTGGTGGGCCAGCCGGCGGAGGTGAGAGCGGCATAGGCGGCGGGCTAGGGCCTGGCAACAGCGGCGGCGAGACGAGCGGCGGCGGCGGCTGCAGTGCTGGCGGGGGCTGGCCTTGACGGAAGTCCGGCGGGCTGGGGGGCTGCGGCGGGGGGAGGGCGCTGGCGCAGTACTTGAACTTCTCGCATGTGCACAAGCCGCTGGAGCCGGGGTCCACATTCGAGCCAGGCCCATTGTACTGCAACAGCAGCAGCCGCGCGAATCCGGCAGGCGGCGCCGCACCGGACGCAAAGTCGATGCGCACGGCGTGCAGGCCGGGAGCGAGGGTGATTGCCACGCGGGAGGCGTCGTCGGCGCCCGGGATGGCGTTGCTGTAGCCTGGATAACCATGCGGGCCCTGTCGCGTGAGCACGGTGCCGTCGATGGTGAGCTGCACGCCGCCGCCGCCGTACGTCAGCTGGAAGTTGTAGTCGCCGCCGTCGAGGTCGATGAAGCCCTCGAAGCGCACGCCAAAGGTTGCTGCGCCGAGCGCCAGCGCCTGTAGGCCGCCGGGCCGCGGGTAGTAGTCCGGCCGCATCACGCGGGAGATGCCAGTGACCGGCAAGCTGTCCACTGCGAGCGGCACCGTGTTGTCCGAGTAGGCAAAGGTGGTGGCCAGCAGACCGTCCTGCAGGTCGGTGCACGTCAGCGGCTGCGGCGGCGGCGCCGTGAGGGAGCTGATGGGCGGCGGCGCGGACGCCGTGGTTGGGGCCTGCGTTGCAGTCGGCGGCGGGAAGCCTTCCAGCGGCTGCGGGGGCGGCGCGGGCGCGGCGGTGGGCACTGAGGCCGGCGGCATCGGATACGCCGGAGCCGGCGGGGCCGGCAGCGGCCCGCACTGCATGTAGCCCATCAGCGTCTTGGGTGCCGCATCGTCCGGACCCTGGATGCTGAGGCTGAGCGTCGGCGTGCCGCCGACGCGGGACACGTACTGCAGGTCTATCTTGTGCAGCGGTGCCGAGATGAAGCTGAGGCTGTACGTCGCCGTGCCGGGGCCGATGATGCCGGTCCCCTGCAGGCTCCCGTCAATGTACAGCTGCGCGTTGGAGCCGTCAGACGTCAGCGAGAGCGTGTAGTTGCCGTTGGGCACCGCCACGTTGCCGAAGAAGTCCAGGGCGTAGCCGCTGGAGCAGCCGCCGGTGGCCTGGGCGGTGGAGGGAAGGCTGGCGCCGCCCGGGCCGAAATCGATAGCTGTCCCGGAGGTGGAGACGCCGGACGAGAAGGTGGTGTGCAGCACTGTCGGCAGCGAGGCGTCGGGGTAGTTGCAGTAGGCCGTGGTGACCAGGTAGTTGCGCTGGTTGTCGCACAGCTGCGGCGGCGGCGAAGGAGCAGCATATGGCGGAGGGGTGCCCGGAGTGGCCGGCGGCGCTGAAGGCGGTGGCATGCCAGCTGCGCTGGGTGCAAGCGGCGGGGTGCTGACGGCACTGGGAACGGGCGGCGGCGTTTGCATAGCAGCGGGCGGCTGCCCAGCAGCGCTCGGCGCCAATGGCGGCGGTACAGCAGTGCGCAGATCCGGTGGGCCGAGCGGGGGTAGCGGCGGCAGGGCGTCGGCAGGCATTGGCGCTGCTGGCGGCGGCAGGTCGCCAGCAGGCATTAGCGTCGGTGGCGGCGGCAGGGCGCCAGCGGGCGTTGATGGCGGCGGCATGCCACTGCGCAGGTCTGGAGGGCTGAGCAGGGACGGCGGCGGCAGGGCGCCAGCAGGCGTCGGCGCCAATGGCGGCGGCAGGGCGCCTGCGCTCGGCGTCGCTGGCGGCGGCACGCCAGTGCGCAGGTCTGGAGGGCTGAGCAGGGACGGCGGCGGCAGGGGCGACGGCGCCAATGGCGGCGGCAGGGCGCCTGCGCTCGGCGTCGCTGGCGGCGGCACGCCAGCGCGCAGGTCCGGGGGGCTGAGCCGGGACGGCGGCGGCAGGGCGCCAGCGGGCGATGGCGGCAGGTCGTTGGGGATGGGCTGCGCCGTGGGCGCGGCAGAGGGTGGAGGCTGCTGCGTGCCAGGGGGAGTCCTGGTCGGCACAGTGGCCGGCGGCGGTGGGGCACCCCCAGGGGGTGAGTCCGGCGGGCTGGGCGGCGGCGCAGGCGGCTGGTTTGCCGGCGTGCCAGCTGGCGGCGGGCTGCCTGCTGCCGTGGGTGCAGACGGCGGCGGCGTCGTGCTGCCGGCAGTCGGCGCGGCTGTGGGCACCGGCCCTGGCGGGGGCGCATTGCCAGCAGTCGGTGGCCCCGCCGGGGGCGGGAGGCCTGCTGCTGTGGGGGCACCAGGGGGCGGGGCAGTTCCAGCAGGGGGGGTCTTTCCAGAGGGCGGCTGTGATCCTGGCGCGTGCGGCGGCTTTGCCGCTGTGGGCTGTGCCGTGGGCGTTTCAGTGGGCGGAGGCTGCAGCGTGCCAGGGGGAATCCTGGTCGGCACAGTTGCCGGCGGCGGCGACAGGACACCCGCAGGCGGTGTTTCCGAAGGTGGTGTGTGCTCGCCAGGGGGCGGAGTCTTCATTGCCGAGGGCGGCGGCAGCGCCCCGGGAGGCGTCCTGGCGCTGGCTGGCGGCTGCGACGCACGGAAGTCCGGCGGGCTGGGCTGCGGCGAGGGGGGCTGGTCCGCCGGTGTGCCAGCTGGTGGCGGGCTGGTAGCTGCAGTGGGTGCAGACGGCGGTGGCATCTTGCCAGCGGTCGGCGCGGCCGTCGGCGCGCCAGCGGGCGGCGGGTGGCCTGCGGCGGTCGGTACAGACGGCGGCGGCGTCGCCGCGCCGGATGTTGGCGCGGCAGTGGGCGCGGCGGTTGGCGACGGCGCCGGACACGCCATGCCCGGCGGCACCCAGCTGGTGAGGCTGTCGATGGTGGTGTTGAGCGAGAAGGCGGAGGCATTGCCATACCGGTTGGCGGTGAAGACGCTGAGCGTGTACTCCTGACCCAGCGTCAGGCCCAGCGCCGCCGAGGTCGCCCCGCTGAGCGTCAGGGAGCCGGACTTTGGTCCGATGCCGCCCAGGTCCAGGGCCAGGCGCTTGTTCACAAACACCCAGGCGTCGTCGTTGCCAGCGAGCGACAGCGTCGCGCCGTCGGCGCTGTGGAAGAACCGCGTCTGGATCTGCGCCGTGAAGAAGTGATTGTGGCCGTCGGGGCCGGCCATCGCGCCCGCCATGTTGTCCAGCGGCCAGAACAGCGGCTCGTCAAAGGTGAAGGCCTGCGACCCGTCGTCCTGCTGGTACGCCAGGTGGATGCCGGTGTACACCGCCTGGCGGCTGCTGTCGTTGGTGTGGTACCACTCGGTGAAGTGCGCGAGGCCTGCGAGAGGAGCCACAGTCAGTGAGCAGAAAGCACCTGGGATCGCTGACAGGTGAGCCAGTAGCGATGCTGATCCGACAGCTGTCGTCTCAAGATGGCCGGAGATCAGAAACAAGATGGGACTTCGTACGCAGCATTGCACAGTGCAGGCATGCACAAGCGCAGGGCATGCAAAGTTGCATCTGGCAGGACTAGAGACCCTAAACATCCCGAGCAGCTGGGATCAGAGCATCAAACAGTGGTCTTAAACAGTAATCAAGGATGCAGGCAGCGAAAGTCACCTGTGGTGGTGGCCGAGCTGCCGGAGGGCGCATACACTGGGGTGCGGTCGGCGCCGAGGGCAGCCTGCACGATGCCAATGTCTGCTGCAGGGCCGGACAGCTGCGGGCCGCCAAAGTCCGTGTTGTACTCCGGGCGGAAGTCGGTGAGCAGCGCAAACAGCCGCACGGTATTGCCGGAGGTGACGGCGGGGCACGCCTCCAATCCTGCAAAGGAACATCTTTGTTATCATGTGACGCCAGATTAGTGAGGTTGATGATGCTGCAGACCAGAGTAGCACCACGACGCAAGCTGCACAGCCGGACGCCAGTTGCACAGGCGTGCGTGCAGAAACACAGAAGTGCAGCTGATGCAACAAGCGGCTTGCGATGCTCTCTGCTGCCGTTGTGCTACATGATGTTGCTACATGTTGCTACATGTTGCTACATGATGCTACATTATTGATACAGGCTGTTGAAAGACACGTGGTTGAATCTTGCTGTTCAGCAGGGAACCCACCAGACATGAAGGGCGCAGCCGGCGGCGGCGTGCTGCTGGGTGCAGCTGTGGGTGTGCCTGTCGGTGTCGACGCCTGAGGAGGAGGCGCTTTGCCACCGCTGGTGGGAGCAGCTGTTGGCTGAGCTCCAGGCGCTGGCGGCGGCATCACGGCACCAGTACTTGGTGCTGCTGTCGGCTGCACTCCAGGCGCTGGCGGCGGCATCTTGCTGCCGCTGGTGGGCACTGCCGTCGGCTGCACACCGGGCACAGCTGGCGGGGGCGCTTTGCCACCGCTGGTGGGTGCAGTAGTGGGCTGCACGCCGGGCGCTGGCGGCGGCCTGGCCGCACCAGTGGTGGGCGCAGTTGTCGGCTGTGCGCCTGGCGCTGCCGGTGGGGGCGCCTTGCTGCTGCTGGTGGGCGCAGCTGTCGGCTGCACTCCAGGCGCTGGAGGCGACACCTTGCTGCCGCTGGTGGGCGCAGCTGTCGGCTGTGCGCCTGGCGCTGCCGGTGGGGGCGCCTTGCTGCCGCTGGTGGGTGCCGCCGTGGGCGTCGGCTGCGCGCCGGGCGCCGGCGGCGGCTTGGGGAAGCTGGTGGGAGCCGTTGTGGGGGTGGGCTGCACGGCGGGCGCTCCTGGCGGCGGCGCCTTGCCACCGCTGGCGGGGGCTGCTGTGGGCGTCGCTGGCGGCACACCAGGCGCCTGCGGCGGCGTGAACTGCTTCTCCGTCGGCGCGGACGTCGCCGGCGGCGGCACAAAGGGCTTGCCGGTGGGCGGCGGCATGGCGGAGCCCTTTGTCGGCGCCGCCCCGAGCGGCGCGCCGACGCGGACGTCCTGGCAGTCGCGCTCGGGGGTGCCGACGAGCGCGGCGACGTGGGTGGCGGGGCCGTGGCCGGCCACGCCCGGGCCGACAATGCTGCGCACCGGGGTGCCATTCACGCTGTACAGCGTGATGTTGAGCGAGTCCTGCGCGGCGGGCCCCAGCCCGGCAAAGCCGCTGGCCGTGTAGTCATACCTCGTCACCTCGCCGCCAACCTGGCTGTGCGCGGTGCCATAGAAGGACCACGAAGCGCTGGCGGCGTCCGCATCGGTGAAGTTGACGGCGATGCGGCTGAAGGTGTCGGCGGTCACGTTGGCATAGCCCGAGGCGGACATGACGATTGTCAACGCGTTGCTGCTGGAGGACTGGCGCACCGCCAGCGCCACGGTGGCGTAGTTGCCGTCGGCCAGCAGCACGTCGACGCCGCCGTCAATGTAGCCGCAGGACGGCATCTCCGGGCCGGCGGGCGGCGGCTCTGCTGTCGTCGGAGCGTGTGTGGGCGCCGACGGCGCCGTGATGGGCGTGCCGGCAGGGGCGGCCGTCGGCGTCGCCGTGGGGCCGCCAGTTGGCGGTGGCACTGACTTCGTGGGCGTTGGCGCGGCTGTGGGGCCGCCGGCTGGCGGCGGCTTTGTCGGTGCCGCCGCGGGGGCAGCAGTGGGCGACGATGGTGCAGCGGTGGGTGTGCCAGCGGGTGCGGCCGTCGGCGACGCAGTGGGGCCGGCAGGCGGCGGCCGCGCGGCTGGCGGCGGTACCGCCGTGGGCGCGGCGGCGGGCGTGGCAGTGGGGGTGCCGGGTGGCGGCGCCGAGGGCACGGCAGTCGGGCTGCCGGCAGGCGGTGGACCCGCTGACTTTGTGGGCGTCCCAGGCGGCGGCGTGCTGCCATCGCGGAAGCTTGGCGGGCTGGGCGGCAGGGCGGTCGCTGGCGCGGCAGTCGGGCCGCCGGCCGGCGGCGGCAGCGCCGCCCTCGTGGGCGACCCCGCCGGCGCTGCCGTTGGCGTCACGGTGGGCGTTCCCGCCGGCGCAGCTGTTGGTGTCGCTGTGGGTGTGCCCGCGGGTGCGGCCGTCGGCGTCGCCGTCGAAGGCGGCGCTGCCTTTGGCGGCGCCCCGCTGGCGCAGTGCCGGTTGGCGTAGAACATGTCCAGCTGAAAGGTGGAGCCCAGCTTGCTGTCCGGCAAAATGTCGGAAACCTTAAAGGTGGCGGGCTCCAGCGCATGCACGCCGCCCAAGTTCACGACCCGCTGGCCGTTGACGAAGACGAACAGGTCGTCGGAGGAGGCAAACTGGAAGCTCATGGCGAGCTTGGTGTAGGTGAAGATGGAGTGCGACTCCAGTGTGAAGTCGCAGTTGTGGGGTCCCGGGGCGCCGTCGGCGCCGGGCGTGTTGCCCAGCAGCTTCCCGTCCTGCACAGGCGCGTTCAGCGGTATCTGAGGTTCTGTTTCGTATGTTCACTTGCTGCTCTGCACTGCAGTGAGATGCACTGCAGCGTCTCTTGAGCAGACTGTGCAAAAGCCTCAATAACTAAGTTGGGACGAAGCTGAGAAGCATGGGAGTGAGACTGCTCAGCGCAATGCACTGTCGAAGCCAGGAGCTGCTCAGACTGCCGTCAAAGACTCATGCTGCTCGGCATGTTCTCCGTGCATCTCATGCTGCCAGATGAAAGGAAGCGCCAAGGCATGGGGGCTTGGAGTATCAGCGAACCCACCAGGGGCCAGTAGTCGGCGGAGGACCAGGAGACGGTCGCGGACGGTGCGTCCCAGCCCCAGACGACCGTCGTGGCCTGGTAGCGCGGCGCGCTGGCGGGCGCGGGCGTCGTGGCGTTCACCCACCAGGCGTCAAAGGAGGCCTTGCCGGACGTTGTGGCGGTGCTGCTGGCGCCGTCCATGTACACGGGGAACCCATTGTCACCCAGCACATTTGCAACGATGCTCTTGTCGTCGCCGGTGGCGGCGCCGCTGAAGTCCGCGTCGGCCGGCGTGAAGTCGCGCAGCCAGCTGGGCAGCTCCGTGTGGCGCAGCTCGTCGGGGCTGGCCGGCGGCGTGCCAGCGGGCGCGCCGGTGGGCGCCGATGTGGTGTGGCCATGATCGTCCGTCGGCGTCGGCGTTGGTGCCGGCGTGGGGACACCGGCGGTGTCGGGCGACGGCGCCGCGGTGGGCGTGGCCGGCGGTGGCGCGCGGGCGGCGGCGGCGGGCGGCGGGTTGCCGCCGCCGCCGATCACGTTGGTGGTGATGTTGAGCACGCTGCCGGCGCCGCAGTGGCGGTTGGCGTAGAACAGGTCCATGGTGTAGGGGGCGCCCGCTGTCACGCCCTGTATCGAGCCCAGCTCCACCTGCGCGGATTGACGACTTAGGGTTTGAAAAAGGCAGGCTCAGGTGTGTATTACGGTGGCGGCCAATTGCTGCTCGCCCTTCAATGGCACCGGCTGTTCATCTACAGTTGAATTTGCAGAGTTGTACGATGCTTACAAAGCAGGGCAGGCCACCGGCTCTCAATGTCTACGACGGCTGCGCAAGCAGCCCCGAACCTCCACAAGACAAGAAATCAAAGCGCACCGTCTTCGACTGGTAGTCGTGGATGCCGCCCAAGTCGATGACCAGCTGGCCGTTGATGAACACGAAGATGTCGTCGTAGCCACCCAGCGTCAGGTACTGCCCCGCGCTGTAGACGAAGGTCTGGTGCGTCTCGAGCGTCCAGTCGCAGTTGTGGCTGTAGCCGGGCGTGTTGCCCAGCAGCAGGCCGTCCTGCGCAGCAGGAATTGAAGCATTCGAACATCTGGTGGTTGGACACGTTTTGGACACGTTTTGTTGAGGGTTGTACCTGCGTGCTTGTATACCGCACTGCACTGTGCGCCAGGCAGGCCAGCAGCATGAGGAGTGTGCATGGTGTCTGCAGGCAGAGGTTCAGGCGCTGGCAGGAACCTTACAAGCAGGGCAGAAACTAAAACGACAAGCAGAGAAGGAAGCATGAAGGGGCTAAGGAAAGGAAGGGCGGACTCACGATGGGCCAGAAGTCGGCGGAGGAGAAGACCCAGCTGTTGCCGACATGCTTGAGCGTCAGCTGGTAGTAATCGATGCGGGACGGGATGTTCATGTGGTACCAGTCGTCAAACTGCGCCCTGCCGTGCGTCGTCAGCGTGCTGTTGTGCTTGCCGGAGTTGTAGATGGGCGTGTCGTCGGTGCTGTTGATCAGGTACCTGCAGTGCACAGCGGCGACACGGCATCAGCGATAAGGCCAGCTGTGCAATCTCACTGTGCAGGTGAGCCAACATCTGCCGAGCATGCTTTCCGCTAACTGGGGATCTGCTTCAGCGTGGAGAGGCTGTCGACCTGCTGGCCGCAGGGAACAGCAACCAGCCACCCAGCAAGATTGGAAAGCAGAAGAGCATGGGAAGTTTTCAACGAAATGAAAGAAGCTGCGCACATGACGATGCCGGGGTCGCTGCCAAAGGTGTACTCGAAGTCGGAGTTGAGCTGCTGCGAGAAGTCGCGGATGATGGTGTTGAGCGACACGGATCCGTCGGAGTTCTGCTGCGAGCCGCGGCCGCGGGGCACCACCGCGGTGGGCGCGGCGGTGGGCGCCAAGGTGGTGCGGCCCTGGCCGTTGTCCGTCGGCGAGGGCGACGGCGGCGTGGAGGGCGTGAGGGAGCCGGCGGGACAGGCGCCACAGGCCACCTCCACCCTGCAGCAAAATGCGCACGGCAGCGTGTCGGCGGCCAGCTGCGCAGCGTCGCAGGGTCATGCAGGCAGGCGAGCTGTGGCGTGTGCAGCACACGTAATACGTTCCCTGCTGCTGCCCTTTCAGAGATTGAAATCTCACCAAAAGCTGACGACGCTTCATTGTGTACAGCCAGCGAACAGTAGGAAGCTTTCACAGCCAATACAGGTTCAAAGGCTCACCACAGGGTGGACTGGGTGCACTTGTCGTCCACGTGCACCAGCACGATGCGGTTGGCGCCCTTGGTCATCCAAGGCGCAATGTCTACGTAGCCGCTGACGCGCGGCCAGTGGCGGTAGGCGAAGGAGCCCGGCACAGCGCCGCTGAACTTGGAGTTGGTCATTACCACCCGCACAGCGTCATCCAGCTGTAGATGTAAGCACAGAAAAGTGCCTGAGTAGCTGCATGTGTGTGCTGTTATGTCAGCTCTGTCGTGCTGAACTTGGAGTCGGTCATCACCACCCGCACTGCGTCGTCCAGCTGCAGGGTTTCGAGAGTGGTTAGTCAGCCCGCAGCAGGCGTAGGGCGCAGCTTTAGAGGCTGGCCGAGACCTTCGAGAGTCGTTGATAGTTCTGTGATGCCTGGACTGTGATGCCTGGACATACTGCAACGACCTGAATGACAACCTGCAGGCAGCAACTGTTCTTTAACATGTGTTGTTGTTTGGCGGCATGCACAGCAGCGCTGTCGGCACCTGGTTGTAGTTGATGAAGCACTCCGTTGGCACCGTCGTGACTTGGATGCTGCACATAGCAAACAGCCATGTCAGGCCGGTCTTCAGCACAGATTGCCAGGTTCACGTCTGCGAGATGCGTGCTGACTGGGGGAGCCAGCAGGGCTGCTCAGCAGGGCAGCCAGTGTGACGGCACATGATGGTGCAAACCAAGATAGCAGCAGGTCGCGAACAGCTTGAAACCTTCACACGACAGCAACAACACAACAGGGTTACTGAATAGACTCACGTGGTCTGGAAGAAGGTGTAGTCGCCGGCGCGCCACTGACAGTCGGTGCCCGGGCGGCAGCACACCTTCCCGGCGCCGGGGGAGATGGTCTGCTTCACGCCCTGCTTTGTGTTAGACCCCTTGCAGCCCATGAGCGAGGGCGTGGGCCCGAACTTGAGGTGCTTGGCGTTCTGCATGAGGCGCCAGGAGCGGTCGCTCGCCGCCGGCACCGAGACGCCCGCAAACTGCTTGTCAGCGGCACGGTCCAGCTGCGCGCCAAAGCAGCGAATGTGGCCGGTCTTGGGCGTCGGCCGCCAGATGGACCAGCTGGGGGTGTAGGTGACGTTGCACTTGGTGCTTAGACCCTTGCCGGGCGCGGCGGCCAGCGGCGGGTGGCGCCGCGTGGTCGGCCGCTTTTTCGTCGGGCGGCGAGTGGGGCGTTTTGTGGGAGCGTGGGTGGGGCGCTTCGTGGGGCGCTTTGTTGGGCGGTGCGTGGGGCGACGCTTCGTGGGGCGGTGCGTTGGCCGCTTTGCCGGCTTGCCGGTGCCATCGTTGTTGACGAAGGGCGCCTTTGTGGGCCGCTTGCTGGGCCGCTTCGTGGGGCGGCGCGTCGGCGCCTTGGTCGCGGTGTCCCGCACCCCGGTGGCCTGCTTTGTGGGGCCCTTGGCGGCTGCCTTGGTGGGCGCCTTGATCGGCGCCTTGGTCGGCGCCTTTGTGGCCGCTTCGCTCGGCGCTTTGGTCGGCAGCTTCGTGGCCGCCTTGCTGGGCGCCTTGGTAGGCGCCTTGGTCGGCTGCTTCGTGACCTCCCTGCTCGGCGCCTGAGTGGGTCCCCTGGTGGGGACCCTGCTGGTCGGCGAGCCGGCCGAGCCGCGCTGCTCCAGCGGCGGGGGCGCCCCCCGCACAGCGCTCCGTGTTGGCGCCCTTGTGGAGCCCTTGGTGGGGCCCTTTGTCAGCGCCTTTGACGGCGCTTTGGTGGGGCCCTTCGTCGGCGCCTTTGTGGGGCCCTTCGTCGGCGCCTTTGTGGGGCCCTTTGTCGGCGCCTTTGTGGGGCCCTTTGTCGGCGCCTTTGTGGGGCCCCTTGTCGGCGCCTTTGTGGGGCCCTTTGTCGGCGCCTTTGTCAACGCGTCCGTGGGCACCGCCGTGGGCGCAGCCGCGCCCGGCGGCGGCGTCTCCGAAGGCACGGCGCGCCCCATCTGCGGGTTGTTGTCTGTGCCTGCCGCGCCGCCGGCGGGCGTTGCCGTGGGCTGCTTCGTCGGCGCTTTGGTGGGCGTGGCAGTCGGCGTGGCAGTAGGCTTTGCCGTGGGCGCGGCAGTCGGCTTTGCCGTCGGCTTCGCCGTCGGCTTTGCCGTCGGCTTTGCCGTGGGCTCGGCCGTCGGCGCGGCTGTGGGCTTGCGTGTCGGCGCGGCCGTGGGCTTTGCCGTGGGCGCAGCTGTCGGCTTATGTGTCGGCGCGGCAGTCGGCTTCGCCGTGGGCTTTGCTGTGGGCGCAGCTGTCGGCTTATGTGTCGGCGCGGCAGTCGGCTTCGCCGTGGGCTTTGCCGTTGGCGCAGCTGTCGGCTTATGTGTCGGCGCCGCAGTCGGCTTTGCTGTGGGCTTTGCCGTGGGCGCCGCCGTCGGCTTGTGCGTCGGCGCCGCCGTGGGCCGCGGCGGCGGCGGCCCCGGCGGCGGCTGCGGCGGCGGCGAGGCCATCGCCGAGGCGAGGCCCGCCTGGCAGGGGATGCAGTCTCCAGGCTCGATCACCACCTGCACCACCAGCTGCAGGATGGAGGAGCAGCCCGCCTTGAAGCCCGTGTTCAGCACCGTGAACGAGATGGAGCCATCGGTATTGGTCGTCTCCGTGGCAGAGATGCCCGGCGGTGCCAGCACCCTGAGCGGCGTGCCCGTGGGGCTCTGTGTCTCCGCAGCGGCTGCGGCTGTGCGGGCATTGCTGCCGCCGCTGCTGCTGCTGCTGCCGCCACTGCTGCCGCCGGCGATGCTGCTGTCGCTGGCGCTGCTTGGCGTTGGCGAGCTACCGCTGCTTCCGCTACCAGCGGAGCTGCTGTCGCTGGCGCTGCTGGGCGTCGGCGGGCTGCTGTCCGCCGCCGACACCGCCAGCTGCGCCGCGACCAGCAGCGCCAGCATCAGCGCGCCGGCCGTCCTCACGGCGGCGCCCTGTCTGCTGTGCCGCGGCCGGGCGGCCATGGCGCCTGCGCATGTGTAAGACATGTGCTCAGTGCGGAAATCTGTTGGTGCAATGCGGCGACATGCGGCTGCATTTGGACAAGTTACAGGAGGGGCATTCCTGCTGCAATCGGCTCCACAGCCCGCCAGCGCGGGTGCTTATGGCGCCAGATGGACAATACATGATTCTACCAGGTGCCAAATTTGAAGAGCTAGAGCTGTGCGGGCAAAAACGAGGGAGATTTGGCTATCGTGGCAAGCTGTCGGATGATGTGGCGGCAGGACAGGTTTCGTCCCGTACAGCAAACCAACTAGCAGGGCTCGGCGCTGAGAAGAAAGGGCGTAATTATAGAGATGCATGATCCTGCAGCTTGCTGCGGCCCACGGCTGCTGGCTGACGACATCGATTACGGTTTCAAGAAATTTGCAAGGTTGATCTCAGACTGTCCTGCAGCCGCGTGAAGCCTAAACAGGCCACCTATATGAAAGTTCAAGCCGTGATATACTGCTCTGACGCCCAAGAGAATGCCACCAGCGCAGTGGGAAGTGTGTAAGAGGGTCGGAGCGACTAAACTTGCAGGGAAGGTGGCGGGTCTGACACGGGCAGCACGTAGGCTCCCCCGACGCGAAACACGCATCGAATAGGCAGAAAGGAAACTATCAAAGAGGTCCTATGCTGCCTGATCTCCAAGAAGAGCCATCTGCAACGAGCGTCAGCAGCCGCCCCTTTGACAACCACGCTCGTACGGAACTTTGCACTGCAGGCAATGCACAGGCGGCTGCGCACCAGGCGTGCATCTCAGACTCTCTTTTCGAGCCGTGCAATGCCCCCGCTTCTCGACACGACACACGCACATGGTACAGGCTGCCCTGATTTGGAAAATTAGGAGCGTCGGCGCTGAGTGTCAGCAGTAATCTGTGCATGCCAGCATGACAACGCTGCAAAACACTCGCCTGCTGTCAGTAGCATGTGGTCGTGGCCCGTTTCAAGCGAAAGAGACAAGAATGCGTGTCGCCTTCCGAGCGCCTCGGCAAAATGTGTGCACGTAGCTCGGCAAGCGCGTGAGTCAAGCCGGCAGAATTAGGAGGGCGCCCCACTGTCGAATCGAGCCTTTCAATCGTCTTGTATCACCGAACTACTGTTCGTGGTGATGAGATAGGACTCTGCACCAAAACCCGTGTTCCACTGTGGGTGCCTTTTGGTGTGTCTTTTGGTCACCCTCGCCGCTCTGCCTTACCTGCTGCGATGCCCACCACTGCGGATGCTTGCTGCTGCGGGCTGCGCTGCTGTCCGCAGATCTGCTCCGAGCAGCACCCGTCCGGCGACAACGTTTGCCGTTCTCCTTCGTTTACTTCAGCTGGTCTCCGTCAGCCGGCGCCGCAACCCAGCTCAGCGCTAGCACTCAGACCGAGTGCGTCGGTGCTCGCGCAGGCCGGCATATATCTGTCGTTCGCTCTCTGCAACTGCGTCGGCAGTGGATTCCGTGACATCGATGAGTACGACCTCGCAAGGAAGGGTTTTGCCCCTGGTTTTGCCAGCCTGAGCCGTTTTCAGTCGTCCGATGCATGCATAGCTCACCCTTCTCCTTCTTCTACCTCGATGCAACCTACTGAAAAGCTAAGTGACGTCCTCGATCCTTGCTGGGCTGCATCACCAGGGATCCCAACAGCCTGCGCTGCCTATCGACGCCCCAGACCAATGTCCAAACTGCCGCTGCCGCCGGGCAGCGCGTCCACAGACGGCACGGCTCCGGCGGGCGGCCGCGTGTGCACGGTGCGCAGCGGCGCCGATGGTGCGGCGCCGCCCAGCAGCCCGCCCTCCGCCGGCGGCGCTGCCAGCTCGAACGCTCCGGCGTCCAGCGCCTCCAGGGCAGCGGCGCCCAGCCGCGCCTGCAAAGAGCCGTATCTGTTGTCGAAACCAGTGGTGGCTTCTTACAAGTTTGGTGTGGACAAGCGCGCGGGTGGGCGCCCCTCGAAGGCGGCTCCAGTGCCTCCAGGGCGCCCAGCCGCGCCTGCAGAAGTGCGATTGACACCTGTCCAGCTTTTGTCGGGGCTTTTGGTTTCCACCACGCGGCCAATGGTGTCGAATGCTCGAAGGCGTCGACGTCCAGGCCTTCAGTGCGGCGGCGCCCAGCCGCGCGTGCGAGAACCACTGATGGCTATTCATCCAATGACAACATCCATCGCCACTTACGTACGTTATATGATTTGGCCATTGCCAATTTCTCGCAGGACATGCCATGCTATTCCTGGTCATGATCCCATGTATGCACTCTTTACACATTTCTCGCTGCACCGCGCCTCACCTGCAGGCTGCGTGCCGCTTTGGCGAGCGCGCGGCACTGCTCGTCGGGATCGTTTGCCGCTAGATGCTCTGTCCACGCCCTGCAGGCGGCACGTTCACATTCTTGTGACGGTACACAGCAGAGATGTGCGATGCGATAGACTGTCGCTCGCCAGCACCGCAGTGTGCTGCACCGGCTGTTGTGAAATCGAAAGCGGTCTGCAAGTTGCCGGCGCAGCAGTCCGCCTTCTGCAACGACAAGAGAACAGCAGGCATCCGACATTCCGATCCGCTTGCAGACAGGTGATACTGTTGTAAATTTGCAAGCGCACCGCAGGGCCTCCAGGCGCCGCACCAGCTGCGCATCCGATTCTGAACCTGCAGCGCCGCCCGCCAGCGCGCCCGCCACCCGCCCCGCCGGCATCGCCGACATGACCTGCAGGCGGTGCTCACGGTGTTGTAGGCTGTAATCAGTGAAGTATCCTAGGCTTCTGCTCACAGGGCGGCTAACAAAGTTGCCGCCATTGCCGCCGGCTTCGCCAGCAGACCCTCAGGTGCAGGGGCAGTAGCAACCTCAGAGGGACTTCAACGCCGGGATGCACAGTCTCGCAGTCTCCAAGCCATCCGGCCACCGAGTGTCCCGTGTTACGTAAGGACTTCTGACAGACCTCAGCCTAGCTGATCTCCAAAGCGTTTGCCCACCTGGAAGGGGGCAAAGAGCGCATTGCGGCTGACGTAGGGCGACTCGTGCGCGGAAAGCGCCGGCAGCGCCAGCACCTCGGCGCAATCACGTCCGACTTGTCGCTCAGCGGATGATGACCGTGAAGGAAACGCGATTGCTTGCAGAACCGTACGCACCTGGGAGGCGGCGAACAGTGCGTTGCGACGAACGTAGGGCTCCTCGTGCGCGGCGATCGCCGGCAGGGACAGCAGCTCGGCGGCGGCGCCCGCCAGCTGTCCGGCGGCGGGCGCCGGCGCCGCCGCGGCGGTCAGACGCCCCACCGTGCCCAGCAGCCGGCCTGAAAACAACACGAAAACGTCTCTAAAACGGCAGCGTGTCATCGAAACCTGCGGCTGTGTGATGCTGGGTGGAGGCTTCCACTCGCAGCGCTGTGATGAGCAGGTCTGGCGCCTGCGCTGCCACGCGCACAGGCGCCGTCAGCTGGCCCACCGTACCCAGGGCTCATTGTGTTATGAGTATCATTGCCTTACATATGATTATGTACGTAATTATAAGAAATTGCATATTATGAACGCGAGACCACTCTGCAATGTCTCAGCACTTAAAAACCACAGAGTGGTGCATGAAAAGTGTTTGCTGACATTCTCTGTTTCAAGCTTGCTACTCACCGGGAGCAGTGCCGCGGCCGATGAGGTCGAGGCCATGAACCCGCACCACTGAGTAGGTTGCTAAAGGTTTACGTGAAGATCTGAACATGAACAGAGACACGACTGGCAGAGTACCTTCTGTCTGTTGCCACGTACCCAGGACCAGGGGCTCGTGGCCAAATCGTCTAGGCCCTGGCGCTGCATCACGTTTTGTATTTGGATGCAGGGTCAAAATACTGGAGGTACGCTGGAAAGAGTCTGGTTGGGATGTACACTTACCCAGGACCAGGGAGTCGCGGCCGAAGAGGTCCAGGCCGTGGCGCGGCGCCTCGGCGTCTGTCACCAGCAGCCGGAACCACTGCTCCGCCACCGGCGCAAATCTGGCGCAAGAAGGAACCCATAGTTTGAAACCCCGTGGCATGAGCGCGCAGTTGCTTTGATGCATCGGGTGCTGGTGAGCAGGGCACGGCGTGTGCCTCCCCAATTCGTGTGACTCCCCGATGTCTCAGCCGGCACAACTCTGTGTTTGTGGGGAACGGGAACTAGAGTGCATATGAGTCTGAATGAGGCGCCCGCATGAAGGGTGGCACACAAGGCTTGGCTGATTCCAGCTTTCACATCGTTCTCGGCCTAGCTACCAGACGTTTCCGCATCAGCGATCGCTCTCCGTCTCTGTCTAGGAATGCGTATCATGCTCGGGTGATGCTCACCTGTTGCGGAAGGTGCGAGATGCCGGGCGATGCCGTGTCGCGGCGGCGCGCACGCCCCACCGCCGGGAGCGCCCGGCACCCGCGCCCGCTGTCAGCTCGCCTGTGCAGTCAAAACCGATTCAGGGTGGGAAGGCCGCGAAACACACCATATTCGTACGACTGCAAGAAAAAAAACCGCTACTTCGTTGTGTAGCACACTACTACTCCTGGGACTTTGTGCCGAAAGTAGGCAGCGGCTTGCTTTCTGGAGGCAGTTCCAGCTTACCGGTGAGTTTGCCGCCTGGTCAGTCGGATCTCGTGTAGCCTGGGACAAAAAAGATGCCGCTGACCTGCAGGCGCGGGCGGCAGCACCAGCAGCAGCCTCAGCGGCGCCTCATTTCCTTTGTCTAGGAAATTTGCAGTTGACTCAAGGCAAAGGCGACACACCTTCAGGCGGCGGCGGCGGCGCTGGCAGCTGCCGTGGAGGCGGCGCAGCTCCAATGCCGCCGGCCGCGAGTGTCTCCGCCGCCGCGCCAGCAGCATCCAGCACTAGCAGCCGCTGGTAGATGTCTAAGTGAGGAGAGTAGAATTCGGGCAGCAGCGCCGCAGCGGCTGCCTCCGGCGCCGCCGCCAGCAGCGCAACCAGCGAGCTGCAGGAGAGGAATGGATTGTATACTGCTGATTTGGTGTGCCCCACGCCTGCAGCTCTAGAGGAATGCACAGCCTAGGAGCAGGATCGTGCGCTGCGGCAGGCTGCAATTGAGGATTCCATCCGGGCTGGGGGAAGAAACAGCAGGTATACACTGATGCATTCCGGCTGGAGATACATCTTTGTTCAATAGAGACAGCGGAAGGGGAGCGGGAGCGCACCCCATGCGCTGGTCGCTGGGCTTAGCCTCGTGGGGCTCTGCCTCCGCCCACTCCGGCACGCGCGTAAACAGCAGCGCCCGCCCCAGCTCGCCTGCGCGCAGGGGAACCTCCGCAAACTTGGCATTGAGCAACGTATGGACGAGCGACGCCGTGCGTTGGGGCATTGAAACAGCAGCGCCAGCCTGCAAGCTGTTCACCGCCGCCTGCTGAACCTCTCCGGTGGATCCTGCGTGGGGAGGCTCCTGTCAGAGACCAACCTGCGTGCAGGCGTCGCTCGTAAACCCTAAACCCTAAACCCTAGACCCTAGGGCTTGGCAGCGATGAGCGGCCCCGCCTGCTGCAGCATTCTGCTTGAATTGCAACTTTCGACACAGTGTTAGGTGCAGCAGTTTCAAGAGAGGTACATGCTCATACCCGCACACATGCGCAGCTCGTTGGGTGCGGCGGCTATGAGCGGCCGCGCCTGCAGCAGTATAGTCTGGGATAGAATCTAAAAGATTCTCAGATACACAAAACAGCTGTACCTGCGTACATGCGCAGCTCGTCGGGCGCGGCAGCAATGAGCGGCCCCGCCTGCTGCAGCGCCGCCAGCACGCCGTTGACATCGTCGCCTTTCCGCAACGCAGCGGCGACATCGCGCAGCTGCAGCGGCGCGCCCGTGGCCTTCACCTCTGTACCGAGCGCAGTTTGGAACGAGCATCAGGGCAACAGCTGATGTCGGATACTTTAGCGGCACACCCGTGGCCTTCACCTCTGTGGTCACATGAAGCAAGGTCAGGTTCTCGAAGTTTGATTCTAATCAGCGGATGGCGTTGACGTCATCGCCTTTCCCTGGCGGTTCTGCAATGTCTCGCAGCTGCAGCGGCGCGCCCATGGCTATCACCTCTGTGCCAGGCGCGTATGCCATCAGAGGCGGAGCAGCATCATCACACATGAATCGCACGACAGCTGCCGGCGTCTCCTTTGCTCATCGCACTGGCCACGTCCTGCAGGGTTTAGCAGCGGCGCACCCGTGGCCTCTGCAGCCGCATAGTGCAGGCGGATTTTTGAAAACGAATGTCTTTGAACCATGTCACGTGATTGTCCTTCCTGCCCTGGTAGAATCACTTTTGCAGTACAATGAAACGCACCTTCGTCCTCGCCCTCCGAGAGGTCGTAGGGCCGCAGGTCGTCATCACTGTCGGTCTCAGTGCCCGGTCCTTCCTCGCCTTCCTGCTGCCTCGTTGCCGCCAGTGATGGTGCTGCGGCGGCGGCGGCGGCGGCGGGCATGGCGGCGTCCAGCGGCGAGCTGCGGCGCTGGGCCGCGGGGCTGCCGTGGCCGTTTGCGGCGGGCGCGCCTGCGGTGTACACGTGATGTCAACTCGCGAGAGCCGTTTTTGTTTCAAGCCAGCGCTAGATGACAAATGTGTGTGACCGACGAGTCGTAAATGACCTGCAAAACTAGGCTGCCGCTCACTTTGCTGGTTGGCGGTGACTTTGTTCATCAAGCCAGGTGCATTCCGACAAAGTTGCCCACCCGCGCTGGCATGCCAGGTCTCCTGCGGCTGCAGCGACAGGTCGGCGCCGCCGCCAAACAGCGCCGGCTTGGACGGGTCCAGCACCAGCGAGAACAGCGTGCCCAGCCGCATGCCCTGCCGCCTGTAATGCAACAGGACGGAATGTTATTTTGACATGTATTAGAATGATCTTATCACGGGTTTCAAAAACAGCGCCAGCTTGGACAATAGGTCCAGCACCAGCGGAACCAGCGAGCCCAGCCGCATGCCCTGCCTTCTGCATAGAGAAGAGGATTGGCAGATGTCATTGTGTGGATCACAATTTCGGTGCCGTCCACAGTGCCGACTTGGAGGGTCCAACACCAGGGAGAACAGCGAGCCCAGCCGCATGCCCTGCCGTCTGTAATGCAACAGGACGGCAGAATTTACGATGGAAACTGTCCTTTTTCTCTGCTGCTTGCAGCGTCGCCGTCACCACACTGCGTCGCAGGCATGGCAGCAGCAACATCTCACCCGGTAATAAGCAGACAAGCCACAGGGTCTTAACGGTGTCTGACACTGATGTCAGGGCTGTCGAAGCGCGCCAACACCTGCCAGCAGCGCCGGCAGCAGCGGCAAGGCTGCCTCCCATGTGATTTCCGTTTCGGAACCCCAAATATGCCTCACGTGGATGCAGTGTCGGGGCCGTCCAGGTGCGAGCTGACGAGCGCCAGCAGCGAGCACCGGCAGCAGCAGCAAGGCTGCCGATGCGAATTTGCGTATGGGGACCCCATAACGTTCATGAGCATTACTCAATCGCAATTGTTGTGTGCATCGTTGTTTCACCTGACTGTGGTGTCGGGGCTGTCCAGGCGCGCGCCGACGCCTGCCAGCAGCGCCGGTAGCAGCAGCGAATTGCCCTCCAGCTCTTTTCGACCCAGGGTGGCCACTGCCGCACCCAGCGCCTCTGTCAGATAAGCCTGCGGCCAATTTGAAGATTAGCAATTGCCTCCTCAGGCTGCTTCTGTCCAAAACGCAGGATCCCAAGAAAGTAAGGAAAGTGCTGCGGGTACAGGCTAGGAGGGGAATGCGTGTGACGAGCAGGCCACCCTCCTGGCATTTGAAGGTGTTAGTGGCGGGCCGACAAGCTTAATTGACTGGCGTCATCATAACAGCAGCCAGCGTCTGCTCTGCAGGCCGTCCTGTGCACCCTTGTAGATCGTCCACTGTGAAAGCTGGAATGCCAATATCGATCCTGTTAAATCCACCTGGCGCGTCGGCGGCAGCTTGGTGAGCGCGGCCCTGTCGCCCCACAGCTGCGCCACTCGCAGCGCTGCCGCCGGCAGCGCTGCAGTCCCGGCGACTGCTGCATAACTGTCGCTGCTCGGCATTCTGATCCCTGATTCTCCGCCGTTGCTGCCGACGCCGCCCATCGCCGCCGGCGCATGCGCCAGCAGCGAAATGACGAAGTGCAGCGCCGGCAGCGGCAGCGACCGCGCAAGCAGCAGCCGATCGGCGAGCAGGAAGCGCACGCCCGGGCAGCCCCACAGGCGCCTGCAACAAGCTGATGTATCTGTCACCTTCAGTTGGTGATAAGCAGAATTTGAGAATATGCGGTGCCGTCGTCACCCTGAAAGTGCGCCGTGAGCCTGCGAGGAATATTGCACAATGCATGTGTACCACAAGGTTCGAGTTCGGCACAGGGCCATCAAATTCATGGTCCCCCTGCATCACTGGGGCGCCGATGTCGCACCGCAGTATGAGATCCGCAAGCGCAGCGGCCACTGGGCCGAACGACTTCGGCGGCCCGACGCCGCTCGGCGCGACGCCAGCCAGATTGCCGGCTGCTCCGCCGCTGCTGTTGCCGCTGCCGCCGCCCGCGGCCGACGAGGCTGCGGCAGCGAGGCCGGATATTGGCTGCATGTGCGGCTGGCCAGATCCGTCCAGCAGCCGCAGCAGCGCTTCCAGCAGCTTCTCGAGCGCAGCGGCGTCTTCAATGGCGGCAATCAGGTCTGCTGCCGCAGCTGCCATGGCGGATGCCGGCGGAGCGCCGCTGCTGGCTGCTTCGCCTGACGCGCTGCTGCCGGGCATGCTGCCTTGCTGCTGGCCCTGTGGCCGCCCTGGGTTTTGATGCGGCGGCGCCTCGTCCGAACCGCTGAAGAGGGCCCACAGCGCTGCCGCTACAGGCTGCGCGTGGCCGCGGCGGCACAGCCGAGCCATGACGTCCGCCGCGAAGCTGGCTGCCGGTGCCGCGCCCGCGCCCTCCAGCCGCTCATGCTGCCCGCCGCCACATGCGCTGCCGGGTGCTGCGATACTGCTGCTGCCACCGCTGTTGCTGCACACGCCGCCGGCAGGTGCCGAGCCGCCGCTGCCGCCAACGCCGCCGCCACCGCGAGCCGCCGCGGCGAGCGCTAGCTGGCGCACCAGGTGCGACACAAAGGCGGCGGGGCGCAGCGACGCCTCGCCCGCGGTAACGGAACGGTCCGGCACGGACGCCAGCGCCGCTGCCACCTCGCCGCTGCGGCCTGCTGCAGCCGCATTGTCGCCCTCTGCACAGTGCGATGCCGCAGTGAGGTTGATCCAGTAGATCTCCATTGCAAAGCCTGGTTCGAGGGTCAACGGCCACATGTCATGCCGAAATAGGCCTTGCAAATGAGCACGTCACATCGTGTGACTCGATGGCCATTATCAATTCCGAAAATGCGTTTTGCTGGCTTTCGGCATGGGAACCTGCATCTGCAGCTGCGTCCGCGACAAGCTCCGAGATCCCGCCGCTGCCGAGCACGCCAAAGCGCCGCGCCAGCAGCGCCGCCGCAAAATCGGCGGCCAGCGCCGCGACTCGCACCGTGGAACCCACGGCCGCCTCGGGCTGCACCAGCGCCAGGTGCCTGCAACCGGCAATGTTCAGAATGTAAGGACTGCAAGGCTACTACTGCTGTTATGATATTCTTGGAGTGCTTTGCTGTTCCGACCACTGGATGTGACTGTTTTGCATGATGTGCAAAGGCTTTCGAAGGTGTACTGGTTGCTAATGCAGCACAAGCCACGCGGAATGCATGCACAAACCTGTCGGCCTGTCTATTCAAACACAGAAACTGGATGCCGGCATGAAAAAGAACATGGCGCACGAGACGAGAGCGAGGAGCGCGGCGGGCGCCGGCGCCTGCATGAACACGGCCTCCAGCAGCGGCGCCGCGGCCGGCACCCGCGGCAGCCACTCCCCCGCCACCACTGCGACCGATTCAAGACAACTCGTAAATCGGCGTGCAATACCAATCCGGCAGACGTCCTGTCAGCATGCATGTCGCAGCAGTTGATCTATACACCAGTGCGCTCAGCATGCAACTGCACGGTATGGCCACCTGTCAGCAGGTGCTCGGCGAGCAGCGGGAACTGGCCGCTGGCGTGCAGCGCCGACCGCAGCGCCGCCGCCGGATCTGTGCTTGTTGCCGCTGCATCCGTCAGCTGCCACCCGATCGCCAGCAGCTGCTGCTCTGCGTTTGGGGTATCCTGATCTTCGCCCGATGGCGTGCTTCGAAGCCTGGAGCTGGACTCGGTGAGGAGTGAGTCGCCATTTGGCGCTAACCGGGAGGCACGCTCCGCATGCTTCGGCACGGCAACGCTGGTGGTCAGCGGAGCTGGATCGAGGCCAGCCACAAACAAGTCCCCCAGAGCAAGCAGCAGGGAGCGCAGGGCTTGCGCATTGGGCTGCTTCTGGGTGTCGGAAGCGGATCGCGTAAGCAGCAAGCACCAGGCTTCAACATATCGCCCCGCAAGCCTCGGCAGCTGGTTACCCCTTTCTTCGGACATCTCAGAACATCGTTAGGTTGCAGCAAATCGCAATATGGCCGGCCGTGCGTGAACATTGCTGTGCGAATTTTGGCAGCCGAATTTTGGCCGAATTTTGGCCGAATTTCATCAGTCATCGATCCATCAATCGCATCCCCTGCGACGTTCTGCAAGGTCGCGCCAGACTTCATTCTGCCCTCATGGCACTGAAGTGTGGGAACACTTGTTCCGCCGGGTCTTGCAGCGCCGCTAGCGCAGACGACGTAGCATCGATAGTCGTAACGCAGCAACCACGTGCTGCTAGCGCTTTCACAACGATGCAAGGTCTCAGAACCGCTGCTGCGGCCATCCTGCTGCTGGACATCGTGTTGCAATCAGGCGGCACTGCTGCCGCATCGTTGAGAGGCGTAGATCCAGCAAAGGCAGCATTCTACACTGATGCCCAAGCACGCGGCAGCTTCACCTGCTTTGATGGATTGAAGACGGTGCCGGCAGCGGCTCTAAACGACAACTACTGCGATTGCCCCGATGGCAGCGATGAGCCTGGCTCATCTGCCTGCATCGGCGGCACATTCTACTGCCGCAACAGGGGCCACCAGCCGCGCGTGCTGTATGCCTCCTTCGCGGACGACGGCATCTGCGGTGACTTCTGTTATGCTTGGCGATTCGCATCGGAGGCTGCCAGGCGCTTGTTTGCTGAGCACGCCGGCCGCGCCCGCCCGTGCTCCCGCATCCCTGCCGCCGCAATACAGACAGTTCAGCCTGCCATGACCACACCCATCTGATCCTGCACTACAGACTGCTGCGATGGCTCGGACGAGGCGCGTGGCGTGTGCAGCAACGTGTGCGCCGAGAAGGGGCAGGCGGCGCGGGAGGCACTGGCCGCCGCCGCCAAGGAGGCCGAAGCCGGCAACAAGGTGGGTTTCTGTCTCTGCAATGCAGGAGGCAGACACGAAACATTGAAGGCCCCAGAGGTTAGCAACTACCTTCTGCCCTACGAACGAGGAGACGCTGCCATGTAGGCAGCACACCCATTGCGGAGAAGACGCGGTCGGCTACCTTGTGTGCACATCTGAAGCATTGCGCAACCCGCTTGCAGGTGCAGTGGCAGCGGGTGCGGGATGCGCGGACGTCCAAGTCGCAGTGGCAGGCGCGCAGAGAGGCCATCAAGAAGGAGGAGGCGGGGCTGCAGCCGCAGGTCAAGGCGCTCGAGGGTGGGTGACTCTGGGCTGAATCCTACCCTTGTGTCACCAGAGTCTCGTTGAAGATTGCTGATGAAAACGCTCCCCCTGGAGAGAGCAAGCTGGCTGCAGCTGGTCCTGGCCCTCGAGGGTGAGTGCACAAACTAAACCACCCGTGTGTCAACAGGAGCTGTTAGAAATTCCGGAAGAAAGAGCCGCTCTTAATTGAAGTAGGCACCGCTGCAGCCGCAGGTCAAGGCGCTCGAGGGTGAGTGAATCACCTCATCCATAGGATTTCTCGAAGTTTGCGACCAGACTCAGCTGCCCTTGTAGACAAGGAGGAAGCAGCGCTGCAGCCGCTGGTGAGGATGCTCGAGGGTGAGTAGTTCAGCTGAGGCATGATCAATTTTCGAAGTCAGCAACCAATCAAGGCGCCCAAGGGTGGGTGTCCTGCCTGAACGCAGCACGAGAAAGTTGTCTCCGCAGTGCAACGTTTCCTGTCTCAGTCATGTCGTCTTTGCATACACCAAGAGGGTGGAGGAAGACAAGCAGCCAGCCGTCAACGAGCGCAAGGGGGCTGCCGACACCGTTGCACATGCACTAGGGTTTCTCGACATTCAAGTGTTTCCTGACCGCCGCGCAGATGCCAAGAAGGTGGCGGAGGACAAGGAGCAGGCCGCTCGCGAGCGCAAGGAGGCTGCAGCGGCCAAAAGGAAGGCCGCAGAGGAAAAGCGTAAGGCCGCCGCGGAGAAGCGCGAGGCGGCAGCGGAGGCACGGGAGGCGGAAGCGGCAGCTGCCGCGGAAGTGGATGCGCAGCGCCGGGCACAGGCGGAAGCCACGGCGGCGGCGGCGGCGGCGGAGCGGCAGGATGGTGACGATCTTTCAGGAACTGACGACGGCGGCCGGCGCAAGTCAGCGGAGGAGCAGGCGGGCGGCTCGGGCCAGATCACCTACGAGACCTCCCCTGACGTGAGCGCGATGCCCTCCTGCCAGTCTCTCACCCTGTGACTGTCAATAATGAGGAACCGGTTCATTTTCAGGTTTCCAAGCAGAGCCTCGTTGATGTCGCAAAACAACAGACGCTGAAGAGGAGGTGCAGCTGCCGGGCTCTCGCGAGCAGACCTGATGGCCGCTCGCTTTGGCGCCGCAGGCGCTGGCCGCCGCAAACGCGGCAATGCAGAAGGCGCTGGGCAAGTCCGCGCAGGACCTGTTTGCGGAAGGAAAGGACGCGGAGCAGGCGACAGAGCCACGGCAGCCGGACCCGGAAGCGGCCAACGCCGCCGCCAAGGCGGCCGAGGCGGCGGCCGCCGGCACCGGCCAAGTCGAGTTTGACAGCAGCCCGGAGGCGCGTCTTGACTCGGAATTCAGCACTCCCAATAACCTGTGTGGAGGTGCAGAGCGAGTGCAATTTGGTAACCTGCGCAGTCTCGAGACATGTCGAGCCCGCATCAACGCAGTGGAAATCCATGCGCTTGTTGATTACATGCGCTGACCTGCCTGGCATTTGTCAACCCTGATGATCCTCTGCCCGTGACCACTGCAGGTGCTGGGGCGCGCCACGCGGATCGCAATCGAATTCACAACCCAGATATGTATGGGGTATCGTGCTCGTGTACCCCCGCAGGCCTAGCGCGCGCCACGCACACGATGAACAAGGCGCTTACTAAGCAGGGCCAGACGCTGGAGGAGAGAGATACGGAATGATGAAACGACGAGACGAATGTCAAATGGAAGCAATGTCTTGCCGCTCTGCAGGCCTTGGCGCGCGCCTGGCGCCTGATGAACGAAGCGCTGGCGACACAGGGCCAGACGCTGGAGGAGCTGCGAGATTGATGAAAGATGATGCGAAATGCGGTTGCTGCAGGGGATTTGAGATGACGGAACGATGATCGTCGTGGGAGACAAATGCTTTCTTCTGGCTCTGCAGGCGCTGGCGCGCGCCACGCGCACGATGGAAGAAGCGCTGGCGAAGCAGGGCCAGACGCTGGAGGCAATGCGGGACGCGGCGGACGCGGAGGCCGCGACAGGCGAGCTACGGGCGGCGGTGGGCGAGCCAGCGGCAGCGGACCAGTCGGCTGACGCGGAGCATGCCGCAGTGGTGCGCATGCTGAATTCAGCTGGAAGATCGTCCTGGAGCTCAGCTGACGCCCAACCGAAAAGTGTAAGAGGCCAGCAAAAGGTGTCACGAAGGTGCGGCCCGCCGCATGAGCGGCGCTGATTGAGCTTGTGGCGGCTGTTTTGACTGTGCTTTTGTGCAGAAGGCTGCGCTAATGGACAATGAGGGGACGCCTTCGCAACCGCCACTGCTGTGAATTGGGTCGGGATTTTATATTTCCGATCATCAATCACCAATCATCAATCACCGTCAATCTACAGGCTGCGCCGGCGAAGAAGTTGGACGAGGAGAATTCCGCCCGTGAGACGATGGCGTAATTGACCGCGGCCTGGACCAATGAAGTTTTTGAAAGCAGGAACCTCGGGAACCAGATGCGAACTCACTTTTGCAGGCTGCGCCGGCGGCAGTTGAGAAAACAGACGAGGAACGAGCCCGCGAGACCATGGCGCAGTGGGTGAAGACTTCAGACACGCCGCTGGCGGATGAGGCGGAAGCGGAGGAGGAGGCGGAAGCAGATGAATTGGAGGAGGAGGAGTCAGCTGCTGAGGAGGAGGCGGAGGCGGAAGCCGAGGAAGAGGTGGCGGAAGAGGTGAGTTCCCGAGGCAAGCCGCACGTGCTACCTTGGTTCATGGCATTGGAAGCCGCAGTAGCGTTCGAGCTCACACCACGTGTCCGACTCTGTATAGGCATCTTGCTTGTCTGGCACACCACCTGGCGGCATGTATCAACGGCAGGCGCAGTCAACGCCCCAGGAGCTGTGGCAGTGAGAGGTATTGCCGCAGTCTGCGCAATCGGTACACTCCCTAGTGGATGCACATAGCTCACTGCCATCAGCACGCTCACAGAGGTCAGCACACGCTCTGCAGGAGGCTCTGGAGGAGGAAGCAGCAGAGGAGGAAGCAGCGGCGGCGGAGGGCGAGGCTGCGACGACTGCGGCGCTCAAGCCGGGCCTGGGTGCAACGCTGCAGCGCGGCCTCTACTGGGTCGGCAGCCTGCTCAAGCGCAAGCCAGGTGGGCTTTGGGACTTGCGACACAATCTAGACATTTGACAAAACAGCGCGGACTGGACTGGGTCGAAAGCCTGCGCAACCCAGGTGCAGGCTGGGTGGGGGGTCTATGATGGGGTCATATGATGATCAGGCAACAGCTGCACAAGGCGGATCTGTTCTGCTTGTCACACCTGGCCTGTGGGTGAATGAGGCAGCTCAGCTGGAGGGACTGGCCGCGGCCGCATCTGCGGTACGCGGCGTGATGTTTGCCTGACTATCTTGTTTGCGCCAACCTTTTGTGCCAAGTCCTCATATGCGACATCTTTGCTCACTTGTTTGCACGTTTGCCCCGCAGTCGAGATGGCGGAGCTGGAGCGGCTGGAAGCCGCCGCCTCCGCAGCGCGCGACGCGCTGTCCGCAAAGTCCGGCATGCTGTCCGATATGCAAAGCGAGGCGCAGGACCTGGAGGGGAAACTAGCGCGGGACTACGGCCCGGAAGACGCCTTCCTGTCCCTGGACGGCCAGTGCTTCACCGCGACGGCGGACAAGTACACCTACGAGGTGTGCCCCTTTGGGCGCGCGGCGCAGAAGGAGGGACACAGCAGCACCAGGTGAGGAGTTGATTGATGCATCCTAGTTTCCTCATTTGAACCCTTGCGCACGGCGCAGAAACAGGACGGTGGCAGCACCAGTGAGCAGCTACTCTGTCGAATTTCTTTTCTAATACTTGTGCTTCTTTCTTATTGATCACCTTTTGGGCGCGCTGCGCTAAATGAGGGCGGCAGCAGCGCCAGGGGGTAGTGCCAGTTGACACCCAACAACCGAATTGTTGATGCCGTTACCTGGTTGGTCACTGCGTGATTCATGATGGTGCTGGCGTGACGGGCAGATTGCGGACGTCTGTGTTTCTTTTCTCTCTGCAAGCAGCTGGCAACCATCTGAAAAGCTTGGCCACAGTCGAGCTCTGCACGGAACTGACGCCCGATGACACACCTGCGCTGCAGCCTGGGCACGTTCCAGCGGTTCGAGGACGACTACAGCGCGATGGCGTTCGAGCAGGGCGCCGCCTGCTGGTCCGGCCCCGCGCGCAGCATCCGGGTGCGATATCTTGCACAGATAACTGTTCGAACCCCTTAAACCCTACATATGCCTTCTTCTTCTGGACGCTCGACCGCTGTTTCAAGTTTCGCCTCACGCCGTTTGCTCAGGCCCAAGTCGTCAGCCCTGCACAGCTCTAATATCGTGGCAGGCTCTCCAGCACAGATGATGGTCTGACCTGCTGTGTCATTGCCCGCAGGTAGAGTTGTCGTGCTGCTGGGCTCGCTGATAGCTGACCGCGATCAGCGAGCCCAGCCGTTCAAAAAGCTGCTAAATAAGAAACCGCTGTCCATCCTTGTGTGCAGGTGGAGCTGTCGTGTGACGCGAAGGAGGAGCTGACCGCGACCAGCGAGCCCAGCAGCACATGACACACCTACGAGTTCGAAAACACTGTTGAGTTGTCATGTCAGCAAGTGGAACTGTCGTGCGGCGCAAAGGAGGAGCTGACAGAGATCAGCGAGCCCAGCCGCTGCGTGTACGGCGCCAAGCTGCGCACATCTCATTGACACACCATTGCCAAACATAGCTTCAAACCCACTGGTCGCCCTCTAGGTGGAGCTGTCGTGGGGCTTGAAGGAGGAGCAGCCATCAACGAACCCAGCCGTTGAAGTCTCGAAGCACCTCGAAAGACAAACAACCTGCAAGCATGTTATAGGGTAATGCGCACAGGCGGAGCTATTGTGCGGCGTGAAGGATGAGCTGACCGCCATCAGCGAGCCCAGCCACTCCGTGTACGGCACCAAGCTGTTAGAATTTCACAGCTACTGGATATTTACAATACTGGAAATCATACCATGTACTCCTGCACGCAGGTGGAGCTGTCGTGCGGCATGAAGGAGGAGCTGACAGCCATCAGCGAGCCCAGCCGCTGCGTGTACGGCGCCAAGCTGCGCACGCCCAGCCTGTGCAGCCGGGCGCTGCAGGAGCGGTGGCAGGCCGAGGCAGAAGCCGCGCAGGCGGAACTGGACGCGATTGGCCGGGACGAGCTGTGATCAAGTGGTCAGCCGTAAATGAGAGTTGTGTTCAGAGGTCTGGTGTCACAACTCTTGTCGGTGCTCGACCTCAGTCTCCTTGAGGATCGCCATTGCCAATCGCCAGTGGCAGAGCTTGGGTTTGGAGATCGATGCCAAGCTGCAAGGTGGCAAATGGCGGGGCGGTGGGCGGCAGCGGCTTTGTTGCCTTTTGATGCCGGCGAGTTGGGGGACCTGGGCTGCGAGAAATCAAGCAATGTTGGGGTACACGACTCCCACTAAATGAGAAACCGTGCTTTCAGAAGTCCTCAGTAGATGACCGCCCTCAGTAGTGTGTTCGATGATGTCACGCACATCGTCATGAGTGATGTCATCCGTTGGGCTGGAGCTCACTGCGCTATTGCATGATGCCATTTGTAGCGCTTGCACAGAGTCGCCGCACGGTTGAATGTCGTATCGCTACAGGAACAGAGTGCAGGAACGTTCGGGAGCATGCAAGACTCTTTCCGTGGGCACTGCCGTTTCCAGCATTCTTGTCCACTCGAGCCGACAGTACGGGCGCCACAGCCCCCGAACAGTGGCTCCACACTATCTGCGGTATCACGTCGTTATTTTCGGTTGCTGCGACCCTATATTAGGCTGTGCAGCTGCAGGCCTTGACCGGGGTGACATTTGTTGGTGCGACGCGCCGCGCCGCAGCCACAACCGTGTTCTTCATTCTCCACTGTCTCGGCCTGTGTGTCGTATTCATCCTCTCATGCTGGGTGTACTTGCCAGCTCCAACAGCGCGGTTCATCTGCATCGGCCTTCAAGCAGGCGTCATGTACCTGCTCTGTGGCTGGGTCGCACCGGCCCTGTGGCACAATTACTATTGTGGCGGAGGTGAGATGTGCACAGATTTACGATGATTTGAAGCAGCGTCACACTGACATTCACCAACAATACAAGCCTCACGAGGATATGTGTAGGGCGCTGTCAGATGTTTCTCTACACTGTGTTGATGCGGATGCCATTGCGCAGCTATCACCTCAGCCAGCAGCACGACAGGGCAGTTGTCGATGCTGTGGTTGAAAGTGCTGCAACTGTCGCCACCCGCTGGACGGCACGAGCATACAAGTGGAATATCTAGCGATCAAACGGTTGGTAACAGAGGGACCTGCTGCAACGTCTCGAGTATAAGGTGTGCACACAGCTATTATACAATTTGATGGCAGCCGCCGACGGCAGCTTCGAGCAGGGCGATGTTCTGGACACGATCCTGCACAAGGTACATTCTGTATGCTGGCTGTGGCTGAGGCATTAAACGTCACTCTGCACTACACATGCCAAATCTGTTCGGTGTGGTGCGAAAGGGTGCAGGATTTGTATGCCCTCGACTACAAACATCGACATGCATGTGCCCAACAATAACGAACTGCTACTGTTGTTGCCCGCCTTTGCGCATGCGTAAATGTTGTTCCTGGCCGTGCATATGTGCAGCAAGGTATGTCACTCTGCTCTCAGTCGAATGAACCCGATTTGCAGGCCCAAATGTGTCTGTACTTCCGCGAGGCATTGCAGAACATGTTAAATCCGCTCACACTCGTGTGGGTGACCAACGCCGCGCCCGCGCACGCGCCTGCGGCGGCGCCCTCGCATGCGCCCACGTCCGCGATGTCTGCACCCCTCCCTGTGGCCCTTGCGACCGATCCTGCGCCGCCCACACCTGTTCTGGAGAAGCTGATACAGCTGAAGGCCTGGAACAGAACCGCTCGCGACATCCTGGCGATGCTGGAGGTTTGTCTCAGTGGCGTTTGCTACTTTTAGAGTCATTTTGCACAACTCTTGCATTGCAATGAACGAGTCAAATACCATTGCGAGGCTCACAGTCGCGGTGCATCAGATTCATGATCGCTTGTGGATAGGCATATAATTGTTCTTCTAACTTTCGTTCTTTATACATCGATGATGCAGCTGTCGCAGCAACCTGATGATGCCTTCGACCGGCGCATTCAAGCCGCACGGACCTTGCTGCGGAGGCTCGAGCAGACGATTGACGGAGCTTCTCAAGCGGATCTGCTGGACGTGTTGCTGCACAAGGTGAGAGCACAGCGCCATCGCCTCTGCCAGAGCTTGCCCGCGCGTGATTGTTGACTGTTCAGGACGGCAAATTTGCGCAAATTTGCGCAAATTTGCGCAAATTTGCGCTTTAAAGGCATGCATGGTTCATCAGCCTTGGTTTGCACCAGCATGTAAGGAAATCAAACGGGTTGAGAACACTCTGCTTCAGGTGGAGCGCTGCGGCATGCTCGCCGCTGCCATATGGCATGCACCAGAATTACCGGTCCTGGCAGCGTTGGCAGCGCAGTCAGATAGCTATAGCAGGAATACAGCAACGGCAGCGGCAGTCCTCCGCCTTGCAAAGCGGCAGCAGAACACGGCACGAGTGGCGCTGGTGGCACAGGCAACCGCAGCGGAGACGGCGGCGGCAGCAGCAGCAGCAGCAGCTACAGCAACGGTAGCAGCAGCCGCCGCAGCAGCAACGGCGGCAGCGCCTTGGCAACAGTGGCAGCGCCACCCAGCAGCAACCGTGGCGGCGGCATTGCAGCAGCAGCAGCAGCAGCAGCAGCAGCAGCAGCAGCAGCAGCAGCAGCAGCAGCAGCAGCAGCAGCAGCAGCAGCTGCGAAGACTGCGGCGCCAGGAGCTGTGGGGACGTCAACAGCGGCGGCTGCAACGCCTGCGGCAGCGCTGACGGGTGCTGGTGCGACGGCGCCTGCACCGGCCGCTGCTGCGTGCACGACTGCTGCGGCAACAGCGAGGCCGGCAGCGGCGTCTGCACCGTCGGCAGCTGTTCCCAGCACAGGCGGCGCCAGGGCGGCGGCACCTACTGCAGCCACAGCGGCATCCGCAGGTTCTTCAACAGCAGCTGCAGCAAAGCCGACAAGGGCACCGGCGGTAGCAGCAGCGGAGCCAGCAATGAGCGGCAGCAGCGGCACCGGCAGCGTCGGCGGCGCATCCAGCTGCAGTGCCATCTCTGGAACGGGAGCGGGCAGCAGTGGCGGCGGCAGCGCCCATGGCGCGACATCAGCCGCCAGCGGAGCAGCTGCCAGTGCTGTACAGCACTGGGACTGCCACATGTGGCAGTCCCAAGCGCCCACCCGTGCCCTGAATTGGCAGCGTGGCCGTCCAAAGGTGCTTGAATTTAATGGCATCGCGCGAGAGCCAAAAAAGTCATCAGCAGCATGTCCTTGTACATTGTAATGTCAGCAATGTAGAGTCAGCTGAAAGTCGTTGCGCACAGCGATCCTGCCAATGTCGATTTCATCAGCATATTAGCCATTTTGTTTCAGATTGCAGCTGTGCACTAGTGTATGAGTTGGCATGAACAGAAGTTCTGACTACATTGGGTGCTGCCAAAGTTCACATGGTTGTACTCTACCACACTTGAAAGCAAGGGGAGTACCTTTGCTCCAATTCTTGGTTTGCGATCGAGCATAGCGGCAGGAATGTGTGTTCACATGCCGTGGCGGACGACAGGAAGGGCGATCCAGCAGGATTGGGTGACATCCACCTGCATCCTGTGCATAGCACTCGCACATCTGCTGAAATCCATTGCAATGGAGCACATGCTGCATGACGACAGCTGCCATTTGGCATCGGAAGCTGATCAGGGTTTGTTTGGTTTCTGCGTGCTGCCCCCGCCCTCATCGGCCGGCCTCGCTCTGCAGCTGATACGCGATCTGCTCCTTGATCCAGCTGCGGTCTCGCTGCACGTATGTGCCTGCCCCCCGCTGGTTCACCAGCAGGAAAACCTGGGCCTGCGCACACCGGCCACGATTTCGGTGCTCGTACATTGCATAATTGCTTTGCTTTGGCATCACTGCGCTGGACAGAGCACGAGCACATTCCACCCCACGCGACTGCACTTCGGTAGCAATGACACATAGCTTGTAGCATCACGAAATTTATGCAAAATCCCACCATGTGGTCCAGCCAGCTGTACAGGTCTGCCAGCTGGTAGGTGACCTTGCCCACTTGCGGGTTCAGCTCCGAGAGCCGCAGCTCAAAGCGCTCGGTCAAAGCTGCGTAGACACAGTGCGGTGTTCTCGGCTCCATTCAATTTGGGCGTCTTGAGTGTCAGTTCAGCTTGCTGTCCCGACGTGATCAGGTCAGTACACGGTTGCCGCTTGCGCGCACCGCTGACGGCTTTCGCAGGCGAGGCGAAGTCCATCCACAGCCTGGAGTCAATGTTGGTGGGCTGCAGCATGATGTACGTCTTGTCTGACTGCGGTTGAACGCGATCCAAATCAGCTCCACCGCCATCTGTAGTGCTCACTGCTGTGCGCCGCAAGCGCTGCAGGACACTGCAACGGGAAAAGACTTACCATCGCAGGGGGAGCTGGTCCAGGTGCCTCCCACAGTCTCAGGCTGCCTCACAGGATCTTTTTGCCGAGTTTTGATTGGTGTTACCAACTGTGGTGCAGCTGCACCTTGCTCAAGCCGTTTGACGATCTGGATTGGTTTGCAAAAGCAGACGCGGTTTGGGATTGTCGCCGGACCCGAATTCGCTGCCTCTTGCTACAGCGCTGAAGTTGGGGGCCAAGGTGCGTGCAAGCAACTGCGAATGACGGTAGATTGCGCGTCAGCATGTTATGCGCGATCCGCGACTTCCTCTGCTTCGTGCATCCCCACTTCCAGTTCTCATGGCGGGCCGGTTTGCTCAAGACGATCGCTTCCACACAGCAGGAAGATTCGATCAAAACCCGCTCCATGCGATGCCAGTCCCTGCTGACGATATGAGGAGCGTGGCGGGCTTTCCGGCACATCGTGCTGCACCCGCGCCTGTGCCAATTGCGATGCGGCGCAATTTGGATACACCGGAAGTGCTTGCAAGTCGCTCTGCAGCGGAGAAAGTGGTGGGCGCAGCTTACAGAGATCAGAAAGATTGTGCACTCGAACCACCCCGACCCTACACAGAGCCTGCCGCCCTCCACCGAGCGTGCCGCCATAAGCTTCTGTGGCCGTCATCGGGCGACTGGGCGGTCATTTTGGTCTATCATGCTCACCGACTGCTGACATCACATTGGCACCTGGCAGTTACGTTGCCTTTGCGTAAGTATCTCGCGCTCGATGCTGACTAACAGCTCACGTGTGGCAACTGCCCAGGAAGGTGGGCCCTGGCCTGCACGTGCCAGTGTGGTTCAAAATCTCGATGCTGGAGCGTCTTGGCATAATATCCTATCGCAGCACTCCGAGCCGCCTCTAAAACTTCTCATCTAAAACAAACAGGTGCGCTGCCCCAGCTGCTACGTCCGCAAAAGGTGCTGCACCTGCGAAACCGCAGCAGGTCTTTTCTGTGAGCGGCTTTGCCGTGCAGATCCTTCGTGCGGGCAGACCTTTCAGCAAAGTTTGTGGTCTCTTGAAGCAGTTCGAGACTTGTATTCGCACAGTGTTCTCTCGTGGTGCTGGCAGCAGCATCAGTGCAAGCGATCCGTGCGTAGTGTACGGCGCGCTTCGCTGCCGGCGGCTCGGCGCATTTTTTCCAGCTCACTGCTGGTTTTAAAGCTGCAGACGAGGAATAACTGCGGAACTGTGAGGATGCTATGCTCTCTGTGTCGCTGCCTGCATGCTGCACCTGCCTCTCAAAACTTATCAGTGCCAGGCTGATTGCCGACGTTCAGCGTCAGAGCAGCCAGCTCAAAAACCGATTTGAGAATCTCTCCAACATGTCATCGTGCTTCAATGCAATGCGTGAGAATGTCAGCTGGCGCCGGTAATTCTCGCCATGTGTCTGCACGTGCAGTCAGATCACGCAGCATACTTGTCCTGTGCCTCGCACAGGACTGCTCAGCCTGCTTCACATGAAGCAGCCATAAACCGTTTTCGTTTCACGCCAAGCTTCCCAATCTGCTGCACAGCTTGAGTGACGCGCATGTTGCTGACGTGATGTGTGTGTATGCAATCGCAGGTGCAACCATGGCGAGCTCGCTGCTGGTCGTCGCCGTGCTGGCGCTCGCCATCACCTCCGTGTATGCAGCGGACCCTGACCCCGTGAAAGGTGCGGCGACGCATTGAACATGCTTTCTATATTTTGCTGAAAATTGGTCTGTGGTCTGTCACTCACATCGTGCATGCAGCGCCCAACCACCAGCCCAGACATTCTTGCCTATTCCCTTTCTACGTTCGGCGCCCTTGAATCAACATGAGGTTGCCGTTCCCGTTCATCTATGTCTGCAGAAATTTTGGTAGCGATGACAAATCTTCTGCACCACCGCGCAGACTTCCCTTCCACGGTGAACGGTTCGGACTTCATTCTGCGCAGAATTGATCGCCCTGTTAACGCCGCTAACAACGGCACCGGTGGAAACATGTAAGCATGCTCATGGCGCCATCTGTCTGTGTCATGTGGACGGAGCTTCCATTTTGTTTATGAGCTACTTCAACACTTAACAAGAAAGTGGTAGATGCTGTCTCTGACTGACGGCTCGCGCATTTCTTTCCAGTTACGCTGCGAATATCAAGACATTTCCCCAGCTCACCACTCAGGTGGTTAATTGCCGCCTTGCCCGACAGAGGCATCACTCACAGCGGTACCGCTGTGGCATTGTTGCTGAAGCGGATTTAGAGCGGCAGCGCCGCCACCGGTACCAACAACGCCGTGGGCGACTCGGTGCATGCAGAATCCTTGCGAGACAACTCCAACATCATGATGATCGCCTGCCGCAGGGCCTGTCCTCTGCCTACGCCGTCCTCAAGCCCGGCGGCGAGCACCTGCCCACTGGCACCTGCGCTCCTCGGAGCTCCTGTTCCTCATCCAGGTGTGCTGAAACAAGCAGACCTGTCAAGCGCACAGTGAGCTCGAGCACAGCCAGATCTCATAGCGATCTCATCGCACGCCTCTCCCCATTCCGGTTCTCTCGCACAGTATGGCATGAGGGAAAGTTCACGCGAGGTATAATCTTGAAAACCCTCTCCGCCATTTCGCTGCAGGGCAAGCTGCAGGTGGACTGGCTGGACACCGCCGGCAACCTGTACGAGTTTGTGCTAAACCCCCTCGACCAGGTAAGGTTCATAACGGCTCAGTTTTATTTAGGCAGCGCAGCCCAATTGCTTTATGCAGTCTCCAATCCTGATCTGTGGTCAGCAGCGTATCCTGTGCTCATCTGCTGCGCTGCGCTGCACTGTCTTGACTCACAGCTTCTCAGAAAAATTCTCCACGACAACAACTTCGGCAGCGCTGGCCAGCTGGTGAATCTCTTGGACGTCTGCGGCGGCTGCAACAGCTGAGCGATTCGGTGTCTCCTGCTCAGGTCATCATTCCGCGCGGCGTGTCGCACAGCCTGCGCAATGTTGGCGACGTTGAGACCATCAACTTCAGCGCGTTCAACTCCGAGAACCCTGGCACCGCGGTGGGTTCATTCTGTGATTCAATCACCTACCTGTCAAAACCTCACTCTTGTCAGTCACCACAGACCGCGAGTGCCCCCCA
>JAABUL010001879.1_pt1 | contig 37411 bp, 39 predicted proteins | sample 5559151 | NCBI WGS metagenome assembly JAABUL01 (sample SAMN10711876, study PRJNA513368) | rock metagenome | isolation source: Antarctica rocks | place: Antarctica: Victoria Land, Pudding Butte sud | reverse complement strand
AGAAACATCTTCAACGTTAAAATGGTATGAAAGGACGTTGCAAGAGGCATCTCGAGTCTCCCCAAACATCTCATGCCATTCCCCTCTGACTTCAGCTTTACTCTACCAAACACGACCTTGGAAGATGTCGCTCGTCGCCTCAACGCTACGCTCGAAGAATTAGACCTTCAATGGCAATATCGGCCCTCACTAGCCACGGGAGTAGGCTTTGCAAGAACCAATGTCTGGTCTCGTGCGGCTAGAAGGCAGCAACAAAAAGGCAGTATCGCTGGCGCTGACACGACTGGTGACGAGGAAGAAGAAGATGAGCCGGCGCTGGGTTTTAAAATCCAGTTGAGATTGGGGAACGAGAAGCAGGAGATTCAGATCTTGATCGGGTGGTTGAGAGGGCATGAGAGTGTTCTTTTCGAGAGTTTTTGCGGGATGCTGAAGCGGCAGGTTAGTCGTACGTAACGACGATGGCAGAATCAATGCTTTGAGCTCAATGCCCGGAGAAGAACAGAGTCCTCTATTCAGCAAACCTATGTATGTGTCATCCTAAATGCTTTTATCTACCCCTTCCCCCATTATACATCCCCCTCCCCCCTCCCCTCTCCCCTCCCCTCCCCCTCTTCACTCCCCCCACACCACCCCCTTCCCCCCAGCTGCCAACCTCTCCAACGCCCCCACCTCCCCACCGCCCACCTCCCCCTCCCCCTCCCCCCCCAAATCATCCACCCTCATCCCCACCCACCCCTCCATCCGCCTCGCCCCCAAGCCATCATAAAACCGCAAACTGGGCTCATTCCACCGCAGCACGCCCCACTCCAGCCTCTCCCCGCCCATCTCCCGCACCAGCCGCGCCAGCGTCGCCAGCAGCAGTTTCCCGTACCCCTTCCCGCGGTGCCGCGGGCGCACGAACAGGTCTTCGAGGTAGATGCCCGGGGACGCGCGCCAGGTGCTGTAGGAGGCGTAGTGGAGGGCCATGCCTGCGCATTCGGGGGGAGCAGCGGAGGGGGGAGGAGGAGGGAAGATGAGCAGCGTGCGCGCGTAGCCGGAGTGCGGGCGGGAGGAGGGGAAGGAGAGGGTGGCGAGGAGGGTGGCTTCGGTGGCGTGCACGGAGGCGGAGGCGTTTTCGTAGGCGGCGAGCTCGTGGATTAGGGCTAGGATTGTTGGGACGTCTGGGGGGCGTGTGAGAGGGGTTAGTGGGGACGGTGGGGGAGGGGTGGGGGGTGGAGAGAGGTACTGTACCGTCTTCTGTTGCGAAGCGGATGTTTGGTTCGGTGGGGGAGGGCATGGTGCGGGTTTGGGGGGGTGGGAGTGAGAGGCGTGGGGGAGGGTTTGTGCTGGTGAGAAGAAGGGGGTATTTTAGAAGTCCGGAAGGGCAGGTTTTGCCGAGTGGGGGCTAAGTTACCAAGGCAGTGGATGGTGGGACTGGCGGGAGAGCTAGTCAAGGGTGGAAAGTTTATTTGTTTCTGTTTTCAAGGTAAAACTTCCTTCAGTTATACGTACATGCCAGGCTTGCCAGCCTGTTGTCCCTCCTTTGAGGTTCGGGTAATCTCAAGCGTCTAAAGGCACCAAGTGAGCGCTATTCATCACGGCTCTTTTTCTTGTATGCAACACCCGTTAGTGCTAGCGGAATTGACGTACTTGTCCGCAAAAGACGTCTGCTTTGTTGGTTCGCAATTTGAATCTTCTTTCATTAAATTCTATTTGATGCTCTCTATCACCCGCCGTCAAGTGCAGTGCTTCCCTAGATAGAAGACTGCTCCTTTGGGGCTTCAACATTGATTCCCGCCATTCTACCTGCTTATCTTGGTGGTAAGTCTTTTCTTGTTTTCAGAGTCTGCACATTGAGTTACTGGTATCTTTTGTGTTTGAATTGTTGTGTGCTTTGATGTCTTGATGGTTTCATGTTCAAAAGTTTGTGGAAGGAGATATGTTTAATGGATTCCCATAACAGTTATTTGATGTGTGGTTTTGTGTCACCCTTCTGATGAACCATCTTCATGAGCCCTTGTATGTGGGTTCTTCTTCCTCTAATTGTCTCCACCACCCAAGCTTCGTTGCATATTCTCACATGTCGTAGGAACCAAGTTAGTCCGACTAAATACCACCGCGCTTGAACCTGTACTTGTTCTATCCGTCTTTCTATTGGCCCGTGCATCCAGCTATTTTCAGTCCTACTACGGTTCGCGGAATCGACAGCATGGTTTACCGAATGTACATGAGAATCGACGGTGGCTGTAGACGTAACGGATCAGACGATCCAATAGGTGCAGCAGCTGTCTGCACAGAGTACAAGTATGGAAGGGGAAGAATCTCGACCTACTGTCTAGAGGAATACCCAAAGCCGACAAGCCAGAGTAAGCCATCAGCTTTCAAAAAGTCCGGGACCAGGATGTTGACCGTGCGGATTGCCAGGAGCGGAACTACACGCCGTCATTCTCGCCCTAGAAACCGCTCTCAAACAAGCCAACAAATTCCACTCAAACCCCAAATTCAAAGTCACCATCTTCCTAGACTCGAAATACGCACTGGGTTGCATGACAGACTGGATCTTCAAGTGGCGCCGAAACGACTTTACTGCCTCCAACGGTAACACCATCAGCCCAGACACTGATCAAGAAGATACTAACAAACATCAACCACAGGTAACGAAGTGGTAAACCGCGATCTCATCGAACAAGCCTCCGAGCTCGAAGATTTGCTCAAACAACAAGGCAGTATCAGATACATCTGGGTACCGAGGAGCAAGAACGAGAAAGCCGATGCTGCTGTCAATGAGGCGCTAGACGAGCTAGACGAGCCAGACGATCGGTTTTGGGGAGGGCCTTCTCGAGCATAATCTATCATTGTCGTTTGTAAGCCAAGCAGAAAACAGGACGACAAGATTTTAGTAGTGGGCCTCTGGTTTGAGTAGCTGGGATACAAAAAGTTCTCATGTTCCACAATGTATAGCCAATAAGTAGCCTGGTATCCCATAACAATCATCAAATTATTCACGATATTGTCAACTTTGACTCCCAACCCCACATCCATCTCTATTCTTCCCCATCCTTCCTCACAGAAATCAAAAACATGAAAACATGTAACAGAAAGAACTCGCTGACCGTCATCGACCCAACTACTAATCTTCAGAGCGAACGAAATGCTTCACTTTTTCTTACATTCAAGTTTACATTAAAACTAAAACTAAAACTATATTCAAGGCAGTAAGTATGTGTTCAAATAGCCGCCCCCACAAGCTGCCAGGCCCCCGAGGTAGACGGGCGCAATTCTGCGAGTTAGACTTCCCATAGTACGTCGTACGAATTCCGTGTTGCCGGCATGATCGCGGAGGCTCACCCACAGAATGCAGTCCTCGCCAGCCATCAGTCCTGCAAAGCCAAGTGCGTGACGCAGCGCACCTCTTCAGCTGAAGCGCCTCCTCCTCACACGAACCCGATTAGCGACCATTCGGGGGAAAAGTGACCTCGCGCAACGGAGGGCGCGTCCGCGAGGACCCTGGAGCAGAGGTTATGCTTCGACTGGGGCGGCCACTCCTTCGAAAGGTGCTGGTACGTTGGAAACCCTTTAAGGGATCTCTTCACCGTACATGTAGGCAAAAGTCCCACCGCGTGCACTGGTTGTTTTGGTATCCATTACCTGCACCTCAATCTGTCCCGGCAAGTCGTTGCCTGTTGCCTGTTTTTCATTGAAAAGAATAAAACGACGTAAGATGGATGAAAACAAACTCTTCACAATCACCCTTTCGCTTTCATCGAAGGAGTGGGAGAACCATCTGTCTCGGGGTTTCAATGGCGCTGGGGGCGTAACTGGCTGGCCCAAGCGCGTTGTTGAAGACCGTCCCGACTTAGTCGAGCTGGTCGGAATGATTGGGTGTGTCTAGATCGGAGGTTCGACAAAAGTTCTAAGAGAACGTTGAGAAGTTTTCACAGGCTAATTGAAGGGCTATGTAGAAATAGCACTTAGGGACGGAAGAGGCTATGGGATGTTGCGATAGCGGCACAAACATGTAGCCCGGGCATTGTGGTCTTGTTCAATTAGTTGATTATTTAAGACCTATTTTGTGTTTGCTAAAGATTGTTAAGTTGTAATACTAGACCTTCCTTCGACGTGCTCTCCACTCTGACTTTCCCTCTATAAGAATCCTCGAGCGTGACAAAAATCCTCACTACGTCACGAGAGCAGGCATTTTATTGCTAACAACCTGATCCCAAATTTGCCCAGCTAGTCGAGAAACGTCGTCTTCCAGAGCCTCGGCCCTGTCAGCGCAAACGGTGATCAGTCTGTTGTCCAAAAGAGTACGCATCGCCTGCTTCACCCTTGCCATCGAGTCCAAATCGTCCTGTGCGGGCCCATGCTCATGTGGCGCGGCCGTTCCGGACATAAGCCTGGAACTTGATCCGGGAACAGTGGCTACGCAATTTCCCGAAGACGTCCCGTCCGCACGTAGTGTCCGTAATTTTTGTTCGCAGACCACCTCCCTGCCTTCATGGACTTGGCCCACACGGTGCAAGAGTAGCAAGTGTGAATGATTGAAGACTGCATCAAAGGAGAGCAGTTTCTCAATCCAACCTCCTTCATCGTTGTTGATGGACCAGCCGAGTCCCAGATGTCTTTCTTTGCATCTTGAAATGAATAGTCCACAGTGGTATGAACCTGGCAAAGAACGTGCATGAACAGCCACGTAAACGGTGTTGTTTTTCAAAGCCTCCCATCTGAAGTCGGAATCTTTTGATGGATTGGAATTGGTCGGTTCGCGCTGTCCTGCTTCGTCTTGAGACGTATCGGTAGACGTAGACGATGCTGTTTCAGTCGCATGTGGTGGATATGTATGATGACTGCTACTGGAAGCAGAACTTCGGTTGTTCTCAAAACGAGTGGGACCGATTTCTCGAAAGTGGTTGTTAGAAGACATGTTGGAGGGTGGGTTGTCAGTAATTTTTGAATTGATATGAATAGTAAGTAAAGTGATAGGCCCGATTGATATATAGCTGGAGGTCATTTCGGTGGATTTCTGTCCTTTTCCACAAGAGACGGGAGTTTTGAAATAAACAAAGGAAGCATGCTCAATCGCTCATTCCAACCTTGTCTTGTTCCTTGCTTGAAACCCCTAGCAAGTACCAGATTCTTCTACATACCATGATTGCTGAGACATGCATTAGTAGAAAAGCAAAGAATGCTGAGTGGAAATAATATCCTCTACTGTTGTTTCATGTGACTTGATGAAGTGGTGTGTTTTCTATGTTTTGTGCCGCAATTGGCGCTAGCCCCAACTAGGCTAGCGGGCAGTGTAATTAGAAAATATGTTCCTAACTGGATGACTACTCCTCCTGCTCCTACTATTGCTCCTACTACAGCTCCTATTGCTTCAACATGACTGCTGGAGCTCGAATGGTGGAGATAGGAGCAATGGTATGAGCAGTGGTTGCAAGGGTCTTGTCTAGTTAGCTCGGTAAGGCTGAACCCTAAGCGTGGAGGATGTGTAGATACATATTCCACACTCCTGCAAGAAACACCAGACCTAGCTTTTTCAGGGACTGCATCACTTCTAGAAAGTTCAAACCCATCAAGTCTTTCACACATCTTTCTGTACCACGTTCGCTATAGGCTTTTAAGCTATTACTAAGTATTGTGATTCTTTCAGACTTAGTATCTGCACTGCAGGAAACACGTTTAGCGGACGCCTGCATATTGTTTACCCCCACATAGTGCACAGGAAAGTGGAAAAATTCGGGGCCAAGCAAGCCGTGTATGTATCGGCATTGCAGCGTTTTTGTGCAGGCGTGAGGCAGATGTTCTCTGAACTGGAGCTAGATCTGGAGCTGGAAGGATAAAGAGAATCATCGTGGGTGCGAGTTGTTGTACGGCCCGTGATTTGGAAATAAAGTATGGCTTGGGAGAATATTACAAGTTTCGACAACAGGTTGCTCAGTTATATGTTGGTAACGCTGGTGCTATTACTGGTACATCCTTTGCATAGGAGCCAATGTGGCGAGCGAGGGCAAAGAAGATCGACACTGACACGACTCTGACTAGTAGTCAATATGCCTTGCATTCTATGACCTTTTCCTACATTTGCTGGAAAAAGTTCCAAGGTTCTCTCCTCTGGGGTGCTTTTCCGTTTTGCATATGTGTTATCTCTATAGAAGGGCGAGAGCGTTCACGACATTGAATGCACAAGAACTATGGCGCTGTAGTCCGGGTAACGCCTAACAAATTGTCCTCCGCGAACACTGAGGTATGGCATGATGTCTATTCCGAGCTAGACATATTCCTTTTCCTAGAAATCCTGATATGGTGGGTGATTTCAAGGGCGGATGCCGTCCACTGTAAGTACCCCTGACTTGAAGGAGCACGAGCGGATGTAAAAGCTGCTCTCCTGCTGTTCCTCAACAACGGCTACCAACGGCCAGGAGGCAACTGCGAACCATTACGTCCATCCCCTGATTGCGAAACTTTGCGACAAACAGGACGCTACTGGTGGTACTGTTGTGAACATAGTGGGTTGGATACATATCTTTTACATTTGATATAATCGGCGACCTAGGATTCGGATAATTAGTCAGGACGATCATTGCATCTCCCAGATTCTCGATGCTCTTGTCAAGAAATACATGCCGGCAAGTGTTTCCAAAGCTGCAGGAGATTACTGCCAATGAGGAGCCGCAAATGCTCATCGGAGTTTGGATTCCAAAGTTGTGTGTGACGCCTTTACGTCACACGGGGCTAGGAACAACGATGAGAAAGGGATGGGTGGGCCTGAGATCAAAACAACTTCAAGGTTTTTATAGGAGCCAGGAGCGAAACAACCGGCACTGTGTTGTCTGGAACGACGAACTGTTTGGTGAAAAGCCCTAGCATACTGCAGAGTTTTACAGATGAGAAGAGGGTCTCCGGATGAGCCCACCCAACCCCTCTCATCTATCCTAGATGGTTGATAACATTGGGGGTACGATACAATTAATTGTTCCTGTTCCTCACTGCTCACCTTTCACCCGACTTCAACTTGCCACTCATCCCTCACGCAATTACCCGCCCAGTAGATAGATATATACTTCGCTTCTTTGACGAAGTGCTAATTTCCGAACTCAGAACCGTAGTGACGATCTCCGGGCACTTGCAGCTGCCAAACTGAGTGACAATTAGAGACGCAACATTGGCTTTCGCCGTCCAGACCAGCTCAACATCTTATTGGAATTACAATCCCTCACTGAAAAGTCGAGACTGGAATGTATCAGCAAGAGACGACCCGGTGTTGAAAACTTACAAGAAGAAAGAGGCTCAAGCATTTACTTCTGAGGCACTACGCTTTGAGGAGAGCTGCGAATTTATCTTTTATCTTGTTGAGCACTATCCAAAATCTCATGGTAAAGAAATTGCGAAATTCTCAATCATGTCAGTATTATACTATCGTGGTGACATAGCTGAAACATGAGACGCAGAAGGCAGCAGGCAGTAGCGGCGCAGTTCAAGAGAAACCCCCAATGAGTATGGAGCGATGGAAGGTGTCCTAAAGTGTTAGGAGCAAAGTAGGCCCTTGGCGAGGGACAGGGTAGGGGCATAAAAACATCCTGAAGCAGCGCTCAAACCAGACATATTCTGGATGTCTTAGTTGCATGCGAGAAAATTTCCCAGTTTTCGTGTGTTTGTGGTCGTATGTGAAAGGATGTGGTTTGTCTTGGTATATTATCCCAATTTTGGTTATTGCTTATAATCATTTCTGCAGACTTGGGTCGCACCAGGTTGCTTGCAAGTAGTGAAGCGCTACTTGGGTTTCACGAGCCTACCCGAAATACGCGGAAGAACCAGCCAGGCATCGTCTTTTTGGGGGGTTTCTAACTCGACTTGCGCCCAGTCACAGGCATTCTTTATGATATTTGCGGTAGGGCGGTTCAAGTGGCAGTTGCCCAGCAGAATAGGCCACACTGTGTTGTAGATGTCTTTATCATTTGCATTAGTTTATCGATTCGGGTGCAGAAGTAGTGACGAAAATTACGTGAATACCATACCTTGAACGAGTTTGGATATCCTATCCTCACTTTTCACGTGCTCATAGACAATCAACTGTCCCCCAGGTTTTAGCAACCCGTACAGCTCCTGCACTGTTTTCTCGGGTTGAGGTACACAGCACAGGACTTGAATGACTAGCAATGTATCAATACTATCCTTCTCGATACCATAGTTTCTGAGCTGCTCCGTATCGTCAACGTCGGTAGGCACGATCGTGTAAACATCACTTAATCCGGCCTCCTTGATGCTAGCCCTCAGCTCGCCGTGCAGGTCTAGCGTGGGCTCTACGCCAAAGATTTGGGTGATTTTAGAGACATCGAGACGGCTGAGTTGGCTCCCACTTCCGGGGCCTACTTCTAGGACCGTTCCATAGGCTTGAGAGACTAGAGAGGGAAGGACAGTTTCGCGCTCTCGGGCTGCGAACATGGGGCCTTGATGGGTGTCAATGGCGAAATTGTCGAGAACATGAGAATTCTGTGATACACTACGTACCCATTTTGAGCCAGAATTGACCAAACATTCGTTGTTTGAATTTAGAAGGATTGAAGATGTCTTGTGGATGTTTCTGGTAGACGAGCATATCCACGATTACAAATAGGCCGCCTTCATTATCTTATTAGAGATGTCTCGAATTATTCCAAGTTATACGAACCACAAATGGCAACAAAAAGATAGACGGATGGCTCAATGTAGGCTCTGGCTCTGTTGATGATAGTATCCGCCATTTTCGAAGTGGACTCCAGCGTACTGAAAATGTTGATTGAAGCAACACGCCGTTAGGTTACTTATCGTCTTCGCTCAACTGAGATTAGGGGACGGTTTTTGAAAAAGCATAAGATGTGTATGCAGAAACAGGTCACCTATTGGAGCGTAGGTGTAATGACAAGGACAGCAATGACTGACACGATTATGTACAAAGCGTAGGGAGATTAGTATTTACACTCAAGTACAACGTACACCTCAGCTGGCCTTTCCTGTAAATAAGAGAATAAACAGAAAACACGAAGGGACATGAGGGGTTTATACGCGGAGAAGCGGGACCACAAACGCCACCTTACCATTTCAGCCACGGAAGTCGATAAAAAAACATCCGGTCTCTGGAGACAAATCCAAGAGAGCAATCAGTCTCCAAGTGCTTTCGAAAGGTGCACCTTCATTAATCCTGATTCAACTGCATGTATAGACGAACAGGTCACTCGACTATAAGAACTCATGAAACGGATCATCTTGACTTTTCATCGTGTAAACACCACTTAACCCAACAGTCAGCCTGGCGGTCAACCTTTAACCGGCTTATTCCCGTTAATCATTACACATTTGATCTTGTGCTGAATGCTGTTCATCATAACCAGAAGAATGATATAAGCCACCAGTGATTGAGACTCGCAAGTGCCATTATGTGAAAACCTTAGTCTTTGATCGTGGCGAAGAAGCCAATGCAGCATTACACGTATTATAAGGGTTCCAGAAAAGCGTTATTGATTACCAGGGACTAAGGTACGGACTGATCTAGGGTGTCAGACGTTGGAGACTCATACTGTATTACTGTTACAATTGAGGTAGGTAGGTGCCTTACTGGGAAAACTGAACCTCTGCCACAAAATTGTATTGCCATATGCCACCAGCAGATGATTTCCGTCTTGATGTTCAGCAGAAACGCAACACCACATAAAAAACATTTGCCTAACGCTTACTTAGAAAATACTAAGGACGTTGCTGCAACATCAGCAATTTCGAGGACTTGCCCAACCAGCGCGACAGAGCACATCAGCCTCTTATCTGTGTTCAAGGTCAAGAGTGCCGCCGAAAACATCTCCGTACTTGGTTACGAAGTGAATTATCTCAACACCAATACAAGTCATGTTCATTTCAGCTTCACTTCTGATACTATGTGTTAAACGTAGTATATAGATAAAAAAAACGTTCTTTTTTCTGCCCTGGCCCTCTACACTCCTTCCCTTCTCTACGGCTCCTACAGATTGGAGAACAAACCTTTCACAACACCAGCCCTCTACGTCTGTTAATTGCGTTCGTTCAATTATCAGGCGATTTGACTTATCGCAATCGCAGCAATGACTGATTCGCTCACTATATTACCGACGGAGCTACTAAAAAACATATTTCAACATACCTTGCCTACGGACATTTCAAACCTCCGGCTTGTCTCATGGAGATTGGAAAGTATAGCTACTGAAGAACGCTTCCGGCAATTTACCGTGCGTGCTACCGTTAGAGGCGTTGAGAAGCTCAAACGAGTCTGTGCAACGCATCGTCTGAGGATTTGTGTAAAGCATTTAAAATACATTGGCCTTATGCCAGAAGCCGGCCAAGAGGTATGTGAAACGTCTGGTACTCCTTCCAAAAGTGACTATTTTGACGCTAACTCCCTTAGGAATGCCTCTCCAGGAATGTGTTAACATCACTCGAGCTTGACCGAGCTATCGCGAACTATTGCCGCTTTGAGAGACTATCGTCTATTACTATATCCTTCGGTATTGACTTGGATGGCCACTTTGAGGAACTGGTGAAGAGCTATGACTCTAACCGAACCATAAACTTCCAGACCCGGATTCTCCTACGATTGGTCTCAGCCCTCTCTAACGCCACATATCACACCGTACTTTCGGACGCTTTGTATCGTCGGTGTCGCAAATCATGATTGTGCTGCACTTGTAACACATCCGAAATTCTGCTCGGTATTTGAACGACTCCGTAGCCTCAAGCTCCACTTCGTCACTGACAAGCTTCGCTTCGGAGAGTGGGGTTCTCCGCACTTGTTCTTTGGCGATTGTACACCCGCCTGGTTCGCTCATGTAATGTCAAATCTCACCACCCTCGAGCTTCTTTCCGAATCCTATTGGGGCTACTGGCCAAGGATTGATCTCACCCCGCTGTTCTTCCCTCGTCTGCAAGTCCTAGCATTAGGCAAGTATACCTTTACTCATACCTGGCAATTGAAGTGGATCACCAAACATGGGAACCTTCGGAAGTTGTATCTTTACGACTGCCCAATTGTTAGTCGTATACACTTACTTCATGACTTCGACAAAGACGATTATCCCATTTCAGGCCCTGGCTCGAATCCTAATGGCCCAGAGAGAGTCAGAGAATACCCTGCGACTTGGGCGAATTACCTTGATGAAATACGAAAGTTCCTTCTGGAGCTGCAGGTGTTCAAACTAACTCATGAGAACGATCTTGAGCGGAGGGTGTCTGAACTAAACGTCAATCGACGACAGTATTTTGAGACCTACGAATACGTGAAGAACACAAGCTTTTCGGTATCAAGATACCTGGAATGGGACGCTTCACAGCGGTGGGCCCAACGGAACACTTATTTTGGTGCTTCACGTAATTCTTTTAGAGGAGACTTCGGAGCACTTGAGTCTTTACTTCGTACGGTCAAATCACGGAGACGCATCAAGAATACAGACTGATTCTTGCACTCTGGCCGCAGTAGAAGCCTCCACTTGGCGCAAAAGTCTAGGTTAACGAATATCTTACGGAATGTGCAGGATGCGTTTGTTCTCGAAGAACAAGTTTGCTCATAGTTTTAATGAAGCAAGTTCTAATTGAAACCTCATTGAGAAATGGTCATGGAATGTAAATGGCAATTGCCTTGCTATCTTGTCACTGGAAGACCTGCCTCGCTCGTCAATATCTCGCCTTTTGCAAATTACCAAGTAATTAGCATGTGCCTACTTCTACCACAGACTCCTTGCTACGAAATCCATTACAAATGTTTCTGGGGTAGAAAGAGACAATCTGCTACCGAAGATCGCAGCCAATCATATTGTAAAGGTATTGATGCTGGCTTGCCGTAACATTAGACGGTTTTAGTTTACGCGCAGGTACTGCAAGAAGCTTGGAGTTAGAAAACAAATATGGATAAGGGAAACTGTTGCTACTATAGTCTTTTGCCTCATAGACTTACACTAATGTGACCAGTGCACCAAGATGTTGATAACGAAGGGCGTAGATCACGTGATCCATACAATGCTTTGGGGTGGGGGGCCTTACAAATCGCCATATCAAGGTCGAAAGTGTTCTCCGAATTCCCCATATCCTCCTACAGAACACCACACTCTCCCACTACAGAACCTACCTTCCCAACCCCCCCAACCTCCACCCCAATGCCCACCTACACCCCCCACCACTCCACCCCCACCCTCCCAACCTACACCCACCTCCGCCGCATCTGCAACCTCAGCCCCTTCTCCCCCGCAGCCGCAACCACCGGCCTCAGCAACACCCTCTTCGCCGTCCAAATCCTCTCCTCCTCCTCCTCCTCCTCCTCCGAAAACGCCGTCGTAGGCATGGGTCGCATAATCGGCGACGGCGGCTGTTTCTTCCAGGTAACGGACATCGCGGTCGATCCAGCGCATCAGGGCCGGGGGCTGGGGAAGATGATCATGACGGAGCTCAGGGGGTGGATGGATGAGAACGTGCCGGAGACGGGGTATGTGAGTTTGATTGCGGATGGGAGGGCGAGGGAGCTGTACGCGAGGTTTGGGTTTGAGGGGGTGGGGCCGGCGAGTGAGGGGATGTTTTTGAATGGGGGGGGGAGGGGGGTAGGGCGGTAGGGTCTGGGGGGGTGTTAAGTGGTAGATTTTGCGTGAATGTTTAATTTTTTTTGCTTTTCTAGAACTTCTGGTACAGGTTGGGTGGGCGGTGTTTGGAAGAGGTTTTCGTGGTTTGGTTATCGAAGACAAGGGGACGGCCACCTCGGCATGGGGTGGTAAACGATTATGTAATCGAATCTTTTATCATTTACCTGAATATAAGAGTACCTAGATTTTATTGAGATGCACGCCAAAATTGAGTGAGAACCCCAAGAATATTTAACTAATATCAGTATTACCCCACACTGTAAATCTTCCATTCAGTGCTTCATTCAGTGCTCTACCCAGTGCTTCAAATTTGCTCCACTCAGTGCTCCAGTGTTCCACTCAGTGCTTCAGTGTTCCACTCAGTGCTCCATATATGCTTCATTCAACGCTTATAAGCAAAGAATAAGCAAAGATAAAAGAAGTGAAAAGATGGTTGCAGACATGTACTGTGGTATACATACTACGAATGAAATTTTGATGTTCAATCACCTGATTGCGGGACGGGAAGTCACGTGGTCAGTACTTTTCTCGACCAATCGAAGCGAAGATCGAATCTAAATTTGTATTCTAGTATAAGGTAGTTGGTCCTTGTCGGGGGTGCAGCTGGTCGGGGGGTTGGAAAAGTTGAGCCGGGGTCGGAAAAAATTCTTGGCGTCGGGTTGAACTTTAAAACTGGCATATGCCCCGCACATCCAAGATCTGACGTCGGGTTGGAAAAGCTTCGGGCCCTATGCGAAGCATATGCCAAGAGTTCACATCTGATTATCAAAGCCTCGTCTGTGCATATGCGCAGCATCAATCAAGCACAAAGAAACATCGATGAATGATGAAAGCATCGACGCTCAAAATCGAGCTGATGAGATAACGAGTTGACTAAATGATTTGAAGGTGAGTGTCGCACTTCGCATATGTCGCGCATATACTAAAAAGAAACTCAGCTCACTCAATATTTGTTTAATGCAAATGTTGAAGACAATGAGAAAAGTGATGATGCAAATCATGAGCTGAACAACGAGAATGAAAAAGAAAACGCACGAGAAAGATCTGATGAGAATAACGTGAGCGATAGCTTGTTGATGAGCATGTCACAAGTTGAGTTCATGATTTTGCATGTTTTGTGCATATGCTAAGCATAGAGTATGTAGAAGAATCTTCGCTCGTCTTGCTATTCATGATATACGAGTATGCGTGATCTGTGATTGTGCTGTTTTCTCGATGCTTCGCTCAAGCTGTGCATATGCACGGCTTCAATACTTCGCTCTTGCTGTTTATCTTCTAGCTACTTTAACTATATAACATCAATTCTTGAGCTCATGATTAGCATATGCAGAAAGTTGAGTCCGGGTCGGAATCAAAAAAAAAAAGTTCCGGCCCTGGCTCAACTTTTCCAACCCCCCACCAACTGTAACCCCGTCTTTGTCCTGCCTAGACCATCTTGGTCCTATCAATACTAAGGTACTCGTATAACTATAGAAGGCGCAAATAACTGGTGTATAACTCTCAACTTCATCTCTATTTGTCGCCAAGAGCTCCGACTGACACAGTAATGTCTCTTCGCAGTATCTACGCCTGTGAGCCCAGCGTGACTATCCTTTGCAGGCTTCTTCCCCACTCTTTTGTAACTGCTTTTCGAGTTGTTTCAAGTACTTTCGATTGGAGTGTAGTTCGGGGCCGGTGATTTCCTGATCTCGTCATGCCTCTCCTCTAGCTCTCATGGACATGGCTCGGTCAGACCCAGGCTCATGGATTACGCACAAGCTTTCATATACTTGTGGCCGATCTCTCGAACGAAGTGCACGAGATGGCATTGGCGCTGTGGTTGGTGTATAACAGCGGTATGAAAAGCTTAGCTACTACAACGTATAGACGCGTCGTATGCAATGACTGATAATACAGCTGCTGATATTGCCAATGGAAAGATTGTGCTCGTAGCGGGGACCACACGCCTGGATGTTTGTCTTTTGGGTTATCTGCATTACCGTACTCTGGGTTTGCCTCCGCGTGCTTTCAATCATAGATACACTACCAGCGGTGACTCGAATAGATTGATCGGCCAAGTTGCTGGAGCGAAATTTTTGCGTCCCATCCCGTTTTGGCAACTCAAGCCTTCGTAACCATTCTTCAGACGTGACGATTTGGTATGCGTCGAATCTCCGTCTTTCGTGACCTTACCTCAAGGGTCCTCGGAGACATGCGACCGCCGTCGGAACGGTGTTGGTGCGGCATCGACAGCAGCAGGTGAATTTCCTGGCCCATCCACACACTTCCTATGGTAACAGGCGCCAGTGAGATATTGGAGCGGCTCATCCGTGTCCTCTGAAGCTAAAACCCTTGCCTCGTTCGATGCAAATTCCCAAAGGTTGATGTCGCATTCTTGAAGCGCTCTTGAGAAATTACCATCTTCCAATAAAAAGTCGAAGATTTCGTTGTCGGCTTCTGGTGGCGTGGATGTGTTGTAAGACGCAAATGGGAGATGATACTCTCCAGAATTTGATCTCCACCAGGCTATACGAGTTGGTGTTCGACGATCGGCATCTTTTGTATGCAGCCAAGCCCCCGACAAGATAAGGGAACGGATAATGGGGATGTTGTGATCCTGCATGAGTGCGTCTTGCAAGACGGAGAAACCGAACTCGGCTACAAACGTAGCGCTGATCTTTTGCTTTTGTACCAAGTTTGCCATGTCAGCTGATACTTCTGATTCGCTATGGTATAGCATGTCAGACATGGGACTGAACTCGCGAATCTGAGATGCGATAGTGGGACTTGGCTCCATAGAAAAGCTTTCCTGGTCAAGAGATAATGAATGATTGGTGTCAGTTCCCGAAGATCGAGGACTCGACGGTACTTGCACAGGTTTTGTAACAGATTGTTACTGCAGCGGTTTTCGAAATACTCGAAATTCGGGTCGCAATCAGCTTCCTCTATCAGTATACGGACGATGTCAGCGAATTGGCTTTCGGGAACAATTAGGGGACTGCTAGTATTGTTGCTGTGCTTCCGGAAGAACGTAACCATATCTAATGCGGAGCTTTGCAGAAAAGTAAGCCTTGGTACACCCCGGATGCAGGAATAGTCTACGACAATTACTTACTTGCCAAACTCGTCCACCGACCCTTTGATACAGCCTTCACATACTAATCTCTTAATGAGAGCGATATTCTGGGACTTCACAGCCATCTAAGAATGCCTTATTAGGCGACTACATTGCTCAGCGCAAAAGCGAAATGGACTTACATGCATAAGGCCACGACCCCATTCATCAATATCGTGCACGCTTGCTTGGCCTGTTCTAAGGATTTCTATAACTTTAAGCAAATCTCCTTCTCGACACGACTGAAAGATCGGTGATTTGTGTGAGACGATGGGACTATATGTCGGTTGAATATTGAGATTATGGCCGATACTTGAACTCTTTTGCTGAACTGTGAGGTTCCATACTGCTGGGCGTGACAGCCATGAGCATGGCTTGAAGGTGAAAGATGCGTTGAATATTCGCTCAGAGTTATCTTTTTCTACTCCAAAGCCGATAACCTTCGTAATCTTCAATGCCGCCCTAATGCTCACCCCTATACGGCCGAATAATGTATCATAGGCTTTGTGATTCTTGAACTGCTCGTACTGCACGGAAGACCTCTGCATCTCCTCTCCGTCATCCAGGCTTGAGCTTTGATCTTGAATAACCGGTACAGGATCTGTTTTGTTGGGTGAACTAAGATCGAAACCCCTACTTTCTGCTTCCACGTCGTGCATTTCCTGTAGCGGAGGCTCTAGGCTAGTCCGATGCTGCTCTTCTAGCCTTGCTTGAAGTTCCTGGAAACTCTCTTTGAAACCTTTCTTGACATATGATTTGATTGTCGACTCCAAAGTGCAGATTATTGGCTTTGGGATAACAGTATTGCTTGTCGCTTGAAGTGCATTTATAATGACACTTGTATCTTGCTGGAGTTGGCCCTCCATAGCACGCAGAGCTTTTGCTGTCTCAAGCTGCCGAACCGAGAAAGAATTTATACTAGACGCGAAAATCCTGTTCTGGTGCATCGAAAGCATACTACCAAGCCTTCGTCAACAAGTGGTAACCACAAAAGGTTGTAAAATCCTACCTTGCCAGAGACTGTCGCGCAAGAACAAGGGTAATCTTCATGGACTCCAGATTGTCTTTAAATTTACCGAGATCATCTTTCTGGAAAACGACTTTGACAGACTTCCAGGTCCTTTGTACCTTCCCTTTACTGATATCGACCTGCAATTTTCGCGCCAGGGCTTCGAGTTCCCCAAAGTATTGTTCGCATTTCAAGAGCGGTTCGTGCGTTGGGAGTGCCTCATGGGGAACTGGAAGCAATGTCTCCTCTGCATGGATGTCTTTGAGCACCGTTTGTAGAAGGAGTAGATCGCTGAGAAGGTCCCTCATCTCCTTAGGGCAGCCTCGGAATGATTGCCAGAAAGCGTGCAGCTGCACCGCCGCGTCTGCAAGCTGGAGCGCAATAGAGACGGTTGCAAAGACTGCGGAGACGCCGCCGAGAGCCTCGAGCGCTGGCATTCTGGTATAGATGTGGAGCGTAAAGCTTCGGCTTAATATCGCATGAAAGACCGACGTCGCTCTACCCGCGGTTCAACAGCTCCTAAGACCTGTACCACTGCCACTCGTCGCTGGGTCTTGTAATGCTTGGTATTAAAGTAGAATCGCCGTGTTATAGCCTGAAGGTAGGGGAATCTCTTTGATTTGAAAGCCCCGAGCTAGCATTCAACAGCTGACGATAGTACGCATCTTACAAGGCTGGAACAAGAGCTTCTCACGAGGGTGCGACATGTAGTTTCACATCTGGAAGCTGTCGTTACGTCGATTCACAATTGATTTTGCTTCGGCTGATCATCTGAAACTCGCTTGGAAGTGCCATTCAGAAGGCAGGAGGTTTCATGTGCGGCGAACAGCTCTCTCTTCCTTCCACAATTTGCGCACCCTTTGACGAGATTAGCAACCGCTTCACCACCTAGGGACCTTACTGATCGTCAGCCAGTACGGAATACTGAGGGTGACACCGAAAGTCGTGCCCTACGCTAAGAACATTAAAACATACAGTAGATTACAGCTGTGTTGCGCTCAATGCGCCCTCGACAGAAATTCTAGCTAAATAGCTCAAATTATACAGCTCAATCAACGCTTCATAAAGATATCAAAATCAAGAAAATCGAATCGCTCTTGCATCACCTATCATTTATTACGTCGTTGCTTATGATATCCTTAGCCGTATCGCTTACTACTCGTAGCGCTGGGCAGGACAGTCGGTGTCAGCCTCCGTACTGGGATAGAATTGTGACAATTGAAGGTGATCAGAATGCAATGGAGTGTTGCTTCACAGTATCAGTGGACTTGGTATGTATTATTGCCGAGATTTGAGCTTGATGCAGCACCTACCTCGAAGGCCAAACTTTCAAGTCGCCCGATTCGTAGAATTGGATGACAGGGTGACTGGCAGATCGGACTGTCGTTTGTGTTTCCAGTATGCACTATACTCCGTAAGGTAAGCTCGACTGATCGCCTTTTGCCTGCATGATATCTGGTCCACCATGCTGTTCTTCTATTTCTAGCGGGACCAAAATTGTAGCTGCCCGATTTTCGTCAGTTATGGTGACATCCGAACACGAAGTCAAGAGAAAGATCAGTCCTGCGGTAGCCGGACGAGATTCTGAATATGTGGCCGGTCGTGATATTGAAAGTCCGATGTCTCCAAAGGTATCGAATTCGTCAAATGTGTCAGCACAACCCGAACAAGAGGAAGAACCGTACCCTGAAGGCGGTCTGCGTGCCTGGCTATCGGTACTGGGCTCCTTATGTGGCATGATGTGCTGCTTTGGTTTGATGAATACAATTGGAACATTCCAAGCCTACATCAGCCGGAATCAATTGGCGTCCTACAGCCAGGCTGACATAGGCTGGATCTTTGGTTTATATCTGTTCATAGCATACTTCAGCGGCATTGTCACAGGATCGTTATTTGATGCGCAAGGGCCGAGATTTCTGATGGCTATGGGAGCTGTATGTTTGGTTGCCTGTATGTTCCTTCTAAGCGCTTGCAAAAGTCAGTACCGTTCGTGGATTTTGTTACAGACTCCTAGCCCTTCCATGTACCTAGCCGCTGACATCGCGCTAAAGAATATTACCACTTCGTTCTTGTCTTCTCAACCCTTGGTGGCTTTGGAACCTCCTTGGTATCTTCTCCCGCCATTGCCTCGATTGGACACTTTTTTAACAAGCGCCGTGGATTTGCTACGGGGATAGCCAGCTGCGGGGGCTCTCTCGGCGGGGTGGTATTCCCGCTGATGCTCTCATCTCTGTTCAGGTCGGTCGGTTTTGGCTGGGCGACACGTGCCCTCGGATTTTTATTCCTGTTGCTTCTTCTTGTCGCGAACCTCTTGCTCCGATCTCGGCTTCCATCGCAACCACTCTCGCGCGCCAACATAGTCCCTGATCCGAGAATTTTTAAGGACGTAACATTCTTGATCGTGACCATTGCAATTTTTTTAATTGAATGGGGACTCTTTATACCACTCAGCTATCTCAGCTCATTTGCCCTGTCTATTGAAGTGGAGCCAGCGCTTTCATATCAGCTGCTGGCCATCTTGAACGCCGGCTCATTCTTCGGGCGCTGGGCCCCCGGTCTTCTTGCGGATAAAATCGGACGATTTAATACCATGATATTGATGATACTGCTTTGTCTTGTGACAATTCTGGCTTTCTGGCTTTCCGCTGCTCTCGTGTCTGATATCCATAGGACGAAAGCTCTGTTGATTGTTTTTTGCCTGCTGTTTGGTTTCGCCTCTGGTAGTAATATCAGCCTCGGACCGGTGTGTGCTGGCCAGCTATGCGAGACCAAAGACTATGGGAGGTATTTTGCGACAATGTTCACTATCGTGGGAGTTGGGACTTTGGTGGGTATCCCGATCGCTGGTGAGATTCTGCTCAAAAATGGGGGGAGCTACGTCGGCTTAATAGGATTTACCGGAGCCTCCTACGCCACTGGTCTTGGCTTCTTTGTTTGGGCTCGGGTTAGAGTGGTGGGATGGGGAGTAGGAAAGCAGCAAGTCTACTGAGCCAGATAGCCTTGCATGGATTCACCAACCATTATGCGGAGGCATGTCATATCAGATAAATCAGGTACCCTTTTCTATCTTGAAAAGAGCCCTCATTCCAGCGCGGCTCCAGACGAGACAATTGTGCCTCAGATCATGGTCTCTCTTCGAGATGAAGGCTCCCTTATCGGACTTCCGGGCTTTTCTCACTACATTAACCAACACTACCAGCATGCATCGAGGACATTGCTAACACCTGGTGTTCAGACTCACAGAGCTGTAGATAGGGCAAAGGAGTTACCTGCAATTCTTTGCAGACCACAGACCTATTCTGGTACATCTGCATGAATAGAATCTAGCAAGTGTCATATAGAGCTATTGCTGCATTGAATGGTTGCTAGAGTAATGTCTATGTCTACTTATGTTAGAAAATTGCTAATTTAGGCTTCAACCATGTTGCCATAAATCTGAGACGTCTGGTAGCTCTTTGCCTCGACTGTGATGGAACCTGGACAACCATAAGCCGGTCAATTTAGTCCAATCATATCAGCTTCAATTGATCCGCTTCCCAGTATAAACATGACCTTGCTCTCTCTCTTGCAGATCTCTTCGTCGTCTTATATAGTATCTAAACTTCTGACTCACCGATGCTAGATTTCATATAAGGTCTTCTGTCGAACAACAACTTCCCATTTCCTACCACCCTGACCGAGCTTCCGTGCACAATTACACAGGATGTCGTACCTTAGGGAAGGTACAAATTTCTTCCCATCAATACTTGTTGGAGGAGATTACGAGTATGTCTCATGCTTTTATTGCGTCAAGGTTAAACATTTTCTTTCCGTCAAATTGACTTGGCTACAGTAGCGGAGACCTTCTTACCGTTCGCGAGCGTACGATGATGGAACTGACGAATCGCATGAGTGATAAAATAGGTTGGAACGAAAAGGTCTTCGATAAAGATATCACTACAAAGTGGAAGTCCGAAGCGTTGGCGACGCCGGATACTGATATTTCGGAGAAGATGGTCGATTGGGCGGGTACTTCTTGCATTTCTCCTTCAGACTCAGCATACTATCCGCATCTGACGGCAGGCAGTGTATCGCCGAGCTTAAATATAAAGCAGGATTATTCAAAGACACAAATTGCATTGAAGTGCTCAATGGTGTCTTCAAATCTGACACGATCGTGTCAGACGAGCTAAAGAAAGAGCTGCAGCGTGCTATATCCCCACTGGGAAATGTTCCGGATCGTGAGAAGGATTGGCATCCGGGATCCGACAGACAGGTTCTCGATCTAGTTCACCCTTCGCTTTACCCCCTTGTGTATGGGCAAACGAGGGTCCTTGTCGATGAGACCATCAGCTTAGATGACTGTATGAAGCGCTGTGGCGACGGCGAAGTGGTTTCATCCCCTTCCAAAGAGGCAGAAAACAAGGCCTGGTCGCAAAAAACTCAGTGGCTGCCAAGTGAATTTGAGATTCCAATAGGAGTGGATGGTGTGAAGTAGGCATGAGGTATTCAGATCTTTACCAGAATTGATTAAAAGTTGATAGAATCACAAGCTATGTCAATAATTTGCACCCCCAATATCACAGAAATTTACACTCGGTTATAGAAAAACTGGTTTCTAGGACCATTCCACTCTGGAATCAAACCCTTATGCCTCCTAGAGCAACCTGGAGACTTCCTCCTCTATTGAGCATGGAAGGAGACGGATTTGAAGAATTCAAGGAGCCAGAGCGGGAATCCGGCGAGAGCTATTCTGACCACTGGAACAAGATTGATCGGCTGAAAGATGCGCTAAAGATTATCCAGCCAGAGCCTGGAGAATTTAAGCCACCTGACGAGAGGTTTCGAGAGATATATGGGGATTATTGGCCCGAGAAGCGCCGGAATAACCGTCCCGTGGACCTACGGGAAGAGTTCGAAAAGCTGCAAATCATCGTTAAATTTGCAAATATCTGTCTCACGCCAGAGAAGGCAACATACGGAGGCGGTTCTTGGCATGTGGAAGGACAGCTGAATGAGAGAATGCAAGTCGTGCAGTGGCCAAGCCGTTGTTGTATGAGCTAACAGCTTCTTAGATGTGCAACTGCGCTGTACTATTATGCATCAGATAACATCAAGGAGAGCTTACTCGCATTTCGCCACGAGATTTCCGACGATGTTCAGGAGGAACTATCATATGAGCAGGATAGGCACAATGCCATTGAGGCAATTTACGGGTTCCAAAACGGAGAGCCCCAGGTCCAAGAGCTCGGCAAAGTCGTCACAAAGGTTTGCCCCCCGAAACGTCAACACTCAGCATGAGCTAACACTCTTCTAGGAGGGCCGACTGCTGACGTTTCCAAATGTTTGTGTGATTAGTCAAGCTGTGCAGCAGACCACTGACATTAAAGCAGGTGTATCAACATCGCGTCTGCCCTTTCCACCTGTCCGATCCCAACCGGCCAGGCCATCGCAAGATTATGGCCTATCGGGCATCGCCTCCGTTTGAACGAATATATATTATATGTGTTTGGGCAAACCCGGCGGCCCCTGGCGGTCTCCAGGGCTAAAATTTGCCCCGGAAGCCGCCCTGAGGTGCCAAGCACTCCCTCTATCTAAGCGACTGAGTCTATGGAGTGGGTGGGTGGGGCAAAAGCGCGTTTCTGGCTGAATCCTAAGGGATGGAGAAACAGGAAGAGATGATGGGGGAAACAGAAGGGGAAACGGCCTATTTATCCCCTTTTCCCTGCTTAATCTCCTTGTTCTCTAGCGGCCGGCATTGGCCGAGCCAAGCCGGCTAGCCACCTTCGCTTGCCGATAGCCTCCAGTCAAGCTGGACCTTGCTTTTTCTGGTGGATCCACACCTAAAAATAATCAGTACAGCCAACGTACCATGCCAGCAGAAAGCATGGTGGGCGGAACAAGTCCGCAGTATTGGACCGTTTGGCCAGATGCCGCCTGAGATGGCCGATCACGTTACGAGTGTACGCAAAATCAGTAACTCTACCACCTTATCAAAACATAGCTAAGTCATGGGTTGCAGCTCACAACAGACTTCCCCGTATCCTGCGCAAGAGCAAAGGCTGGAATTGATGGAGGAAAGGAAGAAATTGTAAGGCCATATTTCTGGCCTGCATTCTTGGGATCGAGCAGCTAACGGAAGCGAATGTAGTGTGCATAAACAAAACGAGGACTTCATCAGTACCCATTTCTCGGTATATCTCTTCTCAAGTTGATCTTCGTCCGCGCAAGACCGACCCACTGACCATATCCGCAGCTTTGCGAGCATTGAGTGCTGCACAATGTCGAGGTGTGGGTAATGGATTTATAGTGATGCTCATGGCGGCTGTTTCTGCGATAGCTAAGTACGAATCTTCAGGTCTCATTTACCATCAACTTTAGCCTCCTTTTATTAGCGATATAGACCTCTAGCTACGGGCTTATTTGACGCTCTTTGACGAGATAAAGCCTCGGAAACGGCCATGAGGTGCCGGAGCTTTACTCCGTTTGAGCGACTTAGTGTCGAAGTGACGAGACAAAGTAGATTGTGATGGGACACCCAGCACCATCCCTAGATGCCGACGCTCGCTGGCTTTCTTTGGATTTAAGGCCGTCCAGGGGGTGCGCCAGGTTCATTGAAACGGCAAACTGACGGGTGCGAAATATGGGGATTTCCGATTTCGGAGTTGGGAAAGTGGATGAATCTCGATATCTACCATGACTCATGAGACACTAAAAGAGCTAACTACTTCTCATCCGCCTTTATCTTAGCCCTGGTAGATGGTGCGAACCAGGTTTTGAAGGATGAAGGAAGAAGTTGAGATGAGTTATGTGATGTTTGAAGGTTTACCTTATTAGCTATGGAAGCGAGGGATAGCCGAGACTAGGGTAGTTGCAGGGCTGAATATCTTGCTCCCAATGCCACAATTTCGCACAAGCACTACATTTAGACCTTACCTAAACTTAACCACTTCAAGTCTCAATAGAGATACCTGAAGTGATTTGACTTATCATTCAACTCGAACTGACTCTTCTTAGACCGGGATAACATCCGTCCCTCGTTGAACTTATCCTATAGCAGTGGCATCCGTGAGCGTACTTGCCTAAGGTACCCGTCCCGTGGTTCGAAAGTCATCCAACCCTTTCAGCTGTTCATATGCGATTGAGCGTCACAACTCATGAAGACAGATTTGAGGATATTCACTAGCGCTGATGTAACAATTCCCATACTACTCAAAATGTGAATGAGAATATTTACAAGTAACTAATCCTAATGGAGCGTATCTGGCATTACGATTTCTCTCAGACCTCTTATCTCGCAGATGAGTTTCCGTCCTTCTTATTCTGAGACTCGTTGTTCTTAAATCTTCTAAACATCTTGCCTTCAGGCTTTTAGTCGACTTGCTTCCAAACTCGTTGCTTCGAATCAAGCAACTCACTTGCAGAGCGCCTTACCTTGAGTGTTCCAGTCCACCTACTTGGAGAAGTCGCTGGTTTAAGTGTCTTCGTCGATACACTTATAGAGTGCCTCGCCTTGAGACTTTCGGTCGGCTTACTTCAGAAACTTGCTGCAACAAGTATCTTCCTCGACTCACTTGCAAAGCGCCTTGACCCAAGATTTCCAGTTGACTTACTTCTACACTTTGCTGCAACGAGTGCCTTCCTCGACTCACTCCAAAAAGTCGTTGCTTCGGGCGCCTACCTAGACTCACTTACGGAGTTTCTTCTTTCTTAACCCGCCTTCCAACCTCCTTACCTGGAAACCATCTCTACTCAACTCATTTCCAAGTCTCCTCATTCCAAGATGTCTAATAGACCCCAACCTGGTCAGGCTCTTCCGCCGAATTTGGTCATGCCTACGAATGTGTCTCGTACTCCACCACCGTCACCGAAAAGGGCACCCCCTAGCTCCCCTACGAAGAGGCGCAGGTTCTTGAAAGAGTCGGAGGACAATGCTGGCGAGCTTTCTATTGAGCAATACATCTATCGCACGGACCGATACAGGTCGACGAGCGTTGCCTTCCCCTTCCCCACGCCCTTGTTCTTTGAGCCTGAAGATGGACCAATTCTCCAGCGGTTACACAATGACCCAGCTATCAAAGAAACCATCACAAGTACGCTTGGAAAACACGATATTAAGCCACAAATGATCACTTTTGATAAGCAGTCAAAGCCGGGGTATCCAGCAGGTGGGGAGATTGCGGTCACCGTTGTCCGAATCAGCATTGATGTACGAGATCACTCTCCTACTGACGCGTGGGCAGCAGCACGAAGAGATGTCAAGGCCTTGTTGATTGAGAGAGGCTTTGGCGATTTAGAAGTAGAACTGATCGACCCCCAACGATCCTACCTACCTTCACTTTTCCCAGTCTCTCCGAAGAATCCTCTTGTCACCGCCTACGAGGCCAAACGAGGTGAGATCCTCGAGATTGTAGAGGACGCTTTGAAGGACGCTTGGACGTCGATCTCTCTATTCAGGGTAGGAAGGACATCACTGTCCACCCAACATGCCATTGTCATCATGGTTCGCCCCCTGACCGAGCATGATTGGCCGGTACTCAGATGGCGAATTGAGAGCCTCACGAACACACAAGGAGTATCCCAAGCAAAGCTCGCTGTTGAGTTTATGCCAGGCTACTGGGGGGACCTGCCGCCGTCGCGATCGCCAAGCCCTGGAGAAGAAGAAATCGGCGGGAAATCGTTTGAGAGGCAATTCCGTTCCGAGCCGATGATGGGAACCAGTATAGGGGTGTTAGGCGAAGGCGGAGGAGGAACCCTGGGTGGTTTCTTCCAGCTAGACTGCCATGGAAGAAAACACACTGGCTTTCTGACGAATTCTCACGTTGTGCAGCCAGCCGGTAGCACCCCAGAGGCCGTCCAAAAAGAGTACAACTACTACGGCTGCCATTATTCGGCACGAAAAGATCATCCTGCACGGTCTCAAGTCAGGTATTTCGCGGCAAAAGATGTGAAGGCAACGAGGCATGCCGCTGAAAAGCGACTCGGAACGACGGTTGCCAACATCGCGCGTCTAGAGCGAGATATCCACGATCGAAGAGCAATGGATCTACCTTTCAACAATCTCTTGCAACAGAAGGTACAGAACCAATCGACCGTGGGTAGATTGGAAAAGATGAAGGCGGTACTCGAAACCATGCCTCGAATCCTTGGGCAGGTCCTGTGTGCTTCTGGGAGGGCGGTGACGAAGTCGAATCGAGTGCTTGACTGGGCCTTCGTTGAAACCCCAGCACACATTCAATCGCTCTTTGATGCCCGGCGCGGTAATCTCCTGCCGCAACGCAACGCCCTTCACGGGAACGACCCAGAAGAATATGATTGCGAGCCAACGTATGATCCACCAGAGCCGGAGGCTTTTATCCAAGGTTTTAGCAAGATCGAAAAGGGCCAGTGGTACTTTAAAATTGGAGGGACCACTGGCCTCACTACTGGTGTCTGTAACGGCACGCAAACAACCTTTCGGCTCCAAGGCGAACCCGTCCACGTACTACACGACAAGGCCGGCATGGTACAAAGGACGGTGAAACTAGACCAGGACACTGTCAATGAATACGTCATACTCAATGCCAAACACGGCCACCGCTCGGCGTTTCAGCAACAAACCTTTTGCAGGTCTGGCGACTCTGGCTCGCTGCTGATCGACGCCCAAGGCTACATTGCTGGCTTGGTGTTTGGATCACTAACCGGGCTATGCGGTCCCTTGAATGCAGAAAGTCAATACGTCGAAGCTGGACTGGCAACAGACATCCGGGATGTTTTGGCATCCATAGCCGCAAAGACTACAAAAAGGGACAGCAACGGTCAGCTAATCGGAGCGCCGGGGACTTTGTCGGTGGCTTAGGTCATTTTACAAGATCACCATGCTGGGACCGAGAACCCCTTGCCGCCGAGCAGAATCCTTTAGGTGGGCTTAAGCGTTGAGACAGATATTCGGGGGGGGGGGGGTATGTAGATATCAGGCAAAGACTTTGGGTTTGTAATACGATAGAGGCAGGAAAGAATACTCCAGGTCATTTCGGGCCCGAGGGGGTTCTTTTCCTCCAGAGCTCGGTTTTTGCAAAGCGCAAAATTTCGCGCTTTGCGCAACACGATACTCTCTATATTCTAGAAGCAGAACAGGAAAAAAAATCCCTCAGCCCACTCAGCCGTTCTACCATATACCTTTTCTTTCACCTAGCTATTTATTCCGCGGCCCAAAAAATCCTCGCGCTTCTGTGCGACAAACAAACACCCATTCTCCCTCCCCAGAGATTAAAAAAAAAAAATCTTGCAAGAAACCCACGACACGAACAACAACTCACAGCCCTTTCCCCCCTTTAAGCACACAACCCCACCAAGCACCCCCCAAAAAAAAACCCTCCCTCGACAGCCAAATAAAAGAAACAACAACCCACATGCTTTTACAAAGAATAAAAAAGGCGGAGCGGTTATACATTAATATCTATATCTATATCTATCTTATTCACAAAAAATTCCCATCCCATCCCATTCAATTTATTGAAACCCCCCGCTCCCACCCCCGGCCCTCTAAGTTGGCGGAATCAATACTGTAAATCCTTGCATACACCGCCCGGGTTATCGTGGCATAAACCTTCTAGAACCTGAAGGTGTCTAGTCTAACGGGGTTTGAATGGTGGGGTGAGGGATCAAGCGGGGGGTTTTTTGAGGTTGGGGCGGGGGGGTAGGAGCGGGGGATATTTTGGGGCAGTGAGAAAAATTGGATTGTTTGTGGGAGTGTCAAGGGGTTATGGGTGTGGGGTATTTTGCGATTTCTGAAATGGGGTGGCTTCGGGGGTTGGAAAGATAGCTGAAATGTAATTATGTGCTAGGAACTGCAACACCATTTCCCTCTCTGCTTTCTTATCGCCAACCTCCCCCGTTCCGCCCCTCAAAGACCACCTACCTCCCCATCCTCCCCCGGATCCTCCTCCCCCTTACTCCCTTGGCACTCCTCTTAATCACCACCGGGTTATTATTAAACATGCTTCCAGGCCCAAAATCAGGTTTCCCTCCCAAAGTTCCGAATATGTCGCCAACGTAGTTTGTCGCGTTGATTCCCTTCTCGAACAACGGCCCCCATCCCCTCAAGATGCCCTCCACAACCTTGACCCCTGCGAGGTAGATATTTTGAATTGCCGGATCAAACCCACCTTGGTTGGCGTAGAAGAGGTTGAAAGTATCGGCTTCGCCGGCGTAAGGGCGGTCAAAGTCGGACGCGGTACGCATGATAATGATACGGCTGAAATCGGTGATGTTGTTGATAGCACCGCGGAGCAAAGCCTCGAGCGTAGCATTGTCTTCTTGCGCTGTGGTGCAGTAAATTCCGGTGCCGTTGGTGAAGAGCTTGGTGGTATTCCCGAAAGCCTCGGAGAGTAGAGTGCCGCTGAAATAGACATCAGAGGTGGCAACATCGCAAGCCACCACACTCGGTCCCTTTGCCCCGGCAGTATAGGCCGACGTGGCGGCCTAGTTCGCCCTATATGCTACCGCTGCGCTGGAATCGTTCAACGTAGCGGTCTTGGCAAACCCGATAGCGATCTGACGTAGCGCGTCGTTGACCTCAAACACCTCCGTTCCATAGATGCTTTGAGGGTACATTGTGGGATCGGTGCTTCCTTGGGGGACATAGCCGGTGGTGAAATTTGAAGGGATCTCGCGGGCGTCGAACTCGTACTGCAGGGCTACTTGGACAGCATAGCGGGCGAATGTCACGGAGCCAAGGGTTGCCACCTCGGGATTTACGCCGGCGATGCCGGCTATGAGGAAGTAGGTTTTTCGGAAAGAAAAGTAGGGGCTAAAGGTTAAAGCGGTTATGGAGGAGGCGGCGTTGATTTCTAGAGATCGGCAACTTTTTATTAGCCAGAGCTCTCTGAACTCTACCACGCATCTCATATATATTGCGTACCGCTCTCTCCTGTCACTAGCTGACAGACCTCACCATTGGCGGTGCAGTGGACATCCGGATACAATGGCGACAGACCAGGAACGGTGATGTTACGAGCTAATAGGTTGAATTCCGGGATACTGTACCACACGTCTCCTTCAGGTGGAAACTGGCAGCTCTGTCAATGGCTATAACCCCTTGACTTGCAGAGTTGATAGCATACCATGTCAATTATAAAGACTTTGGGGGCAATGGAGTGGTCCTTGGGCTTCTGGTTGTGTTCATTCGAGCTTCCAAGCTCCGCGAAGCCCAGGATCAAAATGATCCACGCAAAGAAAACATTGCTGAAAGTCCTGAACGAACCCATGGCTTTGAGCGTCATGAAGTCGAGTGGGGAGTTGCAGAAAAGCTGGAACGATTTTGCCAATAGGCAAAGAGTGGTGAGGGAATGAGGAAGCTGGGGATGGAGGAAGGCAGCCCGCAAGCTGGGGGGTGGAGCAGCCTCGACGTCGTCATGACGACTTCCCGCTGTACCTGCATGTATCGGATAAGGGAAAAGAAGGCGATAAGGTACATGTACCTTATCTCTGGTGGTATGTAGAGTAAGGTAAGTAGTACCTGCAGTGTCGGCGGAAAAGAGATCGAGACCAGTGAAGCAGACTATTACCCGTTGTAGTAAGCGGGGTCGTTAGTTTATCGCGGGTGATGAAACCTTGTTTTCGTTGACGAGAAACGACCAGGTAGGCAAACTCCTCATTCGATTACAATACAATGCCATCGAGAAGAGGACTCTTGACCCCCCGCTTAAATACGAAACCATGCCAGACACAAAGATTATCAAGGAACAAGTCTACGTTGTCTCCAAAGTCCGGAACGACCCTCATTCAGGCGACACTTTCGAGATCCTAGGAGTGTTTACGAACGTCGAAGATGCGAACGAAATCGCTCATCAATGGTTCTCCCAAGAATCTGGTGAAGCAGTTGACTGTGATCGTTACACGGAGGACCAGAACAAGGATGACCGGTCCCTGCACATCTTCGCTGAAAATGGCGTTGGAATAAAATGGAACATTGATGTCGACAAGAAGATCCTTCAGCGCAGGGTTCCGGGGGATAGCAAAAGCAATGGGTGATGCCTTGCTATGGGGAGTACACGAACCCAATGCTCATCCGGTTCCGATTGTGTAGATGCCTCGGTTGACTCGGGTTCAACGCTGTAACCACCTTTTAATTATGGGTTCTTCGAACCTGTGGCCAAGGCCAAGCCGCTCTCAGATGTACTTACGCGCGTCCGAGATGGGGATTTCAGGAAAAGATTTCCTGTAAGACGCAGGACTATCGAAGGAAAGCTGACATCGACCATCATCATTGACTTCACCAAAGAATTATCGAACAGCGCAAGCAATCAATCCCAGGACATCCAAACATCACAACCCGTTCCAGATGCTAGTACATATACAAAGCAAACACCGCCACAAGAGCCGTCTCCCTAATAACCGCTAATCTGCCAAGCCAACTGTCACCAGTACTGCCGCAGCCGCTTGCCCATGTGACTGGGAATGCGGTCCTTCCACGAACCAAACAAGTTGAACGAGATATAACCTATGAGGTCGTCATATACAACAGCACCCTCTACGGAGAAGCAGAAGAAGTTCTTGGGACTTTCCTCACGGTAGAGGAAGCACATCGAACAGTGCTTACTTCGCTTGACGACATTGATGAGGATGGGGTCGAGTGCGGAGAATTCGAACTCAAAACCCACAGTCATGGTACCATGTCTTTGTCGACCGCCGGAGAGGTTAATGGGGATTCCGGGTCCTATACTACCCAGGTGTTCCCACGTGAGCGTAAGCTCAACGAACCAGCACCAAGTATGGTGTACATTTTCAGGGACGAAAGACGCCAATACGCTTGCCGTGCTCCGGATGAGGAGCTGGTAGGTGTCGAAAAACTGGATGTTTTCAAGGATAAAGAGGTGGCAAAGTCGTTGATAAGAAGGCGGGCAGACCTTTATGAAAATGATATAACTAAGGGTATTGAAAAGACATGCGGATAGAAAGATGGGCTATACCGTATTACGGTGAATGATCTTCACGGAAGATGAACAGGTCATTGTTAGTGTGTCTGCACAGCGACTAATGTAGGACCGAAACCAGAGACCATGCCGGTATATGTAGAGGCTACTGGCAGCGCAATCATGTTCTAGCGAGAATTTCATCGGATTTGCACCAGCTTCCGGGATATTCAACCAAAATCTATCACAGGACACTGAGTGAACTCGACGTCTGCATATACTATGTTCATACTAAAGCCAAATACTTACGAATCCAACAAACTTCCTCTCATCAACGGAGACTCACTTGGGGCGGTCTTTAATGAGTGATCACATCAAGCGCTTTTGGGTCCCAAATCTCACTTGTTTGATCATTCATCAAAACCGGCCCTGAGTAAGCCATTTGCCATCCAAGAGTAATGAATAGAATACTCTTCACAGTCCACAAAGTTCCATCTCCCAAATCCTTCCATCCACTCGCGACCATCTCAGAAATTTAACAAGAATATTACATCACCGCCCATAAAAGAGAGTGTTCACGTATAGAGTAGCTACTACTGCGGTGAAGTTAGGTCCTCAGCAAACAGTGTCCATCAATGTTTGCCTTAGAACTATCTCGTGGTCTTGGGCTCAGATGACGGTGCATAGTCGTGACGTGACGGCAAGAGTTGCTTTCAATACCAACTATTTTGAAGGATTTATATATCTATATATCTATATATATTCTGATCCACTTCACACGCTACTCCAGGCCTTTATCGTCCGGCCTTGGCCTCTCTTCTGCTGGACACCGGTTCACAAATCGATGATTTCTCTTCCGGAATAGATGGGTTTATCAACAAATGAAGGGGCCAGCTCTCTTCTATCATTATCGTCATTATTGTTAGTGCTCATTTTAGGGACATGGACCGGTCTTTCAACAAAGAGCACTCTTTCAAGGATCACTTTTTAACGTAAATATGTATGGGCTGGGGTATATCGTTCAACGTCTATAATGACTCCAAACAACTCCTCTTGGTGAAGATCACACTATCATCTCAAAACACCTTAACGACATGAAGCACTTATCATCGCTCAACATACGAACGGCCCCCGGTTACCAGGTTCTCGATGTGTTTTTGTCGAAGTCATATCAACATTTTGTCCTCGATGACTATGTCTCATCTGTTCTGTAGTAGAAATATGTTGGAGAAGTCATTACCACAACACATGAGACAATACATATGTCTGCTTATATATATCTTTGATTATGTCCTCTTCTGGGCTTTATACTCTCGGATTACCACGTCTTTCTTTGCATCAACCGCCCCGGAAACGAATACAGTAAGGATAGACTGCTCGAAACTTTTCCCTACGCTAATCCTACACACATCGCCATGCTTGACCCAAAGATCGTGCTACTAGGAGACAGCCTCAAGCCTTTCCAATTAGCCAAGTCTATGCTTAAGGCGCTGAGATTTCCTAGAGTAAAATCGGGTCGAGGAAAAACCGGTCCAGCGTCTACCGAAACTTCAAGGAGTGCATGTCACCAAAATGTTTCAGTGGAGCAAACTAGATTTCACCCTAATACTACAAGGTCATCCACAGGGGCGGCTTCTCGGGCCAACTTGTCGACCAGACGAAGGAGGATTCAACAGGCTGATGTAGCGTGCGTAAACAAGATCTGTGAAAGCACACCTGGACAACTAGAAAAAGCTACTGATTCGGACAAGGCTGCGCTTATGAGCTTACCACGTGAAATCCGAGAGATTATCTACAGACATGCATTATGTCCTGGAAAGGCTTTCCCCCATGCAAAACCATTCAAGACTGGGCGGCCCTATACCGACATGTACAACGGTCTTGCAGACGGAGAATGCGAGCATCCTCGCCCCTCACTCGCTTTGCTGGCAACCTGCGGACGAATACACGATGAAGCCTTACCGATATACCTTTCGAACAATAATTTCGTCGTTGCCAAAGGTGATGTCGGAGAAACCATGGATTTCATTCTCGAGCTCGCTGAAGAAAAGCGTGTCCACATTCAAAGTGTGACGCTTCGATTCCATCCCTCGGATCTGAGTACTTTATCCCGAGCGGGTGTCCGAACTGACATCGACCTCTATTTCCAGCAAAGGGGTGGTATAACACATTATACCCCCAACGAACGGAGAGAAATCATCCATTTCTTTGAATCGATCGAACTTGAGAAGATCTGGCGGGAAAAGTATACCGTCTTGAGCCACTTGGACCACATCAAAGAAATCACGTTTGATTTCACCGAGGCCCAATGCCCAATGCGTTGCTGCACGCCGGGCGAGATTGTGCTTCCAACGATGCAGCGGATTGGATGTTATGGACCGAACCTGCCGGAGAATTGGCACCTGAAGGTGTTGCAGGATTATGAGGCGATCAAGAAGGAGATCTTGGGGAGGGATTTCTATTCTGAGGTCTGATAGTGTGCTGCTCGAGCGCCCGTACGAAGATCTACTACTACGACTTTCGGAGCTGAGTATCAGCGACTGTGGACCATTCCCTTACATCTTTGACCATGTGGATCACCGGTAACCTAGAAGAGGAATGCTACGGTCATGGCGGCTCAAACTACGGCTACACTGATTCGATCTATATCAATTGCTGTTACACCGATCATGAATCCTTACGAAAACTTTTGCCTTTGATCTTCCTTTCGAGGTATGAGTATGGAGCAAGGGAATATAATTGCAGGTGGTAGCTCGGAAACAGGGGTCGATAATGCTGGTACTCTCTGTCTACGATATATCATTGCAGTGTGTGAGTTAGATCAAAACTGGTCAGTGACGCATCAAATTGACTAACTATCTACACAGCGACGACGAAGTGAAGAAGCAAAGCGCCCGAAATTACCGAGCTAGGTTGCCATGGATATTAAATTGGCCATTGTGAGCTGTGGCTCAACTCCTGCGTCAAGCAAATGTTGCTCCATCTCCCTGTAACCTTCTCTCGCAGCGATATCCAAAGGATGGCCGAACATGTCGCTTCCCACATTGCTACGAACACCTGAGCGAAGCAGTTTCGTCACCACTGCGATGTTATTGACACAAGCAGCTGCCGAGAGAAGGTCGATTTTGTTCCCGCGGTTGGCTTGGTGATCGTTTCGGAGGGACCTTAGTCCAAGCCGGTAGAATAGCTGGCGTAGTTGCAGATGGTTCGCTACCGCTGCACATAGCGCATGCAAAAATTCGAGGCGTTGGTCTTGGGCTGTTTGTCCGCACATGGCTTGAAGTTGTTCTAACGTTTGGAGTATTGGTGGTATAAGGCCCCCTTCAACGCATAGCGGACCGAATCGTGGTACCTGAGCTCTTTCGAACAACAAGTGGGTCGCCATTGGTACGTTCATTGCTGCGACCCTCGAGTAGTCGTCCAGATCCATGTCTAAAGTGGTGCAGATGATACGCATAACTTCATGATAAAAGAATTCTGCAAGAGTCAGTTACTGAGACCGACACTGCAGCATCGATTACGTACTATTCACCAGTCTCAGCTTAACTGATCTGTACAAACCACAGGAGACGACTGCGTGTTTCGTGATGTTTTGGACTATTTCTAAAGGTAGACCAAGGAGTCCGACCTCGTTCTGGGGAGTTCCATCGCTTCGAGACGTTACGTCACGCCTAAGACAGCGCTTTACTAAAGAGATTGCGGGCTTTGGAAGTAGAGAATGAGGAATATGTCCTTTCTTTCGGCTTGATTTCATTGGAGCGAAGACTATCAGTTGCTTCTTGCTGTCGATGGGTGATCGAAAAAGGATTCTATTGTGACCCGCTTCTTGCTATCGGTGTTTGATTACCAGAGTTTTTTTCTTGGGCTGCTTCCGCGACCTAGGACCCCTGAATGCGAACAGCCTGTCTTGATATTCAGTACTTGGCTAAAATGCACTGTCCATTGGAACCTACAATTTCTCAGGTCGGTTGCTTCAGATTGTGAGTGTGGTCCAAGAATCAAAGTCTCTCTCGCGATTTTGAAGACTGCAAGATCACAAACGAACGCGATGTGTGTGTGTTACGGATTTGGAAGGGTGATATATCACGACTAGGGGCGGGAGCGGCTGTGAGGCGCTAGGCATAGACGCCGTTAAGGCCTTGGGAGTGATCGGTTTTTTTTACTAGATTCCCAGTGTGATGAGGAAGCCCGATTAAGGTATAGACAATCAAACATTATTATGCAAGTCAGAACATTGTTGATTTAGCTAATTCGAGCGATACCCATGGCGCAACCAAAGAGCCAGAGTCAATAGTATGACTCTGAAGAAGCTAGTGCACAGGTGGGTAATGACTGTGGTTTGGGTTGGCATGCAAGTGAAAGAAATAAATCAATCTCTCAAAACATATCTCCTCCTTCCATTGTTTCTAATTTTATTCAGCGCACACAGAGCCTAGGTCATGCTCCCAACTCTAACAAGTAAACCCACAATCCATGTTTCGGGACCCGCCATCATAAGCGCCAGTCGAGCACTGCCCGCTGTTACTGGCCCAGTGTTGGCCAGCGTAATCGAATGAGACAGGGTCTGAATCCCCATTCCCTGCAGTGACAATAAGGACGTATGGTAAGGAGCTTGTGACGCCGGCGGGAGATGTTGCATGGTCAACGCTGCCGATGAGGCTTCCGTTCTGATCTTTGATAGTTACAGTGAATTCGTAGGTCCCCCCAAAACCGTTCTCGTTCCTTTGGAATTGGGTGACGTGCACGCCACACCAATCACGGCGATTGAGCGTTGCCGACGCTGCAGCTGAGGATGCCATGAGCAAGGCACTGAGGAAAATAGTAGGGTACATGGTTGCTATAGGTGCAGGCGAATGTATATTGGTGAAGTGACTGCGATGGCTTCGTCTGGGAAGGGCTTGGTATGTGTTGAGATTTGAAGTAGGCTGACACCCGAATCGTTGAAGTTGTGATGTGGGACTGATACTGAATCTGCAGGAGATCACTCTACCTCATATACCAATTTTCCGGCGTGGCAAAAGATTCTAATAAGCTTGCTTACGACGCTGAAGAACCCGACAGAGGACGAACCAAGTAGAGCTTCAACTGGGCCGGTTTCATGAGGTGCAAATCCTTGAACCAAACCTATAGCGTCCGTTGAGAACAGTCATCTGATGTACAAAGATCTTCAACAGTATCAGAAAACGAAGTTTATAACGTCAATCCCAACAATACCCCAGTCGAGAGCTACGAGGCTGTAGGAAAGAACGATATCGCCAGCTTAATACTTACAGCAAACTCCGATGAGCGCCCGGAATCTTGTAGATATACGAGGTTCATGTGGCGAAAACCCATCGACTAGCTGTTAAGAAGAACAATAGACTGAGAGAAAATCGGTAACGAAAGTAACAGCGCAGTAGGCGTCCCTTCAGCTAAATTTCCCCCTTTTACTTTGAACCATAGCATCATGTTGGCAGTAAGAACATGCATGCAAGAAGCGCAGCAACACCTTCAGATATGTCTTGATGAACTTTCGATCAAAGCGTACCCCAGGGAGAGACATGACTTTGGGTTTAGTACAACTCAAACGCACGAGATATTGGAGAGCCCCTTTCCGGAGCGCGATGGAAACACCCGATCACTTGCACCATGGTCTTAGAATGAGGTCGACTGACTACAGCAGGACTTCCAAGTTTGCGCGTGTGCACACCCAGCAATTTGGAAGTTCTCTTAGGGTAAGCTTCTCAGTCAGTACTGAGAACTCTGATAGGCATTACCTTCTACGAGCTCCATCATCCCATTATCTTTCGGAATGCCACATACTGCTTCCAGGTCAGATTTCCCTCTGGATAAGCCAGCCTTCATTCTTTCCTCTCTTTTCCTAAAACGAAAATTTTCTCCCTTGGTTGAATCTAGTGTATCAAGTCCTCTATGCCAACTATCTAGATTCTTTTAGTGGTTTTCTCTTTCCTTTTGATCCCTTAGACCTCCAGAGCCCTATCTTTAGCAAGCCATCTTACTAATACACCCTACGATATTTCTTCCCCTTTACCCGGTATATTGCAGGGTCGCTTGAATCTCTTCCTTATCGATATATATCTTCCTCGCATACTCAAGCAGTCTTTCATCTCCATAAATGTGTTCCTCTTAGTTTCATGCCTTACAAGTAATTTGACATGCTGTGCTAGACTTTTTACCCATCAGATCGAACTTGGCGTGTTGTGGCAGATTCCTCAAGCAACATACTTTCTTAGTTTTCTTTTCATCCTCCTTCACTCCACTTGCCTAGAACATCTTCGATCCCGCATCGCCGTCTCTTCAATCCCTAGTTTCCAACTTCTATATTAGCACACGATTTCTCACTCAAAGCCATACTATATGTCCATCCCATACAAACTTCAGCATATCCAAACGAGACCAACGTTTTCTCGGACCTCTAATCCTCAACACCCCCGGTCAACCGGCTTCCAGATAAGCGGTTGATTGCAGATCTCATCATACCAACCCCACCCAAAGAGGTTTCAATCAATATCCTTGTTTTTCTCAAACTATCACTTCCACCACACCCATCCTGAGACGTCTCTCCCAGCACCTAAACCCCTCACTTCTTGCAGCCAAACCCCCCATTCTAAAACCTCCCCCCCTCCCCCCCCCCCCCCACACCCAACCATCGCGTTCAGCGCAGACAGAGGATGCGGGAAATCCTCATATAGCTCCAACCCGCCTGTGCGTGCTGTAAGGATAGCCTGTAGAGCTTACGGGATAGGATTGAGGTTGTGAGGGTGGAATAGGATGGAGGCGGTGGGGGGGGGGGGGGGGGGGGGGGGTGGAGGGAAGGGGGGGGGGC
>JAABUL010001878.1_pt1 | contig 37414 bp, 64 predicted proteins | sample 5559151 | NCBI WGS metagenome assembly JAABUL01 (sample SAMN10711876, study PRJNA513368) | rock metagenome | isolation source: Antarctica rocks | place: Antarctica: Victoria Land, Pudding Butte sud | reverse complement strand
CGGCGGCAGCGGCGGTCAGAACTAGTTTAGCGCACCCCGCGAAACCCACACCTCGAACGCTAAATGTTTAAACATGCACGCTAAACACAAATTGCGCTAAACTCGGGTTTAAGCACGTACCCTGCCGCCAAGCCGCCTGTCCGAAGGCATGATCCAAGTCGGCTCCGCGGCTGTCGTCAGGAAGCTAACTTCTGCTGCAATAGGACGCTGAATTGCACTGCAGCAAAGGCTTCACAAGCAGCATCATTGAAGCCGTTGTGCGCTGAATATTTCCGATGCACAGGGGTGGCCCACCTAATGAACGGTCAACAGCGCTCAGGGTGTCTCACGTTGATGTAAGTGGAGCAATGTATTCCTGAAGGCAGCACAGTGATGTCATTCAGTGATTTGAACAACTATGCAAAGCAACGTGGACTTGACAGCTGCTGTGCATCGACTTCAGCTGCTGTGGACTCGGACGCGATGGCTGATGAACAGGCCTGGTAAATACAGCTCACCAGCTGACACTGCAATTTTGCGAGCTGTCCAGTCTAGCCGCTGCGGGGCCGCGAGCGGAAGCCGTGATGGAGACGTGGCCAGATTGCAGGTACATCTTGAAGGCTGATGCCAGCAGCCTACCCTGGGGCCAGGCAAGCGCTGTGGACGAGCATAGTGCTGTGGACTAGCTGGCCTTGCTGGGCCGTGCGGGACTCGCCAAAACGAATGGTCTTCGCCGTGACCCTCTAAGCAGTTGAAGACCTCTGCGATCGTCTGTGCTTGAACATACAGGTACGCTGCGCCTGCGGGAGCAGCATAGGAAAGTGTTGCCATCCATGATAGGCCATGGCCTTGTTCAGAATCTGATTTCACTCTGCTGGCGCACGCAACGGCTGGTGTTCATCATGTCAAGCTGGGATCACACGTGCGTTGCTCGAGGAGATGACCTAGACGGAGGGCGAGCGAGCCTCGCCGCAAGCACCGCCTGAAGTTGAGACGGCAGGTCTCAGCGCGCTATGCTGAACTTCATCACTCTCCCTGATTGCTGACAGGACTCTCTGTCATGGACGCCTGCGGCGTAGAAGGTGCTGGGCTTTAAGGTTTGGGGTGGGTTGTACTGCTGTTGATTTTGTACCAAGGAGGGGGGATGATAAAGCTGTTTTCTGCATCTGCGCGGCAGATCACAATGCGCATGTCTGCGCTGCAACAACAAGCGATCGACAGCCGCGGTCGCCGATGCCACACAATGGTGTTCAAGCGAACCTTAAAAACCTGAGGAGTCGCCGACAGCGGCTTGCCGCTGCCCGATCAGATCCAGCACTTCGTGTGCCGGCACCACTGCCAGGCGAGGGTTCGGCTGCCTGCAGCACCCTCGCCGCTGCCACACGCTGAGACAGCCGCTGTACAATCCTGGGCATGCAATTCTCGCTGTGTCTGGGTTTACAAGCCGACAGGCGCTTCTTCCAGGCCTAGCTTGTCCAGGAGCTGCCGCCACCGCGCTGGTTCCTCGTCAAAGATGTACGTCATCGGCTGCACCAGCACGCCGCTGCCGCCCAGCTGCAGCGACATGAAAATGCCGTCAGTAGCATCGGGGGCGCCAACACGGCGCACTGCCGACTGCAATTGGTTGGCCCACAGAAGAACACAGTCCAGAAACACACAGCTTTCAACGTGAGCAACCCGGCCTCTCAACGTCCCGGGCATAGCACATGAGCGCTTGTTGCTGGTTTTTCTTGCGTGTGAAGGTGAGGCAGTGCAGAGGGAGCAGTGCTCTGAAGGGACTGCAGGATTGCGGGGGGAAGCAGCCGAGCACCTTGCGCAGTTCCTTCACGCAGGCGTACAGCTGCTTCTTGGGCACACAGACAACGGCGCCAAAAAGGTGCGGCGCGCTGCCTGCCGAGCCGTTGCCGCCGCCGCCGATGCTGTCGGGGGTGTAGACGGGGCTAACGGTGGGGCCCTGCAGCGGAGCAGTTTTTGGCTAGTGTTCGAAAGTTGACTAGTACCTTGGTAACAGTGTCCGGGTAGTCTAGTGCTCGGTCAACTACATCGTCATCGAATCTGTGGTCAATTACAGAGCAGTGTGGTCTCTGGTCAATTGCAGTCTGTTATTGTTATTATAATACCCTTCTTTCAACCTGTCACAACGCAGTAGTCGGTAATGCTCTCACCTGCAGCCCGCGCAGGCCGTCGGACGACAGGATCCGGGCGGCGACCTCCTCCGCCGACGTGCCGCGCATGTTGGCGATCACCGAGTAGAAGTTGCCTGCATGCGGAAGAGGCAGGAGGGCCAATGATCAACAGGTGTGCCTGCAGGCTGCCTCAATTAATGCTTTCAGGCGCCGGCGGCAGCAGCGTGCCCTGACGAACGCGATGCAGGCCTCCAGCAGCCACGGGCGCAGGACAGTTTGGCGCATCATGGGATATTGGGGGAAGCAATGGATGCGGGCGTCCCGGCCGTTTCCACAGGGGTACACGCTGGCTGCCTGAAGCTGGCCACGACGAGCCAATATTGCAATGCGTCAAAGAGGCCGGGCTGCTGCGACTGCCTTGTCACTCAGCTTGTGCCGTTTTGGCAGTGAGTCAGCATCTTAGTCAGGTGAGGTACATACATTGGTAATTGGAGCGGCACACTGCGCCACAGACACCACGAGTACTGCACCGCACTACAGGCCGCACTATGAATTACTAGCTTCGTGTGCGCTAGCCCCGCAGCCGCCTGTGCGCTCTCTCATCAAACCCTGCAGCGCAATTCTCTGGGTAGGGAGGCGCCAGCGCCACCCACACCGGAGGCTGTGGCTGCTCTACAGGAGCCGTGGGGCGGAGGGTGCAGGCAGCAGCCCTTTCGAAAGAGCCAATCCATTAGACACGCACAATCTGAGAGGTTTCTTGATCTGAACATATTCTAGTGATATGACCAGATGAAACATAACCCCACCTGCGATGGGGTGCGCCTCAAAGCGATCGATGTGCTCGTGGACGATGGCAAACAGGCTTATAAGGTTTAAGGTACCTAAAACCATACGATGAACGCCCACTGCAGTCCGGTGCGCCTTAGCTCGATGAGCTCGTGGACGATGACTAGCAGAATCTGAAGACGAAGACAATCTATGAAAGACAAGGTGAAAAGGGATCCAGCAGGTGACCGCACCCGCAGTCAGGTGCGCCTCAAAGCGCTCGATGAGCTCGTGGACGATGGCGAGCAGCTCGGGGCGGGCGAGCAGCGCGGCGCGGTTGCCGACCAGCACGCCCTGGCTGTCCATGATCTTGCCGCCCTCCAGCTGCTTCAGATTGTTCTCCCGCAGCGTCACCCCCGTGGACACCTGTGCGCGTACAGCTGTGCAGTTTGCAAATGTTTTGCTGTTGAATGGGTGACTGTACAGATCAATGGCAAGTAGAAAGAGACAGCTTGTCATAGATGCCCTTACACTGCTGAAGAAGTTGTTCTTCAGTGCAGCTTGCTGATCACGGCTCAGTTTTCTGTGACTAGAGTCACTCCGCTAACCGGCTCCTTGTGCGGGAACAATGTCAGCGGGCCCGCCTATACCTTTTGAGTTCTGACGCAGTTCATCACGTCCAGGATCGTGTTGGGAAATCCCGTCGCAGGGCACAGCTTCCAGCTTCTGAAAGCATCAAGTGTGAACTGCTCTGATCGCGCCGCACAGCTCTCACCAGGTCCAGGATGATGTCGGCGGAGCCCATGCCGGGTGCACCTCCGCAGTTGTTAAATCTGGCAACCACCAAGGATGCACATCCAAGGCAAACAAGAATGCCTTGGGAGATTAGCTCACCAGGTCCAGGATGATGTCGGCGGAGCCCATAGCAGGGTGTGCCTCCAGCGCGCCATCCGCGGCGAGCAGCACAAAGTGCTTGAAGCCCTGCGCCTCGAAGAAGCGGCGCGCGATGGCCTGGTACCCAGTCACCACCCGCAGCGGCGTCTCCGCGCTCCACTCCGGCATGTCACGCAGATCCTGGAAGGACAGCGTGCATGTATTGTTACTCGTGATGGACAGCGCATGTACTGGGCAAGTGAAGATGGCCTGGTACCCCGTGACAACCCGCAGCGGCGTCTCCGCGCTCCACTCCGGCATGTCCCGCAGATTCCAGAAAGGTGAACAGCGATATGCTGATGGGTTTGCTGCAGGGAAGACGGCCTCCGTCATACCCTGTCACCACTCACAGTGGCGTCTCTGCGCTCCACTCCGGCATGTCCCGCAGCTCATGAGTACGGCAAAAGTTCCAGGTTGTTCTGTCTGTGCAGGACGACAGCAAGAGTTGTCTGCCGCCACAAGCACCGGTGTCACGGCGATCCACTTCATCGCGTCCGGCTGCGACTGTAGTGCGGTCCGGCGCAAAGCTCATGCCAGGATCAGTTCTTTCAAGGCAGGCAGGACACAACTCGCTGCTGCCTTGTGCCGCAATGTGATCAACCGCGACCCTCAGCTGCAGCCGTCACGGAGCGGCTGCTGGAAGCTGAAAGCGTCTGCCGCAGCGCCGTGAACTCGCAGGCGCCCCACGCCACGCTGAAGCGTGTTACTGCAATGCGTCAGAACAGAGCAAACGCAGCCGCGCACCTGCAGCGAGTTGACGTCGGAGAAGCGGCCGCTGGTTGGCACGCCAAGGCCCAGGTGGCAGTGCCCAAAGTCCAGCGCGTCGTGCAGCACGATCAGGTCCGGCGAGTCGGCCGCGATCTCCGCAAACATGTCGCCGCCCACGATGCCCAGGTCCAGGTCCCCCCGCACCTAAATTTGCTTATTCACATTCAGGTCATTGCGGTTGCAACCAATTTGCAAGAAGCCCGCATATCATTGACAATGACGATGGGGTTTGAGGGGTGCCCAGCGTCGTGCGGTAGGCGTGGCTCCCTGTTGATCCGCTGCCGCTGTTCAAGCATGCCTTTTGTTCAAGCGCGTGCCTGCTGCCTACGTTGAGAACTTCCCAGCTCCAGCAGCCACAGGTGCTCACGTGGAGATTGGCGGCTGTGTTGCCTGAGATTGCTCATGTGGGTGCGACTGAGCTGCTACTTGGAGAAACTACCGCACCAGCTTGCGCACGACGTCCGAGGCGCGCTGAAACCACACCTCCAGGTCCGGCAGCTGTAGCGACAAGGGAGAAAAAGCGGTGGAGAATACGGTGATGTGGAGCAAGCGCAGCTCGAGCAGGGCATTGGCCGGGACGTCAGGCAGTGTCGTTGCTGGTACGGTAGCATGAACAGTGTGATGCGGCAGGTCGTCAGCGGAATCCGCATCAGTCTGCGGTGTCTCAAACAAACGAAGCAGCCGACTTATTCAGCAGCTGCAAGATCGTTGTGGTGCAGCATGTGCGGCCGCCGCACCTGCGAGATGGTGGCGACGTACTGCCGCGGGTTCGGCTTGTACACCGACAGCTGGCAGTCCTGCACGCAGGAAGCGTTGGCACATCAGAGCGCGTTCACCATGAGCTGACAGTGTTAAGTCTCCGGATGTAGGCCTCAGGACGGCGCGGTTCGACAGTACACCGCTTGTGCATGTTTGAAGCTGTGTGCTTGCATGTGGGCGCTGCAGTGCGGCATTGAGCTGAAGCAGGATGTTACCGTCAGGCAGCTGATCCACTCACCCGCAAGAGCTCCTGGGTGTCCTCTGCCATGCGGCCCTTGCTCGGCAGCCCCAGCCGCATGGACGTCCGCTCCTCGCCTCGCCGCTCCAGCGCCGCCGCCACTGCGCTTGTTCATATGAAGCCTTTGGTATGAGACGGCATGAAGGGCATGACGGACCTGATGTTCCCTACCAGCAGAGGCTCGTTCGAGCATGGTCTGCACCTTGGAATGACGCGTATGTCTGCCGCGGCAGCATATACGTGCTCAATCAAGCGCTTGTGCTGGTCCGTGAGGGGTGCGAGTCACACGGTGATCAATACAGGATGCACCATGCAGGACGTCCAACTACTTGCCGTCATCGTGGACTCTGAGGCTGGCACAGACTTGCTGCTGGGTGCGGTCTGCTGGTCTTTGTTGCCGCCTGCTGCAGCGGCTGAGCAGCTCTGCTGGCCTCCTTGGCATCCATGAAGGTGCGCAGACAGGTGGCGAGGTGCATGGCAAGCTCTCGCGAGCCTGCCACGGCGCCTGCAGCAACCTGCCTCGCATGGCAACTGGCGTCCGGATTTGTCACGAAGCCAGCAGATCGGCGCACAGGATCGGATGCAGCGGGTCGACGACACACACTCTCTAAAAGGTTCTGGCTTCTCCACACAACAAGTTGCAATTTGCAAAGATGCGTTTGCAGATGCGCGCTGATGTGCGCAAGATGCAAATTAGCAGGCCTGCAAATTAGTTTGATTGGGCATGTTTAGCGCAGCTAACACGACGGCGGGCAGCGCAAAGCAAGCTCAGAATGTCTCGTGGCTAGCCTGTGGCAAGCCTGTGGTACATTGCTGATAGGCTTGGCGTCAGTAATCTCGCCACGGCAAAAGTCTTGCAGCCCTTTTGTTGTGCACTTTATAGTTTTGCGTCCACCACACCGTCAGCTGGGCCGGATCTGAGGTCAGCCTGACATCGTGTGGATCAGCAAATATTATTCTCAATGTTCTAAGGTGTAGCGAGACCGCTGGCGCGCACTGAAGGGTCGACACTGCTATGATGTCGTGGCTGTTGCCTCAGCTGCGATCAGGCACCGCGCGCCTCGGGGCCTGCAAGCACGGCTTGCCGGCGCTCCGAAGCGGCTCGGAGGCGCTGCTGCGAGCATCGCAGCTGGACGTGCTACCAGAAGGCCAGTCAGCATGTGCTGCCGGCGGCGACCAGATGCGGCAGCACGCCAGCGACAACACGCCAGCGGGCAAACCAGCCGATGGGGGCGAAGGAGGTAGGCAGTCATGTTTGCTGCGGCCTCATACAAAGGATGCTAAGAAAGCAACATGCATCGCACGCGTGTGCATACGATGAGTGCGAAAAGGATGCTCGCGCATGTGGACTACGCCAGGCTGAAGGCCTCGTTTTGCAGGTGGCCTACTCAAAGTTCTGCTGCGAGTGCCTTTCGATGGCCATCCGCTACATGGCTGCAACTCGTGTTGTTGCAGCATGCCAATATGCATTCCTCTGCGGCGGCTCTGCACAGATCGAACCCGTGTGACGTGTCTGCCCTCTGCAGAGGAGCGATCCCGCCGCGGCGACCGCGCCAAGTGGCGTGAGTGGATCGAAGGGAAGTTCGACGCGAAAACAGACGCGCCAGCAAATGTGCCCGCGCCTCCGGGCCCTTCAGCCGGCATGAGCGCTGAGGTGGCGGCGGCGGCGGAGCGGCAGCAGCCCTTCCTGCGGCGGACGCCGGCAGCGACTGAGGCAACAGCCGAGACCGGCACCCATGTCCCCGCAGAGGTGGGCATCTCACTGCGTCAAGGCAAATGCTGCAAAGTGCGATGACAGTCGAGACATGCTACGGTGCACCCAGTGTCACACACTTGTCAGCTTCAATAGCACCTGCTGTTCAATTCACGGCTCTCACTGCGCTGCCCCCATATTGCAACCTGACCCATGCTGCGCAGGAGGCCATGGCAGCGGCCGAGGCCGACGCGGCAGACAGCCGGCAGGTGGCGGATGCCGCGGCGGCGGCCGAGCCGGCAGACAGCCCCGTGACGGCGGCGGTCGAGCCGGGAGGCGTTCTGCGCACTTTGGCGCAGCGCCTGGGGCTCTCAGACTCCGCGGCCGACAGCGCTGCCGAAAGCGACGGCGCGCCGCAGCCAGCGCAGCAGCAGCAGCAGCGGGCAGACGCGGAACAGGCGGCGGCGGAACACGTGGCGGCGGCAGAGGCGCAGGTGGAGGCGAATCCCGGCGGTGTGGCGGCGGCTTTGGAGCAGCGGGATGAGCTGCTTTCCGCGGGCATCGACGTGTCATCCGGCGCAGCAGAGGCGCCTGCGACGGTGGCGACGGCGGCGGAAGGCTCGGCGGCAGCATCGGGAAAGCCGGCGCCGCCAGAGTGGGCTGCGTTTGTGGCCGCGCAGGCGCCGCAGCAGCAGCCGCACGCGGGTGCGCAATCCTTTGCAGGACAAAGCCAGCCGCTGCTTGCTGTACCTTGTGAATGGCTCTGTCAGCGCATGCACACTTCAAGACTGCAGCTGGGGTCTCAAGCCAGGCCAAGCTGAGCTGCGACTGACTGCATCAAAGTCACTCCCAGCAGGCAGCTCCATGCACCAGAAGCATGCGCCGGCAGCTGCGCTCGCTTGCTCCATTGACGATGCCATCTTTGTATCTCAAATGTCCATGCTTTTCCCTGCAACAGAAGCGCTGCGGGAGGACGCGTTGCCGGCGCACCGCCGGCGCGCGTTTCGTGACGAGAGCGGCGACGCGGCGCCCCTCAATCATTTGAATGTAGTGTAAACCTTCCATTGTTTTGTTGTCATCAGACGCGCTGCGGGAGGACGCGCTGCCGCCGCACCGCCGGCGGGTCTTCCGCGGGGAGAGCGGCGACGCAGCGCCAGGGGCGCCGCGCCCCAACCCGTCAACGGGGTACGCCGCCGTGGGCACCGGCGGCGAGCGCCCCGTGCCGCACGCGCCGCCGCGGCTGCACCCCACCCGCGACTTCTTTCCCGGCCAGTTCTACCGCCCCGCGGTACGTGGCCCAGCGGCTTTGGTGTTTGGTAGCACCATTCAGAATGTGTGTTGCCTGCTTGCATCGTATGAGGAGGGTGCTGCTTTTTGTCGATCATGTCTGCTGCCTGGGTTCGGTGCTGGCCGCGGCACACTTGGTCTTGCTCTGGAAACACCTGCTGAATTGGATTCCTGTGGCATTGCCGCAGGACCTGAACCCCTTTGCGCCGGCGGAGACCAGCCAGTACGCGCCCTACTCGCGCGGCCTGCAGCAGGCGATGCCGACGAATGGCGAGGCGGAGGCGGCGGCCGACTTCCGAAACGTGTCCTTTCTGGCGCGCTACCTCACCGAGACCGGGCGCGTCGTCCCCCGCCGCAAGACCCACCTGCAGGTAACGTTTCCTGTTGGAAGCGTTGTTGTGTTATGATATTTTCTAACCAGCTTGCCGGTTTTTCAAATGCAGCCAACAGGCCTGCATGTGCTGAATACCTGCATCCATGCGAGTGCGCCGAGCGGTGCCAATAGTGTTATCGTTCGTTTGGCTGGCCTGCATATGTGCTGTAGTGCCCTGCGTCATTGTCCTGCGGATGTGTTGCCAGGGGATGTGCTGGTTTGTCACTCCATTTCTGCAACCCCAAACCGTGCGGCAACTTCCGACTGCTGCTCCATCACGGTCCGCAGGCCAAGATCCACAGGAAGGTGGCGCGGCAGGTCAAGGTGGCCAAGCTCATGGCACTGGCGCCCATCAGCAGCCGCCCCTCGCTGCAGCCGCAGGGCCAGCCGCGGCGCGCCCACGCCGCGTCGCGCGCCTCCTACAGCACCGGTGCCGCGGCGCCGCCCACCGCCGCCGCGGCGTCCACCGACGAGTGAGGCGGAGTGAGTGATTCGGCGGCGGCAGCGCTGCCGGTGTGACAGCCGAAACGGAGGCGTATGGCGTTTCCCGCATGACAATGTTGGCTTCCTTAGGGCAACGGCGGAGGTTCACGCGAATCGCAGCCCGGATGACCCGGATGACAAACACCATCCGGCGTCCCTTATCTGGGTGCTGCATCACCTGGCATGTGCGTTGCGGCAACAGCTAGGCTTTCAGAGGCTGGCACACAAACCGGATAGGCCACAGCTATTCCAAGTACAATCATAAACGTGCAACATGCCAAAGGCAGCTAGCATTTAGGTAGGATACACCCTCGTTGCAGGCTCGAAATAGACCAGCACGAGCCCTGATAGACGCCCAGAAGTACCCACTGTTATCCTCTTTGTAAACACAAAGCCCGACATGCATTTCTCTGCACATGGACATTTGAAACAGTGCGGTCGAAACAACGAGATGGCAATGGTGCTTCGAATGTGCGTCAGGCATATCGCCACTGTTCTGAGTCAATCATGCTTGCATTCAATTGATGGCCAGTATATACCCTTGGTCGTGCACCTTTCATGTGGACTCTCTGGCGCAATTAATTCTCAAGGTAGGTCTTACGCATAGCCTGCGGTTCCAGCACTGAGTTTGGGCGCTGTGATTAGAAGGCTGAAAGAGGGGCGGCAGTCAACTGTTGCCCCCCGCTGCCGGCCTGTAGCTAGTACGCACTCGCGGGTGTTGTGTGTGAATTTGCATGCAGCGCAGGCGGACCGCCTGCGGCCCACCCGCTGACACCCGCGCCACATCAGCTGCCATTTCCGGCCCGACCACGGTGCGAGGCTAGACGCCTCTGATCAAACCCGACCGGACTTCAGAGTTTCTCGGCGGCGCTCGAACGGCCGCGTTCCACTATGAGCGGCGCCATCTCGGTCTCCGCCGGCGCCCAGCCGCTGCCGCTGCCTGCGTTGCCCGTGCCGCCCCGCCGGAGCCGCGTCGGCACCGCCGGCGTCGCCATCGAGTCGCCCTGTCGGCGAATCACAGCGGAGTCACTCGTCTAGATTCCAAGTCTTCTATGCGCTTGCCTGAGCCCGAAAGGCTGCAGACAAACTCCAGCTGGCGCACAGCAGACGCCTCGCATGAACACCGAGTCGGCCGTTGTCCCGCCGGAGGCTCAGCCTCTGTTCTGGGACTGGAAATGTTAGAACCCCATGTGAACGACAAGTCTCTGATCTGCTCGCACCTGCGCGGGGTAGCCCTCGCCGTATTCTGCGGCAGCGATGGAGTCCCACCGCTCGTCGCCGCCGCCGCCCAGGCTGAAGGCGTCGCGCCCCACCGTCGGGTCGTATGCGCCTGCGGCAGTGGACACAAAACCCTTGCAACCCCATGAAATTGGCCCTAGTGGAGTCTGGGAGGCTTTTTTGCAAGCACATTCTGCCTTGCTTGGGGCCGTACAGGGTTTAGTACAGGGTTTAGTGCAGAAATGAGGATGCGGGAAATCTGTGCGCCCCAGGTCGCCGGCGGTCCATGCTGCAGGAATGTCAGGTCATTCAGAACGGTGAATCGATGATGATCTACATTCCTTACCGTAAGGTATATAAGGAAGCGTCTCCATGCGGGCTAGGTCGGCTGCCGAGGCAGTGGTCAGCCCCGCGGACGCTTTGTGCCCCAGCACCAGTTTGGCGTTTGGCTCCGCCAGGTCTTTCCGGGTGACCACGCCCACCACCTACACGGTAACAGGCGAAAAGGGCGTCTGACACCGGCGAAGCTCTGACAGTACGAGCTGTTGGCGTCAGGCTCCGCCAGGCCACTTCCACGCGGCCCCGCACCCAGCTGCATCGCGCAGCAGTAACAGATTGCGCAGGTTCAGGCATTCAGACAGCAGGGAAGGTTGCAGTGGTCATCGGAAAGTCGTGCTAGTGCCGAAGACCCTGTGCAGCGCCCTGGTGCCTGCCCGGGTCAGCTGCTGCCGGTGAGGGGCGGGCGCCGAGTGCCGATGAGATGGGAAAACAGGCAGCCCCGGCACTCACAGCTGCGAGGCCTTGCGACTCTTGGCACAGGGCGATCACACAGGACTGCGACCTGGGCTGCCTCCGCATCAGCAGAAGACAGGGGCACTGAGGAGCTGCAAGACGCGCGGAGTCCCATGAACATGTGGCGCAGGCCGGTGGTAGGCGCGGCTCATGCTGGCGTCTTGAGAATCACGAGAATGAACAAACTTACAAAGTCTGCGGATGCACCTTGGGGCGCGGCGGCCCGACGAACATGTGGCGCAGGCCCATGGTGCGGAACCGGCGGTAGGCGCGGCTCGTGCTGGTGTCTTGAGAATCAGGAGAATGAACAAACTTACAAAGTCTGCGGATGCACCTTGGGGCGCGGCGGCCCGACGAACATGTGGCGCAGGCCCATGGTTCGGAAGAGGCGGTAGGCGCGGCTCATGCTGGCATCCGCCGCCACGACAAAGGGGTGGCGCTGCATGAAGGGCCTCAGGTCCAGCTTCCCCGTGAGTTCCTCCGCGCTCAGGCTGCACAGCACGCGCTCCTGGTCCTCCTTCGGCCGGATCTGGTACAGGCAACCCAATTGCAGATGTAGTTGCTGACGGGCTGGTGACGCACAATGACGCAGGTTTGCGTTGCCTACGGGTGCACCTGGGCACAGGTTGGACAGCTCTAGCTCCTGGTCCTTCTGGCAGGAGCTGGCACACACAACACAGATACCAATAGTGATCTAGCTGACGGTTGTTGACGGTGACATCCGGTCAAGAGCAAGTGGACACTCCGTCCGGGGCTGAACTTCCGCAGCAGCGCCTGCTGCCCTGTGTGCCTCTGTCGCCTCGCTCTCCTCATTGCTGGTTGCGCTTCCTTTCCTATCTGTATATCTTCTGTTTTGAAAACAGGATGCAGCCAGCCACAGAGGAACAAAGCGAACACCTGTGCTCACCTTCAACGGGATCTGCTCGAGCTGCTCCAGCAGCGCCAGCCGCTCGCGCTGGCTGGCCGGCACGTGCGCCCGCGCCGGCGGCGGCTCCGGCGGCAGCAGCCGCCGCCCCCGCCCGCCGCCTAGCCCGCTGCCGCCGCCACCCAACCCGCCGCCGCCGCCACCCACACCGCCGCTGCCTAAGCCGCCTAAGCCGCCGCCATCGCTGCCGCTATTCAATCCGCTGCCGCCTGCCAGCTCGCCGCCGCCTAATGCGTTTAATCCGCTGCCATTGAGCGGCAGCGGCGCGCCCGGCGTCAGCCCCAGCCGGTGCGCCAGCAGCCGCAGCAGCGTGGTGCGCAGGATGCAGCCGTGCAGCTCCCACGGCTCGGCGGCGGCGGCCGCCTTATTGACCTCTGGTGTCACTGGGAACGCCTGCGCAAAGCGGAACGAAGTTTTGGCTATCCGCATAGCCGGGCAAACCTGCCGCGCTCAGGAGAATCACTGCAAGAAGGAATTGAGTGGGACGCGACATGTGCAGCCTCCCTAGGGCTAGCTGCCTGCCCACTCTGCATCGAACACCCGATAGCAGGCCATTGCCAGACCGATCAGTTTTTCGAGAATTTTCTCCCGGGTGTCTCATTCGGACACACTGGCAGAAGGCCCCACCTGGTGGTTGCAGCTGGACAGACCTGAAGCAGCTGGCCCACGGGCACCAGCGGCGGCGGCGCTGTCCCAACTAGAGTCCTCGGCTATCAACTCTCACCTGATGGTTGCAGCTGCGGAGGACCTCCAGGAGTTGCCCCACAGGCACCAGAGGCGGCAGGGCGGTGACGCTCCTCGTCATGAGCTCCGCAACCGCCAGCTTGTCCGCTATCATCTTCTGGTGCGCGTCTAGCGCCGCCTGCGTTCCATTCAGACAGCACAGGTCGAAGGCATTTCTTGAGATGAAAGAGGCCACAGGGCTCGGCTGTAGGGACGTCCAAGCTTTGCACAATGTATGCTGTGACATGCACAACCAGTGCAAACCGCATGTCGTGGTTTCCGGACAGCGTTACCTCGTCCAGGACGGGCGCGCCACGCAGCTTGATGTGCGTGTCGTCGATGCCCACCCCGAAGCGGTCGCCCACGACCTGCAGCCGGGACAACAGAAGCTTTACGTTTGTACGTTGTGAGCACCAGGTTGACCGTTCAATACAAGTAAATGCGGACGGTCAGCCGCATGGTCAAACTGTCCTGGAGCGCGCGCCCCACTGCACACCTCAACTGATCAAACCGCAGGTGAGCGACCGTCGGCATGATGGGCGCGATGAACTGCACGGCATGAGGCCAGCCAAAAGGAGGGAAGTGCCCAGCGCTCACCTTTGCCACAAACACCGTCAGCATGATGGGCACGATGAGCTGCAGCGCCCCTGTTGTCTCCATGACCATGACGGTGGTCGTCAGCGTCATGCGCGTGGCGCCGCCCATGTACGCCGCCGCACCCACTACGCTGTAGGCGGTCAGGCTGACCGGCAGCTTGCTGCCGCACGCCCTGCAGAGGCAGAAATACAGCTTTGATTGTCAAGATGCACATTGATGCGCATGGCGCCGCCTATGAACGCCGCCGTTACGCCATCAGACTCACAGGCAGCTTGCTGCCGCGGGCCCTGTCGCGATAGAGGGTCGAATCAAGTGTTAAGACAGGCTAATTTCAAGACAGGAATTGAATTGATGCACATGGCGCCGCCCATGTACGCCGCTGCGCCCACCACGCTGTGCGCAGTTAGCGACACCGGCAGCTTGCTGCCGCATGCCCTGCAGGCAGAAGCAAATAGGAGTTGAGACGTTGGTAGGAAAAGAAATCAGTAGACGATGGTTGTCAGCGTCATGCTCGTTGCCCACCGCGGAAGATGCTGTTAGCAACGCCTTGCTGTTGCACACCCTGCGGATTGAGGGTCGGATATGGTGAGGCAGGGCCCGCCAGCTGGCCGGGTTCCAATAGCAGAGGATGAGCTGCCTGTGAAGACAACCCGTAGCTCAAGTGCGATGCCACATGCGCACAGCAAGGCATGCGTATAGCAGGTTATTCCCTTGATGCCCATGAAGGATTGCGAATGCAGCGCACCGCACAAGCAGCTTGACAACACGGCCGAACATGCGGCCGCCCGTGGCGCCGATCGCGAGCGCCGGCACAAACATGCCCGTCGACGCACCCACGCCGTTAGTCCAGATCATCAGCAGGTACGTCAGCCTGCAGTCGGAACATGGTATGGCTTTCCAGACAGCTGCCATTTGCTTGTTGCCATATTCCACTTCCGCAAGAGGTATCAGCGCAGTCGAAAACTGTGCTCAAAACGCGGCGGAAGGATGACACACAGAGAAATGCACCGGACCAATCATGTGACACACATGCCTGGGCACGATGCAGGCCCGCCGGAGCAAGCTGACTTTCCCGTCAGACACAGCGCACCCAAAGAAGGCGGCCAGGACACCAAAGTCGAAGTAGAAGGTGGGGCGGTCGGCGGGCAGCGGCTCCCCCAGGTGCATCACCATGCGCAGGCTCTGGCTCAGCGGCTGGAAGAACAGCTGCGCGCAGCCACACAAACATCTTATCCTCAAGGCTCCGGAAACGTTCATGTGCGCTTGACGGGGCGTTTGCACATTGAAAAACACTTGGAAATCAACGCGCTAGGGTTTCAGGAGGTGCGGCGGATTCCGAGGGTAGTGTCATCGAAGGACTATAAACCCTGAATTCGCGAAAGCCTGGATCTCAGTTTCTAGGGCGCGTCTGGCCGCTGGAGGCGTAGCTGAGGAGTTGGTGCCATTGGCACCACATAAGGTTTGCCCACACATCGAAATAAAAATGTCAATTCAGCTTGGTTTCACGATATTCTCGTCACAGCAGACAGAGAATCTGTGACGTGCCTGGCCGCCGGAGGAGTAGGTGCCATTGGGGCACCACAGCCGTGGAAAATGCTCCAGGGGCTTCTCCTCGCCGCCGCCACCGTAAAACTTCTCGGCGGCAGCATCCTCACTGGCCTCCAGGTACTGCAGGTCCTCCTGTAGCCATGCGTGCAGGGCTTGTTTAGGGCTTACAGGATTGAGTCTAGTGTGTCGCCTCCGAAAAAATCCTCGGTGGCTGAATCCTCGCTGGCCTCCAGGTACTGCAGATCCTCCTGCAAGGCACAGATTGTGGTTCCTAGGCTTTGAGTACCGACAGTTGTAGGCTGCTAGGGCATAGCACCACCTCTGCAGCGATGCAGCACACAGGCTGTGTACGCAGCTCAGGCTTCAGGGACCCAGGGGTGTCAGACGACAGCAGCAGGTGCGGCAACGACTGAGTGTGCAGCTGCCGTCCTGCACAGAAGCTGCATGTGGTACCCGGCTTTTGGAATCCGGGGCACGAAGTGTTCCAGCATCCCGCCCCTGTTCTCGCCGTGTGCGACACCGAACATGCAGAGTGATTCCAAGGCACGCCCTCCTATCAAACCACGAGTAGTGTGCGGGAAGGGCGACGGATTCGCAATCTTCGTTGCACTGCACATGTTGGTCAACAGACCTATGCCATCAGGGCACCGCACCGCGACGGGGCCAGGCACAGAAGACGGTGTTTACATGCACGTCCCTTGGAAACTGCAGTTTGTATTTACAATGTCGGCGCCGCACCGCATTGGGCAGCGTGCGGCAGGGGGAGGCGTAGGAGGCAGCAAACCACAGAGTGCCAGTGACCAGCACCAGGAACAGCAGCTCCGCTAGCCGCCGCCCGGGGCTGCGCACCGGGATGAACCTGCAGCACCGATTCCGTGGTTTGAATCGGTTCGAATGAGGGTCGATAAGAAACAAGAGACAAAAGAGGTCGGTCACCAGCACCAGGACCAGTAGCTTCGCCATGCTGCGCACTGACATGAACCTGCAACAGAGGTACCCAAACAATTGTGCAATGCTGGAATGCTTGAAGCAGAGGTCTTTGCTTGTGCCTCGTTGGTGTGAAATGTGTCTGCAAGGAGCAAGAGTCACCACGGTGGGCGTGACCGCATTCCTCGTGCAGGAAAACCCTACCAACCTGCAGATGCTGCAGCAGTCGGCACAGACTGCAGTCCTCCAGAGTCAGGCGGCGCCCGTGGCGCCACTGCAGGAAGCATAGCCGACAATGCAAAGCCTCAAAATACGCACCTGTGGCGCAGCTGCGTGATATTCACGTTGGAGTGGCATGAGCCGGCACCCGTGAGGCCGCGCCAAATCGCTGCAAAATTAAATAACACCTTGCCAACACGAGCTTCCAGAAGATCTCACCTGTGGCGCAGCTGCGTGACTTTGACGTTGACGTGGCAGAAGATGGCGCCCATGAGGCAAGGACGGACGCCCTAAACACTGTAGGAGTTTGATCAGACATGTTCAGTCGCCTGTGCCGCAGCTGCGCGACCTTGACATTGAGGTGGCAGAAGCCGCCGCCCATGTGCCAGAACCAGACACGGTAAAACCTGGGGAGTTCGTTGAGAACTGTTGGGCACTCACCTGTGCCGCAGCTGCGTGACTCTGATGTTGACGCGGCAGGAGCCGGCGCCCAGCAGCCACGCCAAGGCGCTGCAATGTCTGATGAGAAAACGCATGTCAAGACCAACTGATGTGATGAAACCGCACCGGTGGCGCAGCTGCGTGACCTTGACGTTGAAGTGGCAGAAGCCGGCGCCCATCAGACCGCCAATGGCGCCCATGCACATGAACAGCGGCACATCCCACACGTAGTAGAACATTCGCGCCCCATCTGCACCGAGGCAGACATGTCAGCTATCTCGAGCGTTTTAAAGGGCGCTGTATGAGCAGATACAGCAGAGACCCAAGCAAGTTCCCAGTCGAGTTTTGCGCATTCGTCAGGGTGCGCATGTGCGCACTGACATCATGCGCAGTGACAAGGGCGACCGAGCCGTTGGATGCGCCTCGCGATGCAGACATCACGCTTGGCAGCATCCGAGAAGCTGTGGAGCACTCACAGAAGGCCAGACTGTCGGTGTACAGGCCGAAGTCCCGATACCGCCCAAAGTGCGCCTCCATGATCCGCGTCGGGTGCTCCTGCAGACAGCAGGCAGAATGCTTGATTGTGTGAAACGAACACCCAATGCCGGTCCCTGGCCAGCAGAACGTCAGTCGTCACAGTTTGCGAAACGAGGCAGGCACCAGATGCGATTAGTAAGGCTTTAATAAAGATCTGATGAAATGTAAGTATGGCTGCACCGTGGCCTCCACCAGGAAGTGCAGCGTCAGCACAGCGACGCAGGTGGCCAGGAAGCCGCGCCAGAAGATGCCGGTGGAGTAGAAGGAGACGCCCTCCTCGATGGTGAACAGCACGCCGCCGATGGGCGCCGCAAAGGCAGCCGCCACGCCTGAGACACGCCGTAGCCACACCACTCACGTGGTCACGCCTGGGCGGTGAAGCTTGGACTGGCAACCGCTTCAATGATGCTGTCAGCTTGCCGTTTTGCAGGCTGGCGCATCGCGCCAAAGCGGGCAACACAGACCAGCAGGAGCTTTAGTAACCCAGATGTTTGGGCCGCACCCGCGGCGGTGCCGATGGCAGCAAAGTCGCGGTGGTCCGCATCATTGCGAAAATAACCACCCCATTTGCGCGGCAGCCGCACGTTCCACCGCTTCAGCACCGCCGTCAACGTCCTGCGAACGGCACACAGCCTCTCAGCGGCCCCTCAAAAGCACGATACAGAACAGCCTCTCAGTAGCAAGATACAGACCTGTTGCCCACATTACACATCTGGCTGACGGCCTGTGACTATGTGCATGGTGCCCCCTGCGCAGGGACAGTGGCAAAGCAAAGATCCGCTATGCATGATCTGATGATCTAGTCGCTACAACAAGACAAGGAGGCCATCAAAGCCCGCTTGGGTTTCAGGCCGCCAACGCCGCCGCTGCTGGCTTTCTTGCTGTCAGAACAGCAATTCTTGCAGAGGACGACACGAACTGACGCGCACTTGGAGCCGAGGCCGCCGATGCCGCCGCCCACAACGCCGCCGCCATGCACGAAGGGTCCCTCCTTGCCCGCGACGACGCCTGCGCCAATGGCGAACACGATGCCCAGCAGCTTCGCCGCCAGCGTGCGGATCGTCAGCAGCCCCTTGATGTGGATGCCGTTGAGGTACGTCTTGACCTGCGGTGAACAGCATACAGCGGTAGTAAGTATGTTTGAGTTTCAGTGGCCCCTTGGTGTGGATGCCGTTCAGAAACTTGTGCCGATACAGAAAGCTACAGGCACCTGCAGATTGTCACAGGCATCGCCTCTCCAGATGCCGTGCATGTCTGGAACATGATGTCATCGAGCACGGACCAGCATGTACCATAGGCACATGCTGCGCCAGCGCCATGCCATACCGCAGCAACTGACCTTTACCAAGCCGCTGGTAAGCATCTCAAACAAGGCTACCAGGCTGACCGCCAGCATCATGACAGCTGAAAGTGAAGCTTGGAGTCGAACAAAGACGTGGTACAGGTCGCAGACCTCGGGAATGCCGGAGCCGCCGGCGAGAGGTTCCACGAAGGCCACCAGGCTGCCCGCCACCACCGCGTAGGCGAGGCTGACGCTCATGTACGCCAGGTACGGCGCCCAGAAGCCGCCTGCGCGTGCGGGACAGATGCGCTTGTCGGCAGTTGGTGCATGTCTGGCAGGAAACTGAGCGGCGCAGCTGCGGAGGCTCACGCTCATGTATGCCAGGTACGACGCCCAGAAGCCGCCTGCAAGCTGAGATCAGAAATGCAGCCCTGGGCGGTCTGTGCGATTTAATGCAGACCTGGACGGTCTGTGCGTGTTTTCCCAGCGCTGACCTCTTTGCAGTGCTGGGCACGGTCTAAGCGGCACCATCAGGAGGGCCAACCCTCGAAGCACTTCAGTGGTCTGAGCGGCAACCCACCTGAGTCCTCGATGCTGGCGTTGACGAGGCGGTACTTCGAATTGTTCAGCGTGTCGATGCCCCAGTCCACACAAAAGGCCAGCGTGCCCATCGTCGCGCCGATTGCCGCCGCCAGGAACCAGCGCCAAAACTCCGCCTTGGAGTAATCCGCCTCAGTCCGATGCACTGCCGTCTCCCGCTCCACGTCGTTGTCCTGTGGAGTGCAACAGTCACGTTATCTCCTTGAGTTGCTTATTCGCCGCCGCCAGGGACCAGCGCCAGAACTCCGCCTTGGGGTGTCCTTCTCAGTGACAAGCACCGCCAGTTTTCCGCTCCACATCGTTCTGGGGTGCATGCAATTTCCCTCTTTACTTAGTATTTGCAGACCGAAAATCCGCCTTTGAGTCGTCCCTTCTAGGTGTGGCGAACCATCAATTCCCGCTCCAAGGCCGTTGTCCTGTCAGACGGGATGCGACAATGTCTGGAGCAGTTCAAGACGGATCTTCAGGGCGGCACATACGACAGCGCATCCTGAGCAACACCCACGAAACACCATCGCAAACCTAGAAACAAGATGTTTTCTCACCGCCGGGTCGAAGTCCTGTGACTCAAAGCCCGCCATGCGCTTCAGCCGGTCCAGCGTCACCCGGCTCTCCTGCGAACGTGGCAGCAGCACAGTCGTGGGCCAGCCAACCCTCAAGTTAGCTGCTTTCCTTGCTTTCTGATACCAGGCGCAAAGCGAGCCTGCGAAGTAGGTGAGCTGCCTTTTGCTTGGCCATATACCTGTGCGGCAGCTGGCGCACAATGGAATGTTGATGCCAGTCTTCCTGACCGTGTCTCAGTGCATTCTCAGTCCCTCCGAAGCCTCTGCTACAGCATCGCAGAGGTGCTCGACAGCACCGATCCACAATGCACACGCACCTCGGCGGTCTCGGGGGCGCCATGCAGCGCGGAGGGTATGGTCGCGCTGCCGCGCTCGCCGTGCCGCAGCTTCTCCACAGAGTACTGCTCCCCGAAGTCTGGGTCCGCCTCATCCAGCGCCAGGTGTGACCTGAAAGCGTTGCTGACAAGTTGCTTGAAGCAAAGTGCACAGCGCACTGATGATGCGGTCGCCGTGCCGCAGCTTCTCCACAGAGTACTGCTCCCCGAAGTCTGGGTCCGCCTCATCCAGCGCCAGGTGTGTGGCCTGCGGCCAGATGCGGCCAGATACGTTCTGCTTATGCTGATTTGCTGTATAGGGAAAGTGTGGCGATGCACAAAGCCATGAACTCGGCTTCTCCACAGTATACTGCACGCCAAAGTCCGGGGCCGCCTCGTCCAGCGCCAGGTCTCGGAGTTCGAAATTCATAGGAAAATCAAGGTGCAGTAGCAGGGTGGTCTCTGAGGGAAATTGCAGACCCATGACATATCGTGTGGTGCACCTGGAGCATGGAGCAGCCCTTCAATTGAGGGCGCGCTGGTCGATTTACAAGCGGCTCCCTTGCAAGAATGGCCCCGCATGACTTCACAACACCTCATACTGTCTTGAAAATAAACCCCTTGACAGTGTCTCACCTGAGTGCGCCCTGCGATAGCGCATAGTTGCGGTTCCACGAGCGCAGCTTGCCGTCGCTGCTGCCGCTGCCCCCATTGCGGCCGCTGCCGATGAGGCTTTCCCTCTCCCCCTCCGCCATGCCGCCGCCGCCGCCGCCGCTGCACCCGTGTGCGCCGACCGCTGCCGCAGCCGTCGCGGGGCGTTTTCAAGGCCTCCCGAGCTGTCGGATGCCGGCTGGAGGCTCAGTCGCCGCCGGCCGCGGCGCTGCTAACGGAGGCCGCCCGCTGCCTGTTCGCAGTCACCTGCCGGCTGCCCGAGGCGCAGGCGGCTTGCCGCTGTCAGTCGCTGCCCATGGGCCGTCGCATTGACGCTTGCCGCTTGCCAGCAGCAGTTGCTGGACAGATCGCCCTCTCCTGATCGGCTGCACAGGCTATGCGCGCCGCTGTTGCGCTTGGCGCACGGCCGGGCTCGGCATGCGCAATGGCCTCTTCCGCTTCCGCACCGGCTGCAGGTCTAGCTGGCTAGCAGTCTCCTGATACACCCGCAGCTGAGGGTGACTGCGACACAGCTGCGGGTGTCTCCTGCGCCAGGCCGCTACACCCGCTTGCGGTACGGCGCGCCACCCAAGCTGCAGCACTTGCACTTGCATTGGTGAGATGGCTTTGGATTCTGGACCACACATGTGTGGGATGCGTGGTGCTTTGCAACGCCACCAGCCGAGTCAACAGGGGCTGTGCGTTCTGTGCTCCATGGCCGCTGACCAGACCGCTCACCTCCAAGGCTGACAAATGGCGTGAGATACTGCAGCTTGCTGACAGGTTGCCCGTCCTGTGTCATAAACGCATCGCTCTGCACATGGCAGTTCGTTCCCAATCGCCTTGATCACAAATGGCCTCTGGGCCGGAATGCGACTTTGTGGATATGGCAAGCGGCAAATCGATCCAGGCACCGAGGCTCAGCACCGAACAATGATCTGCCACTAACAGATTCATGCACAAAATAGGAAGTGCATGCACGGAGGCGTGTGCCGGAAGTTTGTGCCATGCCCACGTGCACCTTCCACAGTGGCCATCTGGCAACGATTGATGGATCCTCACAACACGTTTCCGCTTCTTGCTCAGTGTTGTTCTCGCAACATCATTGCTTTTGTGTCACTTTGCACCAGGTGAGTTGCCGCGAATCTGGTTCAGCTACGAAATTACTTTGTATCCTAGATCGGCGCGGCGGTCTGGTCTATCTGACCTCTGGGATGGTTCAGGTATCGCAATGATCGATACAGGCAGCAGATCCTCTGAATTATGGTCTCGTCAGGGAATGACAAGCATTCGAGCTGACCGCGACCCGGTTTCGCAGCCGTGCAGGCGCGGCTGCACTGCGCACCGGTCTACAGTATGTTCAAACAAGAATCCAGCTCGCGCACATGATGCCAGAAGACCCGCCTTGAACATAACGAATGTATCTGCATCTGTGCATCGCTGGCAGCACTTGCCGCATCGTGCGGCGATGGCGGCGCCGCGAGCTGTGTCAGAAAGTGCGCCCGCTGGTGGTGGCCCCGGCAATAAGCCCAAAGAACTATGGGTGCAGACCACCACCAAGGTGCAGCATCATTCCTCTCCTGCACAATGCCAAACCCATATGCCCGCGTCAGTTTTGTCGACCAACACGCGCCTCGACAAGTCGATCGCATGGCGGCCTGCTCATGTAAATCTTGCTGTGTGCGCCAGGGCGTGTTCACCGCCGCGGTGGAAGCCGGCGTCCAAACCTTCGTCTTTGCCAGCGACAGCGCTCAGCTGGCGGACGATTGGGGAAAGATTGCCGCGATTCGCCACAAATTCTGGCTGGAGGACGAGGCGGCCGGTGGGCGGCAGTCCGTGACAGACCGGTCTGGCGAGTTTGCGGTGAGTGTCGGCACAGGGCTGTGGCTGTAGTTCCCTGAGCATGACAATCGGCAGAAGGGTTTGGGCTGTTTCGCGAGGGGGCGCGTCTCGCGGCACGCCTTTGTCAAATCTCACGCACTGGGATCTATCATAACATCGGATTGTTCATATCTTCAGCTCCACCAATGGACCGAAAACCAACTTATTCAAGAGGAGCTGGCGTTTGGAGCTGCCGGGCGGACGTGGAGGCGGCGGCGAAAGTGGCGGAACGCACGACACGATTTCGACTGATTCAACACGGTTTCGTCTTACATCATCCGACAGGAGCTGGCGGCAGTGATTGGACGGGTCGCAAGTAGGGCAGATGTGGAGTCGGTCGCAAAACTGGCGGGCGACCCGTCGGTGCCGGCGGTGGTAATGGATGCCACGGACTGGCAGAGCATTCCCGCGGAAAATCTGGTGGCGGCGTTCCAGGCGCGCAGCCTTGCAAAAAGCAGTACTCTGTGGTAATAGTGTTGTCCTTGCTGAGGAGCATGCCCGCAGAGAACCTGGTGCGGCGTTCCAGGCAAGCATTCTCAATTCGCTGGCAATCAGCGTGCACTGGCATTGTGTCCCAGTGTTGCAGCAGTGCTGTGACCAGGTGCTTGATGTGCGGAATTTGATGCGGCCGAAGCTATGAAATCTGGCAGCACACGTCCAGCGGCGCACTGGTCTCTAATCATAATGCAGCCGCAGATGTTTCTGGCGCCACATAGCATCCGAGTGGCACTCTCGATCGGACCACAGCTGGCGAGGCTGCCTAGTATCCGTTGCTTAGCAATGCAGGGCAGCGGCGTGCGGCTGATGGCGACCGCTGGCTCGGCGGCGGACGGCCGCATGAAGCTGGAGGCTCTAGAGGCAGGCGTGGGGGGCATCCTCCTGCGCACCGACGACCCCCTGCAGGCAGAGTCTCCTGGAGATGTCAAGTGCAATGTTTGACTTACCTTCAGGCAAATTCACAAAGCCGGAGGCACCGGAGGCGGGCCTCGGTGGCATCCTCCTGCGCACTGACGACATGTTGCAAGTAATTTTGGCATGAGGCGGGCGGCGGCGGCACTCTCCTGTCACCGAGGACCTCTACAAGTTGCATTGCATGGTGAGCTGTCAACATGGTGAGCTGTCAACATGGTGAGCTGTCAACATATCGCATTCTCTTGCAGGTGCGGGAGCTGGCTGCATATGTGGCGCGTCTCGGCAGAGCCCGGCATTCCATACGCTGCAGCTCTCTTGCTCGGCTCTCGTTCTTTCGGCTTGTGAGATAAGACATTGCGTATCCTATCCTATCCTATCCTCCCCAGGTGCGGGAGCTGGCGGCGTATGTGGCGCGGCAGGCGGAGGCGGGCGCTCAGCGGCTGCAGTATGAGGTCGCCACCGTCACGCGGCTGCAGCCCGTCGGCATGGGCGACCGGTCAGCGCTCTTTGATGCGGCTCTGCATGGTGTCCCTGGCCAAAAACATCGCTAAAGGAAGCGGTTGTCATCTTTACTTGCTGCATGGCGCACTGCCGACTTGCCGCCACAAGGCTGCAGCCCTTTCGGCACAGGCGACAGATCAGCAATCTAGCTCGCTCCTTGGTCCTCTGGCGTTGCACAGCGCATGCTCGTGCGCACCTGCAGCCCATGGCAGAGTGGGCAATCTGAGGAATGCAGTCCGAAGGAAACATGATGCGACGTCAAACCTTTCGGCAGGGTGTGCGTGGACCTGTGCAGCAACATGGCGCCGGGGGAGGGGCTGCTGGTCGGCAGCTTTGCGCGCGGCCTGTTCCTGGTGCACTCCGAATGCGCCGAGTCCGCGTACATCAACAGCCGCCCCTTCCGCGTCAACGCCGGCCCGGTGAGGAAATGTATATTATTTGATGTTCGTGCATCATTCTATCGAATACAAAAACGAGTTTTGAAATGCAAGCTTGTAAGTGCCGGGCAGGATCCGCTGGGCTGAACCTGCTATGAGGAAGACGCTTTGTGCCTGCAGCTGCCTGGCCAGCACTGTTGCCATAAATGATCGTTGGTGTTTTGGTGGTTTTCAGTGCACGGTTTATCTGTGGGTGCCAGGTGCATGCGTGCATGCAGGGCGGGGGCGGCCGCACGGCCTACCTGACGGCGGTATTTGAACGCTATCTTGGAACTGTCATAGTAGGTTGCTTCTTCTCTGGGTGCCAGGTGCATGCGTACACGCAGGGCGAGGGCGGGAAGACGGCCTACCTGGCCGAGCTGTCAATCTGTATCATATCAATATCCGGACAATTGCGATCTTCTTTCTTTCTCTATGCCAGGTGCACGCGTACACGCAGGGGCAGGGCAGCAGGACGGCCTACCTGGCGGAGCTGGCCAGCGGGCAGACTGTGTCGGTGGCGGACGCCGCAGGGCGCACCCGCCCCGCCGTCGTCGGCCGCGTCAAGGTAGGCCACTTGTGGAGAGCGACGTTCGCTGAGTGCACAAGCTGTTGCAGCCCGGATCGGAAACTGAAACTGATGAGTGAATGCTATGAAGACCTGCACGTGAGGGGAGGTGCGCTCCCCCCTGACCTTTTCCGGTGGGTGCGGTCGCTGACGCTGATCAAGGCGACTGCGGAGGACGGCTGAGAAGTGCACTGCTTGGATGCACTGCATGGTAAACCAATTCGAGATCCTTCATCAGAAACCTTTCAGGTGGAGACGCGGCCGCTGACGCTGGTGGAAGCGACCGCGGAGGACGGCTCGACGTTCAGCACGCTGCTACAGAATGCAGAGACGGTTCGTCTGGTCGGTCCCGGCGAAGAGGCAGACTCCGAGGTGAGATCTGAGGTGTTCTAGTGGAGCATTTGCGTGTGTACTCTGTCAAAACGTCCTGGGAGTCCCTTGCTGCAGCATTCCCATCTGAGATGAAGCACGGACAATTGGAACCCGCAAGTGTTTGCGCAGCTGGACCGTCTATGCAGAGCTGGCGGAGGGTGCTCAAGCACATTTGAGCAATGCCTCTCTACCAACACTCAGTTTTGAATATTCAACACTTTATCTGTCGCACACGCTGCAGGGCTGGCAGGCAACCTCGGTGTCGCAGCTGGCGGAGGGCGGCAGCCGCGTGTACATCCTGCGGCAGGGCGCCGCTCGGCACACCGGCATCGCCATCCAAGAGAACATCACGGAGCGGTGACGGTAACGGCGCCGCAATAGCGCATTTGCGGACGGGGCGGCCGTTGACAGGATTGTTGCAAAGCGCCACACCCCACGGGGTAATTATTTACTATCTATAGGGGCTTTGTCAGGTCGGAAGCCCAAAGTCGGGAACGATACGTGCGCGCCCCTGATTGGCGCCCCGCCATGGGAAGGTACCAGTATGCGCAACAAGCCTAAGGCTGCAGCGCTACAATGCGCCAGAGCGGTCATGTATACGCGAAGCGGATGTGGGGCGAGCGTCTAATGTTCATATTCCTCAGAGATCCTTTTGTCTGACAGGCGCCGGCACGCACGAGACATACAGTGTGAGATGACCTATGGTGTGGGATGACCGTTGCAGATGAACGGCTTACAAAGTGACTGTCATCTGTTGTTTCTGTCCGACGTCATTGGTTCATCTTCGGACGCATTCTGATGCAGCCCATGCAGTGCTTCGCGACGGACTTCATCAATGCAAGCAAGCTTGCCACAGCCGAAAATGTGCTCGCAGCCTCAACTGAATTTTTGCTTTTTTGTCGATTTTTTTTAGTTTTCTTTCTTCCTAATTGAAACCCAAAATCACAAAACTTCTTTTCTGAAACTCGATGGAACTCCCCACCTATTTGTCAACCGCTGTTGCGGCAGCTCCGCAGTCGGCCGCGCAACAGGCGCCGGCGGTGTGCGGAATTCGCGCGGGGCCGGCACGTGAGCAAACCGGCGAGGCCGCCGCCTATGCAGGTCGCCAGCAGGCTAGTTACAATCTGATGGCTGCTGCTGAATGTCTGCATCCCCAGGCGGCTGAAAATCCGGCGCCGCAGGCCTGAAGTCAGCGTTTGGTGGCGCCGAGACGCTGTGCGAGCCCATGTGGTTATGCAATGCACAGCTGGCGCTCTGCTATGCCGCCCACGGGCGCCGCCGGCCCCGGCCCCGCAATTAGCCAAATTCGCCAGCAGCTAGACGCTGTTAACGTATCCGCGAGGGCGCCCGGCTGCAGCGCTGCAAGCACAAGCATACAGGTCTGGCTGTCATTCGTTTTGTTACACGTCATCGCTTTGAAGCATTTAGACAATGGAATGGAATGTCAATCGGTGAAGCTCTCAGATCATCTGCAGATCACGCCTGCAAGGTATGTGACGGTCAAGTTGATCACGCCACTTCCGTCCTGCATGCCGCATTCCATCTATTAATGGCTGCAGCTTCTCAGGATGATGCCGCACGCGTGCATTGTGCACCGTACGGTGCACAATGCAGTCAAGCTACACTTGCCGCGCCAAAGAGCATAGGATACGAGCTCACAAAAGGCTCAGGGGAAGGCTCCCAGCTGCGGATCAAGCATTGAGGAAAGTGTTCGGTTCCCACCTGGCCGCGCTGCTTTCTGGCCGCCACCGTCCCGACACTAGCTGCTGTCCACATGCGCCTGGGACCGACAGGCAGGACGTCGTGCTGCATGCTATGAAAGCCTCGTAAAATTCATGCCTGAAGATCCTGACATAGCGAAACAACATAGGCATCTGCAAGTCCAACCTGCCTGGTGTGGTGCCAGTGTTTGTCGCGACTGCTCTGCGCCGACGCTCACGGCAATGTTTGTGCGGCCCTCCAATTTGGCTTGTATCTTTTCGTGATTTTCAGTCGTCGGGACCTCAGCCGCTCAGCACAGGGGGGAAGGGTGCTGACAGTGGCGACAGGTGACTCGACGATTATACCCGTCAACAGGAGACAGCAAATTGTCAACAGAGCCTCCGGTCAGCACGTCTACCTGCCCGGAAGAAAGGTCAGAATTGCCAATTGCGATGCTGCGATGAACACAATCCACTACTATTGTTCAGCAGCGTTGCATTGCGAGTTCTGCTTGTACCCTGATCATCTGTGAAGTCAGACAAGGGGAGTGACGAAATTGCACACGTGGCACTGATTGGCGCCTTTCAATAAGCGCCTTTCAATCGAAAGGGTGGCCTTTCGATGATTCTTGGTCGCATTTGCCAGGCCTGTGCAGGTTTCAGTCGCAGCTTCATAGTCGAAGTACTGTAGGCTGCATTTGCTGTATGGCATGTTGATGTGAGGCAGCACATCAACATTTCTTTCTGCCTCGTCAACGCCTCGAGCAGAAATGTGAGCTGCACCGATGAGGGACTTCGAGGTTGCTTGATGACGGATGCATGACAGGAGGCAACGCTTCTGTAGGCTTGCAGACGGTCCTGGTAGCATTGCCGAGCCCAGCCTGACCTCGTCAGCATGCCTTCCGATCGAAGGCTCCAGCTGCGCACGGTCATCAAGCGAGTGCACCCGGACCTCTTTTCGGCACACCCCAATGCTCGTGCAACCAACGCCGAGTCGCTCAAGGTGGGTGACTAATCCAGAGGCATGCACAACCCCACCTTCCTCAGAGGTCCACCTCGCCAGCTGAGCGCACCAATGCCGTCATCTGCGTTATTCCGATTTTGTCGTGCCGACGCACAGGCGCTGAACGCCTACTGCGATGACCTGGCTTCCGGACGGCTGCCGCCCGAGGCGCGGCTCTCGTTCTTTGTACGTGACACCGCCGCCGCGGCGCCCAGCTCAGTGGCAAATGCCGCGGACGCCGCCGCCGCCGCCGCTGCGCAGTCAGACGGCGGGCTGCGCCGCATTGAGGCGACGCTGCCGGCGCGAGGGTCGCTGGCGCCGCTGCTGCATGCTTTTGGGCTGCTGTCAGACACGGAGTTGCAGCAAGAGGAGCAGCAGGGAAGACCAGGTGGCCGCCTCGACAGAGAGACAATCGACTATGCTTTTCTTGCGGACCGCTCTAGGCGTATTTCGGCAATGCAAATGCTGTCCAGGAGAGGCTGCGGCCAAGCCGGCTGCGGTGCTGCAGTCTTGCACGTGCGAACAGCAATCGCACACCATCAGCACCGGCGTTGGTTACAAAAACCAAGTGGCGAGGATCTGAAATTGGCTACGCGGCCGCGCAAGTGCGCACCCTGTCGGCATAGTCGTGCCAACTCCAACATTCAATCTTTTAAAGCAGGCGGGCAGGACCGGAGCCTGGTGGTGTGGCTGCACGATATGGTGGCGGAGGCGGTGCGGGCGGCGGAGGAGGCGGAGGGCATGACCGCCGCCGTGCGGCAGCAGCAGCTCGCCATCCGGCGCACCTACCAGCTCACCGAGCTGCAGGTGCTGCACTGCATGTCCTTGGATCGACGACTTCTGGAATCACATCCCCGCTGTCAAAGCACAGTCCCGCAACGAACATGCAGGCGGCAAACAAAACGAATGAGCGTTCTGTGCAGCCTCATGGGTTTTTAGGCACTGCGCTGATGCTGGCCCCGCAGAGCAGCAGCGCTGGCTGCATGCGCTGGACATGCTGGACGCTGCTCTGAGCCTGCTGACCAAATGATTGACTCGGACTTGGACTTGGCGACATACTGTGCCGTCAATTGGCTGACTATAGCACAGGCCCGGAGGCAGACGGAATGCACAGCGGGAGGCAACGAGCTTAGGTGTCACGAGGGCAGCACATACATAGACGGCAAACAAAATCGTCAAAGACTGTCCAGGTCCAAAAGCTGGTGCCCCAGGAATGCTGGAAAACATGTCCTAGTGGCTATGTGCCACGGCGCCCGCGGGTAGTCCTGATAAACCCCGCGCAACTGTGCAAGGACCGGTAGCGCACGAAACGCACGAGCTCCGTTTGCTCGCCGGGACCGGATCCGCTGTGACACTGCTCAATATTGATCCTCAACCCTCAGGCGGGCGCGACGCTAACGGCGGGTGCTGGACATGCTGCCGGCATGCAGTTTCTTGGAAAGCGCTCTGATACAAACAGTTCAAACTCATCCTTGACTTGCCTCTGTGACCGCCTCCACAGGCAGGGGCGGCGCTGACGGCGGGGCCTGCAGAGCAGCAGCGCTGGCTGCACGCGCTGGACATGCTCGATGCCGCTCTGGGCCTCCTGACGGAGGGCGACCTGGGGCGCTATGCCGGGCTGTCGGTGCGGCTGCTGCAGTCGGACGGGCAGGAACCGGAGGGCTGGTCCGTGTTGACAGATAGCCCCCTCGGCCCCGTCAGCCAGCAGGTGGGCTTTGGTCTAAGTTTCCCTGGTGTCTATTGAATTGAGTCCGCTGCTATTGGTGTCTACTGCTCTCTAGCTCGTAATGTGCGCTTATCAACAGCGGGGGCTGTCAGGCATGCGCCACATGCTGGACATCCTCAAGATGAAGTCATAGCATTGCTGCGCTCCTTCGCAAGGCAGCGGCTGCGGCCCATCGTGGCGGACGAGCAACATGTGCGGGAGGGCCCCACTCGCCCACTCAAAGCTACAAGAAAGATTCTTCGAACCATTGCTCTACTGCCTGGCAGACGCGCGTGTCGAGCAGTGGCTGCCTGCACATGCTGAACACGCTCAAGACCCGCTCGAAATCTTAGGAATCCTTACTTAGGAATCCTCACACAGCATGTTCGTTTTCTGCATCGCAGACACATGTTTCCAGCAGCGGCTGCCTGCACATCGTGGCGGATGAGCGGCACATGCTGGACGCGATAAACGCGCTGGATCTGCAGCGGGCGCGCCTGCTCGCCCGTCTGTCCGCCTTCTGGAACCAGCAGGGCCAGTGCGCTTGTTCCTTCCCAAACACACGCTTGCTGAGTTCCCCCGCGTTCTCCTCCATCAAACGCTGAGAAACACCCGCAGATTGGACCCGCAGCGCCGGCTCGCCCGCCCGTTCGCCTTCAGCAGGCCCTGTGCGCTTTCAGCCCCACAAAGCCCTATACAACATCTGAAAGTCCCGTAGAACACCTCTGAAAACCCGCACTGCTGCAGTGGACCTGCTGCGCGCGCTCCTGCTCGCCCGTCTGTCTGCCTGTTGGAACTAGCAGGCCCAGTGCGCTTCTCGTCTCCCTTCCTTTTCCTGGGAATCCACATCTCGTTTGTATCCAGGGCGCGTGCTGCTTGTTGCGCGTGACTGCCGTCCTGCAATATACGACAGGCCTACCGCCCATGTGAACTCCTTGCCTCAGAGTCGGGGCGACAATGAGAGACGCTTTACGAAGCCACATGACTTTGCTGTGAAGGCGAATCGCTGTCACCTTGAGTGACGATGTTAAGTCGCACATGTGCTGCAGGAACTGCTTCTCGCCGGTATTGCCGGTGTGGCAACTGCGGGGGCGTCTCTGCTGGGCGCACCTCACTTTGATTCGAGCCCCTGTCTAATGATGTCAAACTTCCAAGTTGTGCAGGGACCTCGCATCCTTTCTGCTCCTATCATCATTCATTAGATTTTTTCAATATGTGCAGGTCGCCGGCGCCGGCGGTGCGGCAGCTGCGAGGCGTGCCGCGGTGCGGCTTGACTCGGGCGCGCACATGGCACTCTTTCCTTGTTGTTTTTCGAAACTTCAGTTTTTGCAGGTCGCAGGTGCCGCCTGCGGCAGCTGCTGGGCGTGGCCGTGGTGGGCGCAGACGCTGAGCCTTTTGACGCTGAGCCTTTCGTGCTCTTTTGTAATGATGCTGCATCCTTGATTCATGCAGGTCGCTGGTGCCGCCGGTGCGGCAGGTGCTGGGCGTGGCTGCCGTGTGGCACGACTCCGGGGCCGACCTCGCGTCGCAGCGCTTCGTGCTGTGGGCCAGCCGGCTGCTGGAAGCGACGGAAGCGGCGGATGCCTACCACCAGGTGCTGCGCCCGGCGGCAGAGCCCGAGGCTGTCAGCGCCGCCGCCAGCGGCGCCGACAGGAATGGCAGCAGCAGCGGCGCCTCGGCAAACGGCAGCAGCATTGGCGGCGGCGCAGCAGCCAACGGCAGCGGCGGCGGAGTTGCAAATGGCAGCGGCGCGGGCGCTGCAGCTTTCCGCGCCGACACCGCCGGCGGCGCGCCGCTGCCCGTGTCAGTGCTAGTGCACTGCGATGCGGACGGGCCGCCCGTCGAGCTGCTCGCCTCCCGCCGCCTGCTGCAGGTAGGCCCCTTGCTTTGCGGGCTCTGTTCATCACACAGTCTTGATGGGTAGCCCAAGATGGACCCGCTACTACAGCAGCTAGGGCTGTGCTGCCTCGTGATGAGCATACAGAGATGAGCATCACGGCCGTGCTTGGGTGATGGTTCCCCATTCGATGCCAGGAGCGCATGGCAGCAGCTGCTCAGATATCAGATGCCCTGCAAGGGCGGCGCATGCCCCGGAAAATGTCCCATGATCATAGGCACTCCTATGCCAAGAGCACTGGTCTGCACTCGTTTTGAAATTTCTGAATTTGTGGATCTGCAACTGCGTGCTCGCACGCAGGTGCGGCACGACTGCCCGCCGGAGACGCTGCTGGCGGTGCTGACAAAGGCGGTGCAGCAGGACACCTTCGCGGCCGCCGGCTCGCAGGCGCAGGCGCAGCATGCGGTGCGCCGGCGGCACTCTGTGTTGTGGCTCTGCTGCGCTCTTGAACGTGTTTTGGGGTTTTTAATAGGGTTTTCGTATGGCGATCTAATTCCAGGATGTGTGGTGTGCGCCTCCTGTGGGGTCGAAAGCCCCAGTGCGCTTCCAGGGGCATCGCATCAGGGATCAGGTCCCCAGTATCGCAATCCGCACTCACCCAGCGCCCTTCTGCTGTGGCAGCCGACCTGACCATGGCTGCTTCATGTGGAAGCAGGAAGCAGTGCTACTGGAGGTGGCGCGGGCGGCGCTGGGCGCCCGGCGCCTCGTGCGCGTGTGCACGCAGTGCAGCCAGGTGCGGCGCCTTGGGTTTGGACACCTTGTTGAACATGCGCCCTTCCTCCTCTGGCTCAGCATCAACGCACCATCCTCTGGCGTCCCGCTGGCGTCCCTCCTCTGGCTAGCATCAAGCGGATGTAACTTCTTACAGCCCGACAGCATTGGACCCCCTTCCAGTGCTGCCTCCAGTGCGAGCGGCGTCAGCCTACAGCATTCCGAGCTCGTGTTCATCACCGCTTTTCCGTGCTGCGCCCCCTGCCATGATGCCCTTGGAACTTTAATGACAAACTTTGATGACAAACTTCAGTGACAAATGCTGATGTGTTACCAAGCAATGCCGTGCAGGCCGATGTGGAGGCAGCCCTGAAGCGGTTCATCGATCACGCCATTGACATCCGCAGCGCGGTCGACCTGACAGGTGCCAGCCGCACCACTGCTGCCCCCACAACTCATTGGCCCGGCGCTGCCTGGCTGGCTGTGCTGTGTCCGGCGTGCTCGCTGCCCGGCTTCGAAGTACTCTGCAAAGCTTTGGCCATGGATATTTGCGACCATGCGCAGGCGCCAGCATCGCGATCGACGACCGCTTTGAGATCTGGGACTCGGGCTACATCTCCGTTCCCTTCAATTTCCAGGTGAGACGACAATATTGCGTAACGAGGGCTGTGCCTTGCTGAGGGCTGCTGGATGTTGGCGATGACCTGGTTTTCCGCATGCCATCCATCTGTTTGGGCAGTCATCTAGTTGGGCAGTCAATGCCTCCTTCCCACGTCTGAGATGCACTGGAAGGCAAGTCCAACCTTTGAAACCCTTGAACCGCCTCTCGCACAGGTGGACGCTCTGCGAGCCACCCTGCGGCGCAAGCTGCTGGGCAGCGGCGGCGGCGGCGGCGGCGGCATGTCCGACTTTGCGGACGCTGCCGCCGCCGCTCCGGCGCCCGGAGACCGCGCCTCGCCGCTGCAGGCGTGCGCCGCAGCGGCGCCTTCGCCACGGCAGCGCGCCCCGCCGTGGAGTCGCGAGGCGCCGAGTGGCGGCCTCGGTCGCAGGTGTGGCAGGATCGCTGCATGCGCCAGCGGCCCCTGCGACAGGCAAATGATGCGCCTCCTAGTGTCAGCGCGCTGGCAGCAGCGGCACCTGGTGGTGCCGCGCCAAGCCTCGGCCGGCGGCCGCCCCGGCTGGCAGCCAGGCTGGCCGCCGAGCACGCCCGCCCCCCGTGCCGCGGCGGCACTGGTGGCGTGCCGGCTGGGCTCTCTAGCGCCTTTCAGGGTTTAGGATGCAGTCACCAAGGGTGACGCGGCAGTCGCTGCTGCCTCTGCATGCTGAGTGCGGCGACGTGAAAACGCGCTTGCAGCGCAGCCCACGTGAATGTGTCACAGTTTTGCCCAGCGACGTCTTCCCTCGTGCATGTCAACGTGTGTTATTGCGACCCCATGTGAGTGAACACCGCGCAGCCAAGTCAACGCGGCATCACCGCGCAGCTGCGATGCCGCATCGCAGCTGCCGCGTCGCAGCCGCATCGCAGCTGCGCGGTGTCCACTCGTTGGCATGGCGGATCCAAAAGCGCCTCTGCAAGTGCGTTATTCAATTGCTGATATACACTCCTGAACAAGGAAAGGCTGCCGGGCCAAAACTTGTTGCATTGAGACACGCCAGAGAAAGGAGATGGCTGCAGAGCACCTTCCTGACTTGCTGACAGCAGCATGTCATCCCGCAAGCTACTCCAACTTACGCCCCGAAGTCAGGCTTAAGGGCCAAAGCTTTCCCGTGCCAGTCTGCGCCCTGTGGGTCATAGCCACGCAGCTGCCGAATTGTGTGCCAGCTCAAGGAAGGAGAGAGCTCATCTGTGAGCGAATCTGGCTGTTTTGGCTCGACAACAGTCTCCCCAGCAATCCATCGACAGCATTTGTATCGCAAGCCTTCATCCAAAACCCAAGTCCAGCAGCCAAATCCAGCGATCCAGAATGCGCGGCCTAATCATCTGTCTGATTACGGCGGGTTTCCTGGCGGCCTCGTGCTCGGCTGTGAAATTCGAGGTTCGCCCTGCGCTCAAGACCGCCGCCTGTGTGTTTATTGTGCCCCAGTAGTATGCTGATCGCTTGCCAGCCTCTCGCTATGCACCCAAAGCGTTCCCCTACCATCGCACATGCTGAGCCTTTGGGATGTAATACATGCCGCTCGATCTCAAATCTCGCTCTGCACATTGCGTGCGAATCGTTGAACGCACCATGCGTGCGAATCGTTGAACGCAAGCGTGGGCTCATCTTTCACGGTATGAGCTTTCACGATATGGGCTGCCGCTCAGCACGCAGCGAGCGCGGCGCGTCAATGTGCAATTTGTGTTGGGCCTGCGGGCAGCGCTGCGCTAGCGGGCATGGGAGGCCCTCAGCGTGTGCCCTCGGACGTGCCGGACCGAGGGTGCAGCTATGTGCACGTACTGGCGATGGTTTTCCCGCACGCCGCGGCAGCAGGTGCACTTGCGGATCTTCCAGCAGCGGCACTCGGCGCGGCGCATCGGCAGCTATCTACGGTTTCGACTTGGCTGCAGCACACTGCCAGTGGTGATGGGCAGGCGGGACCACACGCCCAGGCACCGGCGGCACTGCCAGCAGTGCGACGCCGCGGTGGTGGCGACGAGCGGCACGTGATTTTTGAGTGCCCATCAGTGCAGCACATTCGCGACCAGAATCCGGACTTGTTCTGGGACGGTCAATCCATGCGTGAGCTCGTCAACCAGGCAGACTAGGTTGCTGTGATGGACTTCATCGTTGCTTGTTTCGACAGTTTCGTCAAGACAGAATAGCTTAGCTGGGAGCGCTTCGGCGCATTTGCTCTCTGCGCGTCATGTTACGGCGTGCGCCTTCCCACTTCAACTGCATTAGGAGCTCGAAGTTCGCCGCTGACGTGTTCACCATTGAGGCTGGCGGGTCCACCCCGGTCATGAGCGGGGTTTAAGGTCAGTTGAAGGTCACTTTGAAGTCAGTTTTGTGCCATGGATGTAGATATGATGCTCAACGAGCACCACATCTTCTGAGCACTGCAAATTGGATTGAGGTTTCGCCGCGCCTACTGCGCATAACGTGCTGCAGCAGAAGCAGCACGTTGCTGCCTGACGCGCACCGCTTCAGACGGTTCATCCACCCCGCAATCAGCAGGCAGCATTCAACGCACCGTGCCGCGCGCGCAGTCTACATCCAGGAGTCAGCAGGCCTGATATCTGAAATGCTGATCGCGGCCCCGCGAAAGGCAAGCACGCGCAAGCCAGATGGTAATCGCATATTCAGCAAGGCTCGCAAGGCGTGGTTCACTGAATCCCCACAGGGGGAACTTTCATCACCCTGAATCGGCAGGCACAATGCAGTACGCTGCGCACACACAAGATCCGAGCCTCCAACAGGCTATCGTTCAATGCGGATGACACTGAGGCCTCACTCCGGCTTGACGAATCGGTGGGCAAAGCGCCCGTGGGCATGTGGTGGCCCGATTGGGCTCATCATGCCGAAACTTGCTTCCGGTGGCTCGGGTACGGTACTCCAAAATGGTGGCAGGTGACGGCAAGAGCATCCTTGAACGGCGGCCGCTTCTTCCGCTTCTTCGACGCAGTATCCAGCAGCCGCATGACACTTGCCTCCCCGTCGTCGCTGCCGCACAGCTGATCCAGCATGCCGCCCGCATCACCTCCACCGCTGCCGCCATCAGTACTGCAGCCAGCGAAATCTCTATCCGCCCGTGTTGGCAGCGGCGTGTTTGTCCCCGCGGGAGTGCGCGCTGTGCTGGCCGCCGCTGCCGCCGAAGCTGGAGCCGCTGCCGCGGCCGCCGCCGCTGCCGCTGCCGCTGGACGCTCGATTTCCAGCCGCCGGGCCGAGCCGCCGCCGCCCCACTGCAGCATCGAGGTGATACGCCCAATCACGTCCTGCTGCTGCCCTGACAGTCTGCCGCTGCCGCCAGAAGCCGGTTCGCGGCCGCCAACGCTGCGATCGCCTGCGTTGCCTGAGATGGCGCTGCCGCGGGCGGCAGCGCCTTCTTGCTGCGGAGTAGCTGCAGACCTCGGCTGCGCCTGCCGCCCAACGCTGTGCCGCCGGGCTGCAGGCGACTCGGCAGCTTGCGAGGCATCTGGCTGTGCCGCCGCCGGCTGCGCCACTGCGGCAGGCTGCGATGCCGCAGGCTGTGGCACCCCTGCAAGCTGCGCCGCAGGCTGCGGCGCCAGTTGCGAAGCTGGCAGCGGCGTCCAAGCTGGTTGCGGCGCCGCCGCCTGGGACGCCGCCGGCTGCTGGTTGGAAGCGACTGCATCTTCTGGCGTCGGCTGGCTCCCATCCGAGCGCTGGCTGCCGTTCGCCGTGCTGCCATCGTGCTGTGTTCGGGCGTCAGCGCCGGGCGGCGCCTGGCCGCACTGGATCGGCTGCGATTCGTACGGCGGCATATCATCGTCGAGGCTACCGGTCAGGTCGCCAGGCGACTCGCCGTCGGCCAGGCCGCCGGGCGACGCCGGGAAGCCCTGCGTGATGGGGTCCTGGCCGGCGAACAGCCTGCGATGCTGAATATTATGATCTGAGTCGAAACAATAACGCAGCCAAAACAGCATCGCGCCGATATTCAGGAATGCTTCACACATGCGAGACAGCTTTGGCGAAGTCAGAAAGAGGAATTTGCAGCGTGGTCATAAAAAGCGTCACCCCAGCGAGAACGGCTGGTCGTGCTGAGAAGGTGACGCCAGCGGGCTGCACGCCTCGTCATTGATCGGCGGCGGCGGCGGCAGCGGCGAGGCCGGCGCCGAGTGCTGGGACGCAGACTGCTGGCCCACAGGTGAGACAACACTGGACTCCGCCTCGGTTGCGACCGATGCATCGACGTGTACGGCTGAGGCTTCGTTCTGTGAGCCTGGGTGTAGGGTTTAGAAGGCACTGGCTGCGGACGGTGCTGAGGATGCTGGCTGCTTCGAGAGTGCTGGCTGCGGCGACATAGACCACACACAGGCAGGCTCTGCTGTCTGCCTGGGGAGGCCCCCGC
>JAABUL010001877.1_pt1 | contig 37416 bp, 63 predicted proteins | sample 5559151 | NCBI WGS metagenome assembly JAABUL01 (sample SAMN10711876, study PRJNA513368) | rock metagenome | isolation source: Antarctica rocks | place: Antarctica: Victoria Land, Pudding Butte sud | reverse complement strand
GGTGGTGTCCTGCCTGCTGCTGCAGTCCTAGCTATAGCAGGCGACGCTGCGCCGGAGGCCCGCGGGCCGGAGCTTCGGCGCCCCGCCTCTAGCTACTGGGCCGCCGCGTTGACAGCGATGGCCGACAGCGCCTTTCACGTTTGTCCCGTCAGCTCGCCGCCTTTTCGCAGCCGTTTCACCGGCTCGTCGCGGCAGTCGCGTCGCCGGACGCCGGCCCCTGCTGGAAGCACTCCCGCCGATCCGCGCGGCTGTTTTGCAGATCGTACTCGTCGTGCACCTTGCCGTCCTGCGCGGGTGAGCGACCTCCTCAGGTCATGGCAGGGTTTGGGGTTTAGGGTTTGCTGGGCGCCCGGCCGGCTTGCGTCAGGCAGGCAAAGGGGTCTTCAGCGGCTCGAAGCACAGGATTGCTCATACAGCCGTGTGATCCCATCTGTTCCACAGTGCTGCGCGCGCCCGGCTGTGACTTCCCCTGAAATGCAGGCCGTCAAGGGCCTCACACGAGCCTGTCACCAATCTTGTCGCTGCTGCTTCGACTCCTGCTGCCGCAGGTCATGGCAGGCCCTGAACCCTCAACCCTAAACGCCCCACGAGCGCCCGACGGTCATGCATGACCCCCTTCTCTGACATAACCCCTTCTCTGAGATTTTAGAGCAAGAGGACGCTGGGAGTTTGCAAGGGGATGCACTCACGGCGGTGCGGATGTACTCGAACTTGAGGGTGTAGCCATCGCCGATGGTGACGCGGCCGTAGCCAAACTTTGCGGCGGTGGCTACCAACCAGTCCGGCTGGTCGTGGTTCACGTCCGACAGCCGGTGCCCGCCGCAGCCCAGCGTGATATGCGTCGTCCTGTAGGGTCATGGAAGACATCAGTTTGGAGACTGCATTGGAGACTGGATTGGAGACTGGATCCCAGCTTGCCAGCGCCATCAAGTTGCCAGCACATCCGGCAGCCGGCAGCCCGTCCGCAGCGCAGCGGGACTTTCCTCGTGTGTTGGTGGGGCATAGGTCGGCGCCCCCATCAGCTGGCAAGCACCAGAGCAGCAGCACCAGAGGCAAAATCTGGAAGGGCTGGGGTCCAGGTCGCGACTACCAGCAACACGGCAGCTGCATTGAGGACCGATATTCTGCGAGTGAAAGTGTGTGGGACTCACCCGCCCTGCTGCATGTCGACACACCTCCCTGCCAGCACGTTGCAGGTGCGAGCGTAGCTGTGCACGTGCCCCGAAAACACCAGGTCCACCTGCGAGGGGCAGAAAAAGTTCAGGCGCAGACAAGCAGCAGAATCTATGTATTTTGCAGAATCTATGTATTTTGCAGAGCGTGCCTGTGCTGGTTCTTTGCAGGGCAGGCGCGCATGCTATGGAAGCAGGAAGCAGCTCAGGTTGTGACTGTGTGGCTCAAAGTGGCAGTACATGCATTTGCCACGTGTGGTGGCTCCAATCGCAGATACCCTAAACCCTAAACCCTCACAGACACGAGTGATCTCTCGGTGGCAGCTCATACCTCGTGCTTGCTGAGCAGGTGCTCAATCTGACGCTGGAGGTGCACTGCAAGCAGACAGGAAACCGATGTCAGCATAGGAACGACCGAGCGCGATTATGAGCATGCAGAAGCTTGACAATGCGCCCGCTGTGGCGTCGCACTAACTGCCACACAAGCTTGCGGAATGCTTGTGCAGTTGAACGTGCAGCTGTTGTGAACCTGCAATCTGATCCGGGAAAAGCTCAATTTCCCGATGTAGCTCAACAGTGCGCCCTGAACATGCGTGTCTGGACGGAAAGCATAAAAGGTTCGGACACAGGGTCAGAAGGAGCGCGAGGACGCACAGCCGACGCGGCGGTTGGACTTGTGGGGGTACACAACGTACATGGGGCGGTGCATCGCGAGCACCACCCACGGCGTGACACACCGGTCCACCAGCTGCAGGTCCCGCTTGAGCCACTGCGTACGCAGGCGGCGGGATACTTCAGTTCGTGCAACATTCCTGGGCAACAACCGGTTTCTCGAGATCTTCCAACTTTCTGTGGGCGTCACACAGCAGTACACCCGCTGCAAACCCCGCTTCAGCCACTGCAGGCGGACGACACAGACCGTACATCACGTCGATGGAACAAGGATGCTCTCTCCAGTATCCAGTTTGCAAGTGCAGGTCCTGTGGCAGCCGCTGCAGCCGGACACAGGCATGCCTGCTGTTCTGCGATGCGCCGTGCAGAGATCGGGGGCTGGGAGCTGAGGGTTTTGTGAGAAGGAGCCACCTGGATCATCAGGGCATCACGTGGACCCACAAGCATCCGCAGGAAAGCTCGATCCAGGCCGGGAAGCGTGGTGCCGGGTTTTGCCACTCACCTTGTACTGCGTGGAGTGCTTGTGCAGGTCGTGCTCCGATGAAACGACCACAAAATGCACCGCGCCGTAATCGTACGAGTACCAGAATGGCGGGTTCGACGCCCGCCGCCGCTTTGCCGCCATGCCGCCCGCGCTGCTGTTGACCTCTGCCATCGGAACTGCTGCCGCCATCGCCGCCGTCGCTGCCGCTGCAGCCTCTTCTTCGCTTGCACTGCCACTGCCGTCAGATGTTGTACTGCCGCTGCCGTCAGAGGCTGTGCTGCCTGCTGCCGGCGCTGAGCTGTCCGTCTGCGTAACGCTGCTGCTGCCACCGCTGCCATCTGCCATGCCGCTGCCGCCGCCGCCGTCCGCTGTACCGCTGGCGCCGCTGCCATCCGCTGTACCGCTGGCGCCATTCGTGCTGCTGTTCAGCGGCGCCAGCGCCTGAAACTCTGTGCCGGGCATGCTGAAGCGGGCCGCCACCGACACGCCGCACTCGCCGCCGCTGTCTGCGCAAGCATGGAGAGTGCAGGATGCATGAAACGATCAGACAGGGCTCCGGAGGCTGCGGCGTGGGTTTACTAAACCCTAAAACGGGTCTCGGGGAGCCAGCACGCCAGCAGCGGCAGCTTCAGCTCAGAAGAACGTATGGCATTGTTCCGTCGCCGTAAAGCAGGTGCCGAATGCTCACGCCCCAACACGATGAAACAGTGCACACACTGGCAGCGTCTGGTCATTGAGTGCTGCAGTCGAGTGGACAGCTGTCGAGATGCACATGAAAACGGATGCAGGGGCGCACCATTGCCAAAATTGGCCCAGTCGGGATCGTAGCCCGTGCTGCCTGAGGGGTCAACCGAGTGATCGCCACCGTTTCGCTTGAAGGTGTACTCGTGGTTGCCTGCGCAGCGGGCGGTGAGCTTGGCGGGCTGTTTCTGAAGACAGGGGAGCTCCCTGATGGCAGTGAGTGGTGCCTGCACGGCTCGTGCTGCTTGACTTGGCGCACGCACACACATTGATGTCCATATGCGCACCAAAAAAGAAATGCAAAGTGTTGCCAGGTATTGGGCAGAGGGGTGGAGACTGACGCACCGACGGCAGTCATGTGGGGCATGCGGCTGGAGGCGGGCCCAATGGCAACTACAGGGGCGATGAAACCGCTCGTCCCTATCTGGATGGACAACCAGGATTCGAGGATGCCAGCTCACCGACGGCGATCATGTAGGGCACGCGGCTGGCCGCCGGCTCGATAGCGTCCATAAAACTGTCCCACACGACAGCACGTCCGTTGGCGTATGCGATATCGCCCACGTGCAGCACCATGTCCGCGCCCGCTGCCACATCCCGCTGAACATACTTTGCGGTGCCCGCCGCCCTGAGACGTTGCGACATCGCTGGTGTCATTTCATTATTCATGTCATTTCACAGCCAGGAGCGGCGCGCGTGAATGGCGCGATGGCCCTAAGCCCTAAACCACATGCAGCACCACGTCTGCGCCTGCCGCCGCTTCCCATGTCACACAGCGAGCCGTGCCCGCCACCCAGGAGGGTGCGGTAAATCCTAACCCTATCCTACGATCTCCTTGCGAAGGGACATTGGCTACATGTGATGTCCATCCGAAGGCGGTGCATTGCTTACTGTGCAGAACTGTGCCGCGTCCACTGCCGAGTCCCACAACACGATCCGCGCATCCCCGGTGTCCTGCGGATATGGCATGCCCAGGATGGTCTTGACCCTGGGCGCCGCGCGCTGCGGCGTGAAGCCGTTTGAGGCGTCCGTCTTGCAGAGGATGTCTCACCCCGGCGCCTTGGCTTGGCGGTGGTGTGGGTCCCCCATGTCGCCGTACACAAGGAACTGGAAACCCTCCTTGCGGCCTGCCGGCGGCGGCGCCTGGAAGCGCAGGATCCGGTCGTCGTGCGCGACTTTGTAGCTGTACCACCGCCGCGGCGTCTGCGTGAGGCGCGGTGAATCGAACGTCAGCTTCTGTTGGAATGATGCTGTGCCGAAGTCAGCGCGCGGCATTGCTTGAAACACAGCACACGGCGCCACACTTGGGGTTTAGGGTTTGGGTCCCAATGTGTCACTGGCCAATCGCCAAAGCTGCGCTGCCAGTGCAGGTGCTTGCTGTGCTGAAAGCAGTGGTTGGCAGGAGTTAGTAGTTAACACTTTAGTTAGTTAGTTAGTGTTTCCTACGCGCCACGGGTTGACGCGCACCAGGCCGGTCAGTACAACGTCGTGCAGGATGGGCGCTTCGTACTTGTAGTCCCGCGCGGGGCTGGCGCACATGTCGTGCGCTGAGTAGGACTTAACAGAGCCCTGCGTCACCAGTGTATGCTATGAAACCTCGCGGACCAAAGCCTCGGAACGCACAGGATGCGCTCCTGCAGCTGGGATGAGATCCTGCATAATGCGGCGGCATAATGCCGGGACCACCCGGCCACCTGACCGCAGCGCTGCCGCCCAGCTTCGGGATCGCACCCTGAATGCGGCATGGCAGATGAGGCTGCAGCGCACAGCTGAATATACAACCCACCAGGCTGTTCATCAGGAAGGCGTTGTCGGCAGAGCAGTCGGCCATGATACCCTCCCCGTAGTGCACTTTTGTGGGGCAGGAGCGGCTGTGCGTCTTCCACATGACGCGCATCTCGTCCGGCCGCCCCGTCACCGCCAGATGCACCTGCGCGCGGTGCGGCAGTGGCGTCAGTCGAACGTGCTCAAGCGACATTGCCGACGGCGCAAGTAGCGCCTAACGGAATGCGCAACTCGTTACCACCAAGCCCCCTCACCGCCCAGCGCACCTGTGTACACCTCCAGGTGGTGAACGCTAACGGCGCTGTGCTGGGAAGGCTGCCCATGCATGCCTGATTTCGGGCGCACTAAGCCGGCACTGAGGCCGGCACTGATGCGTCGATGCGTCAGCATCAATGACATGCATCGTGCAGCGTCCTGGCAAGCTCGGCGGCGGTGGGGGCGATGTAGCAGGTGTCAGCACAGCAGTAACAACCGAAATGTCCAGCGGCATGGGCTTGGGGCAATGACCTGTCAGTACAGTGTGGTGTGCATGCCAGCAAAGGGCGAGGCCCGATACTCATCGACCACACGGAAGAGCGCCTCACTTGTGAAGGATGGCAATGGTGCTTCTGATTGTCCGGCACCTCCGTCCCCAGCGTTGCTGTGAAAGGCGCGAGGAAAGCCTGCAGCGTCGGCCCCACGCGGAGTGCGGCTACGCAGCGGCAGCTGAGCAGCGCAACCGCCATGCATGCGGCTAGCGAGGCTGCTATACACCTCATGGAAGGTGCCATCGCACCAAACCAGCACGCTACCGCGGCTGACGCCGCGCAGCCGGCACTGCGAAGCGAATAAAGTGCAACGGAGAGCTGAGCACGTGCGCGCTAAACGATGGCTGCGCCAAGTTGACGCGTCCGGTAGCTCCTGTCAAACGATGCGAACAGGTACTGCTGCTCACTCAGGGGCCTCAATGTATGGCACTGTCCAGCGAACTATAGCTTTCCAGACTCGTCTCCTGGGAAACCTGCCGAGCTTCAAACCGCTAACACGATGCGTCAGACTTCGCAGATGCAAAACCTAAACCCCTGCAGTGTGGAGCAGGGGTTGACAGGCAGCGAAAAGGGCAACCGCAGCGACAGCATCAAATCGAAGCATATTTGCTTTCCCGCGGGCACCCGGAAGAATCCCCCGTTTTTGGCGCGCCAAACATACCGCCTCTGCTTCACACATAATGTGCAGCTGCTCCAGTTGGCCCGCCTGCATTTCCTCTTTCGAGCAAACATGTGACAGAAGCTTCCAGGTGCTTTCGCAAGATAAGCTCTCGCACGGCGCTGCGGGCGTCAGCGACCTCGTTGTTTTGAAGTGGCACTTGTACGGCATTTCTGCCCTTTCTTGGGCCTATCGTGCAGCAGCTTGGCACTGATTGCTTTTGGTATGATCCTTTGCAAGGCCGGCGGTATTCCCATGCCCACTGCATCAGTCGGCACGTTGCCCCCAGTGCGTGCGCCGCACAGCAACTCTCCAAGCACATTCCCGCTGTTGAGCAAGTGACTTCGCCATAGCTCCGCATTGCTAGCACTGCCTCCATGCGGGGTGTGGCCTCCGCATGGCGCCGCGCTGGCAGCCACTGCGCGCGCCACTTGGATGGCAGCAACCCTGGACGCTCCAGCCCCGTTGCATCCGGCCTGCTGGTCGCCACCGGGGAGTGCAACCTCCACAGTTTAGCTACCGCTGCAGCGAGCTGCCGCACCGCCTTCACCACCGCCGCGCAGTCCGGCACAAGGGCTGCGTGGCCTGCTGCAACTGCCACGGCTTCTCCAGCTGTGGCGTTCCGCACAACAGCAATGGCGACGCCGGCTTCAACCGCTGCCTGGCGGCGGCTGCTGAACATGGCGTCGGGCATCTGCACGCCCGTTGCAAGGGAGCTGCGCGCAGCCACCAGCAGCAACGCAGCATTCTACAGGACCGCAGCAGGCCGCGCTGCCGGCGGCTGGGCCTCAGGCGACGCTGCGGCAGCTGCGGCGGCAGCGTCCGGCAGAGTAGCCCCGTCGGGCACGGCCATGCAAGCAGCGGCGCGGACTGCCGGTGGCTGCGCCAGCAGATCTGGATCCAGAGCCGGCGCGGGACTGGGTGCCGGCAGGGCGGCATTTTCAACCAGGCCGGCGCTGTCGGGTGTGCCCCAGCAGTCGGCATGGGTGTCAGACCCCGCGGCCCTGCAGCAGGCGGCCGGCGTCGGCACCAGCAGCGGCGCCTCAGGTATGCAGAAGCTACCGTGCATTCTAGGGTCGCCCGCTGCCACAACGTCGCATGCATTCGTTGCTGCATGTGCCTGACCGAGTCACATGACAGGGGTGACGCTGCTCCTCCATGATGGGGGCATTGCCTGAAAGCTGGAAGTCAACAGGGCCCAAGCAGAATTGCAGGCGTGGTGCATAGGGATGGAGGTCTCAGACGCAATTGTGCACACGACTTTGTGCACCTCCGTGCGGAAGGCAGCTCTCGACTCTGGTGCGCCCTATCCTAAACTTTAAACCCTAAACCCAGACGCGTGCGTCTGGCCGCAGGCGTGCCGCACTTCGGTTACGGCAAACACATCGTGCTGCCCATGGCGTTCAGCGCGGCGGTCGCCGGTGGCGCTTTTCTCTGGGCAATGCTCGTGGATGAGGACCGCCGCAGCAGGTAGGCTGCTGTAACTGATAGAGACATTGCAAAGGGAGCAATGCGTTCAGGCGGGTGCATCCTGGGAAGCGGACGTTGAACAAACTTCCAGCTGCCAGCTCACGCAACTCAATATCCTTTTGTTATCCGCGTCTCCACATCGATGGATGACCCTATTTGAGGTTGCGCACTTCGCTGACGTGCAGCCCGTGACAACACTTGCAACTCCCAAGTGCACGCAGGAGATCGCGCGTGGCTGTATGGGGGCAGGGGAGTCCTCTCTGACGGTCAAACTGGGTTCAGTCTTTCCAAAACCCTGCATGTGAGGTCATGCATGTTTCATCCAGGGAGTATGGCGTGTGGCTGTACGACCAGCGGGGCGCGCCCTCCGATGAGCGGCATGGCCTGCTGCCCGACTGGCGGCAGCTGCCGTGGCTCGGCGGCGGCGGCGGAGACGGGGAGGGCGGCGAGGTGCAGGGGCCGCCGCCGCAGTCGCCGCCGCCGCCACCCCACATGACAGCGCATGAATGGTAAGGTGTTGCACAGCACCCAGGTGGCGTGTGCTCTGCTGATACTGTCAAGCATATCGTCCCCTGCTGATGTCCTGCGATCCTGTAACCTCGCTTCAGTGTTCAGCCGCAGTGTCGCGCTGCATGTGGCCTACCTGCCATCGCCTGTGCCTCACAGAAAGCCTGACTCTGAACAGCCTGCCCCCTTTCGCACGCGCAGGGCGGACAGCCTGCCGCTGCTGCTGCGGCCGGCGGCGCACTACTGGGCATCCCTGCCGGACCCCACCCGCACGCTCGCTGCCATCGTGAGTCGCCTGCAGGTTTTCAAAGAAAAACATCAGTCGATTTTTTTTATTTTTCTCAAATAAAAAAGTAAATGAGTCACTAAAATAGTAATTTCAATTCCTAGTAAAAAAATCGGACAATCTGATTCGGACAAAAACTTCTGATTCGGACAAAAAATCAGACAACCTACCTGCCTATCTGCCTTGCATCTCCCGACCTTGGATCCTGCCCCCGCATCTCGGAGCACCGCCACGCCTTTCGCGCTCGTGTCGGCCAACCATCCATCCGCCTGCATGGCTCGCAGAGAGCAACTCGATGTGCCAATGCTCACATGCAAAGAACCACATAGCTGCTTGGCACAGCTGGCGGTCGACGGGGCCACCGCTCTGGCATGGCGGCCGTCGCCGCTGCGGCCCATCATGGCGCGCAAATTTGCACCCTTCTGCTACCTCATAACAGTGAACGCAGTCAAAGAACCTTACCAAACCCGGCAGTTGATGCTCGCAGGTGGCGGTGAATGCGGCCATCACGCTGGCGTGGCGGCTGCCGCCGTTGCGTCCCATCATGGCGCGCAACTTCGCGCACACCCCTGGCAGCGGCCGAGTCCGCACGCTGCTGGCCAGCGCCTTCAGCCATCGCGGCGCCTTGCACCTGGCGGTGGGCATTGCATACGAAACGCTCAACATCAAACCCTAAGCATCAAACCCCTGGCAGCGGCCGCGTCTGCACGCTGGCGGCCAGCGCCTTCAGCCGGCGCGGCGCCCTGCACCTGGCCGCGGGCGTCTCGAGCTCTCAGGCTGTATGTCCATAATCGACCCCTGATCCACAGTCTGCTGGCCAGCACCTTCAGCCACAGCAACGTCCTTCACCTGGCGGTGCGCGTTTCCTGCATCAATTCTGATCACCACATCCGCCCATGGTTGCTCGCAATATGCTCTACATGTTATGATGCTGCCGCTGTAACATGCTGGCGCTGGGGTGCCTCGGGTGCGCCGCAAGCTGCGGGGAACTGAGGCGGGAACGGCCTTTTTGTGTGCCGACCACTAACATTCTGGACCTGGAACACCGGTGGAGTCTTGGGGCTCCACTTAGTGCAGTGCAACATGCTGGCGCTGTGGATCTTGGGGCTCGCAGCCTTCCGGGAGCTGTGCCGGTAGTAGCTCCTGAGACATAAAGTGGACTGGGATTTGGAGTGAAACTTTTATTTCCCTGGACTGGGATGTGGAGTGAAACCGAATTCATGTCTTTTATTTCCCTGCCGCCGCAGTGTAACATGCTGGCGCTGTGGAGCTTTGGGCACGTGGCCTTCCGGGAACTGGGCCGCGAGCAGTTCCTGGCGTTCTACGTCTCATCCGCGGTGCTGGCATCGCTTGCGAGTCACCTGGCCACGGTGCGGCTGGCCCGCGGTTCCATTGGTACTCTGTGGGTCCGATATAGGGTTCCTGTATAGGGTTGCTGTGGCAATCCATGTGGCCTCCGTGGTACCGGCGTCGCTCGCCAGCCGCTCTGCCACGGTGCGAGGCGCTTCAGTGCCATATGTGTGTGTGTATTTCGTTTGCAGACGTGTGCATGCTATTGCATCTCTTGCAGCAATGCAGCCTGATGCTGACGCAGCCTCACCTAAGGCACCTTCCACGCAGATGCTGCCTGTGCGGCGGCACGGGTGTTCATGCACACGGACCCCAGTGAAACCGTTTCTGCCCCTGCACAGGTTTGGCCGCTGGTGGGTGCCAACATCCCGGCGGCGACGCTGCTGCAGCGGGTGCAGGCCATCCGGCCGTCGCTCGGCGCCTCCGGCGCCGTCATTGCGCTCTTCGCCATGGTCGCCGCTCGGCAGCCGGAGCGCCAGGTGCGAATGTTTGCGCTGGTGGAGAAGCAGAATCGAGGAAGCTTTCTCGGCGCGTCCGGCGCCGTCATCGCGCTCGTCGCCGTGGTCGTCGCCCGCCAGACGGAGCGCCACGCGAGGCGCTTTCAACAACACTGCTTGCGTTTTTTGTCTTAGACGAATAGTAATGACACCGTTGTCACGCCATGTTCGCCGCCTGCCGAAGCACTAGGCGCGAATCAGATCATTGGGTGGTTGCTAGCGGCAATCATAGCAGCAGGTGCGGACCCTACAGAATGCGCGCTCCTTAGTGGGAGGCGGTCACGCCAGCCTGTCTTGGAAGCTGTGCTGACTGTCACGTAGCTGCCGCCCCCAGCACCCCTGATGTCAGTCGATTCCACATCTCCCACAGCCCCTCCATTGTTCCACGGATCAGCCCCGGCATCTGCAGGTGGCACTCATATCTGCGCCGGACCACCCTTTTTTCCATCGGCATGCAAACAGCAACTGTCACACAGATCTGACTTAATCACTGATCAGTTCCTGATCCCCATTTGCAGGTGGCGCTGATCTTTGCGCCGGACTACCCCTTCTCCATCGGAACCGGCTTCAAAGCCATGGTCGGCCTCGATGTGGCCGGCACGTTGCTCAGGCGAGTCCCTTCACGATGTAACGGAAGGCATCTCTGATGGGCCCCCGAACAGGGCTGCATGTCCGGCAATAACGCGGCTTGGGGTCGAGAGGAGACACCGGAGGGGGATTCAGACGCGAATGGACATGGCACGTCCGCAGGCGCTGCCGGCGCCGATTCCGAACTCCATATCGAGCCGCATCAAGCCGCGCAGCTCCACTTCAAGCTGCAATGTTACGATGGCCTGCCTGGCTGCCGCACCACACCGATCTGCATGTGCGCCGCGCAGGTGGCGGCTGTTCGACCACCAGGCACACCTGGGAGGTGCGGCTGTCGGCTCCTGGTACGCGCGCTGGGGCGAGCGCCAGATTTGGGAGAACCCAGCGGTACGGCGGCGGGCGCTGGCGCTCCGCGAGGAGTGGCGCCACCTCGGGAAGGAGTCGCGCTCGTAGGACGTCGGAGGACTGATTGTAGACGGTGCCCGCGCATGGCCAAGAGGGCTGGAAGCGTCGTCGCTGGCGCCTCGCGAGGAGTGGGGCCGTCCATGAAGAACGGTCTGAAAAGAACATCATCCTGCACGCGGCCAAGTCGCTGGTCGTGCCGCGCATGCAGTGATCGGTGCTGGTATGTGCTGGGTCAGCGCTGACTGCGAATCTAGGTGTGTCTGAGGGGGCTTGCGCCTCTCTTGTGTCAGGCTGATGTGGAATTGCGCATGTGTGTTTTGCAATGAGGCCGGCGTCCAGCGTCTTCGCAAATGACAAGCGTCCAGTGTTGGCTAATGGTGAACTCGGAAGCTGCATCTGGGCAGGTCGGTTGTCAAGAGCGCGACGTCACATGACCTGCCACCATTACCTGTTGCTGCGGCCCTGGTGCGGTTGATCGGATTCAACCCGCCGAGGTCACGACCAGAGCGATCCTACAATATACGATGATAATGCGACTAGGCGATCATCGCAGCCGCGGCGCTGCTTCTGTGCGTTCAGAGTGTCACGAGTAGTGCGAGTGTCCTGTCCGAAGCATGACAATGACCTTTTCGTGAAGGTGCCGCTGCGGGCGCGACCATTGAAACGAATTGCTTCGAGTGTCTATTGCATCTGCGCTGCTCCACGAGGCTCGCTTAGACATCAGCGGGAGGTGGGCCCTTGTGGATGAACTTCACTCCGAATTCGAAGCCATGCTGAAGTCGAACTTGATTGTGTGGAAAGCAGGACGAATTGTGGGGAACGCTCCATCTTTACGAAAGTGGGTTCTTCGACCTTATCGATCTGGGGTGAGGGTCTGGCAAAAAGCCATCCTTGGTGTAGAGCGGACGGGTCACTCTCGCAGGCGCAGTCACGGTCGGCAGCATCGGCAATTTAACGGAAGGTTGAGGGTGAATGTATACACAGTTTCAGGCGCACAGTCGCAAGCGTATGGCCAGTGAGCGGCGGTGCACCGGCAATTTGCTTCACCTCGCATGTCAGCAAACTCCAGGTCGAGACCCGAGCGGCGCCATAGAACGATATGAGCACTTGCACTCTTTCGGCAACATATACGCCTCAACCCTCGTCGCAGAATCGTCAGGATGTTTGATTCTGCAATTTGGTTGCATGCAGCTGGGATCGCTTGTCACAAGATGCTTGCTCCGCCAGCTGGCGAGCCACCGGCACCTCAAACGGGTGACTCCACCCTTTTGGCATGCAGTAGCAATATCAGAAGTACAAGAGCAACATCAGAAGAGCTCCAGACGAAGTGCTGTGAGGTCCCTCGAGTGCCAAACTTTCAAATTCCAACCTAAACTTCTGGTGTCTGTCAACTGCAGGCCTTCCTGGGAGCTGGCCGACGCCCCGGTGCCCGCGGACAAGCCCGAGCACGTGCGCTTGGATGAATCTGTGCAGTTTGTGACGACCATGCACTCCCCGGCTAGGATGCATCCGCTGCCCAGTCGCAGCAGTGTCCTTGCCGCAGCGTCCTCAACGACGCAATGCTAAGAACATGCGGTGATGCTGAGGATGCACGATACTCACCACGACCCGGCTCTGCCACAGGCGTCGGGATCGCTGCCTCTGGGCGTATCCTGGGCGGATGTATCGGCGGTGCAGCTGTGGCTCGAGGACGGCCTCGCCGCCGCCGCAGAGCTGGCAGCTGCCGCGCAGCCGGTGGCGCAGCCGGTGCGCTTATGGCTGCAGCTTGCGCACCGCAGTAGCTTGCGCACCCTTGTTCGCAAGCACGTGCAGCACTCCGCGCATATTTGATAACGAGCCTCGTGAACAACCTCTGGGTGTAGGCGACGCGGTCGCTGCTGCAGCGGGCGGCGGCATGATGATGGAGGAGGAGCCGACGAGCGGCGCGGCCGCATGGAACCCGCGCATGCATGGCTAACCACATATGAACCCCCGCGCACGCATGGCTAACCACGGAAACAAATGATTTCACTCGCCTGTAGACGACGCCGTCGCTGCTGCAAGAGGCCGGCGGCATGATGATGGGGGAGGAGCCGACGAGCGGCCTGGCCTCCCGGAAACCCTTTGATCAACCTGAACAACCGTATTCCCCACCGCCTGCAGGCGTCGCGGTCGCTGCTGCAACAGGCCGGCAGCGGCATGGTGGAGGAGGAGCCCACAAGCGGTCTGTCCTCTTGGAACCCGGCTACACTGCCGCAATCTCCTTCGGCCTGGCGCTGCCGCTCTCCATCGTCATCTCCCGAAACTTCCGGGTGCGCGCCTGACTCACCCGACTCCGCTCTGATGCCAAATGCCTGCCTGGTCTTGCCTGCTCTGACCTGTGCTGCATTGTGGCCGCGCAGAACATGGCGGCGCCGACACAAAATGAATATGTGACAGCATGCTCGAATCCAGGACCGATCACTATGGACCCCCCGTGGCTCCCTACACCATGAAGCTCAGTGCCAGCCCCTCCTGGTGCAGGAGGTCACGCCCTAGTGGCCGTGTCTGCACGCTCCCATGGGCGTCGCAGCGCTCATCGGTGGCATCTGCGGCACATTTCTCGTCGTGATCGAAAGCGGTATTCCACCTTATTGCAGGAGTTCACGCCCTGATGGTTGTGGCTGCACGCGCCCTGGGCGTGGCAGTGCTGGTTGGTGGCATCTGCGGCGCCGTCTTCGGCGCCTTCCAGATGAAGGACACCCCCGCAGGCCTTGGCCACCTGCACAAGGTGCGTCCGCCCCTTGCCAAGGTTTTGCATCATCTGTGAGGTCACGCCTCCAGCCACAAGCCGCAGCAAGAGTGTGTGCATGTGCGCACATGCGCCAGGTCATCCTGCCAGCCATCATGGCGCGGCGACGGCCCCGCTGGCGCGCACCTGCCGAAGCAGACAGTCACCGCAGCCAGGCAGCCTGCTCGCCCTTCCGCAGGCAGACTCTGGCGAACTCTGGCGAAACCGCCATATCCCTTATCGTGTTATGTTTGTTTGCAGGCTTCGCGAGTATTGTGCTGGGCCTCATCGCGGTGCAGGTGGGCGCGATCCTTCTGCGCCCCAAAGTGGTGAGTCGGCTGCCCTTTCCGCATGCACGTGCATACCGACAGTCGGGCTGGACCTGGACAGTTATGGGTCCCGCACAGGTTGCCGGCTGTTTGGGCCACTGCACAGCCCAGCATCGCTAGTGGAAATTTGTCACGACTTTGTGGTTAGGACCCTTGCTTGACGGATTTGTGGTTTATGTGCCGGAAAAACCTGGCCTGCCCGGTGGGTACCCGATGAATGGCGGGTTCGCCGCCACCTTCCTGCAGCGCCCGCCGCCCGCTGGCGCCGGCATCGCGCGCAAGGGCCGCGGCATCCCGCAAGCCAGTCACGATGTGGAAGCCGCAAAGCCTGAGAACGGGCGCTCGCCAGCCGTCGAGATGGCGACGCAGGCTTGAGTAAGGGCGGACCGCACCATGTGCCGCACAGCGCACATTTCCACAGCTACAATTCAGCTGTGGCTTGGTTGTTATCGCGATTGTCCTGAATCTCGGACTGCAATACTCTTTGCTCGATGGCCGGCCTGTATAGAAGGCACACTTTGGTTGCATTCTTTGTGATTTTACGCTGCACGTGTTGCCGTGCACATGTTTTTAGACGTTTGTTTCTGTTTGCTGTGCACATTTGATGGATATGTGGTCAGCAGAACACGCAGAAGCATTCGCAAGGATCCGCTTCCAAGAAATCGCTGCCGAGGCCGCCTCGGCAGTGTGGGCGCTGACACCTGACGACACGCTGACACAGTCAGACTGAGTCAGTTGACTTGACACACCCCCTCAAATGATGTCAGCGCCTGTGTCAGTCAGCCGGAGTTAGCCGGAGTTAAGGTTAGTGGCAGCTCAGTATAAATGTTTGATAAATGGCATCTTTTAGTAAACAAGAGCACGGTCGTGCTCGCCAGGAGCAGCGCTGTCGATTGCACCACTTTTGAGCCGCATACGAGCTTGTTTCCCCTGGTTTCTAACACATGCTACTATAGTCCGATTAGGTCCCATAGGTTCCTGTTAGGTTATGTGTCAGCTTGTGTCAATTCTGTGTCAATCAGGTCTGTAGGTTAGCGCTGACACTGACACACCTCCCCAGTGTGTCAGGCCCAACACTGCGCCTCGGTTGTGCTCCTTGAGACTTCAACAGCTGGACGGAATCTACCTTGGAAATTGCGAAAGCTGGCCACGTCGCTCACCTTCTCTCATAGAGTGTTCCCACCGCATCACAATTGTGGCCTGACGGCCCGGGCTTTGCCAGATAAAATGCATACGCTCCAGCCTTCGCGCATGGCGGCAGCGCTCGCGGTCGTAGCTTTTCTGGTCGGAACATTGTCACTCGTACCGGCAGCTGCCTCAACGGGTGTTGCCACCCAAGGCCCACATCGCTTTGTAGCTTTGTCCTCCGACTCACTAAACGTAAGCACGGCTTGATGCCGTCGATCAATGTATGCTGCTTTGAGTGATCGAGACGACGTCGGACCTACCCGTGCAGCAACATGTGCTAGTATGCAATACAGCTTATCGCTGCTGAATCTGTCTGCAGGGCGACTGGGGTCTAGTGGAGCTCCAGGATGCAGTGTCGCCATCCGAGCCTGCCCTGCTGCGGTGCGCTGGTCCGATGCGCATCCCCGCACGCTGTGCAACGCTCAGCCACAAGATTGGTTTTCACGCTGGGCTTGATCCGCGGCGTGCGGATTGCTCAGCAACTTGGCTGCGCCTGTTCGGCCTTTCCCATTGTCCTTGAACCCGTACTGAACTGCTCACATCGTGTGTCGAACACGCGCCGCTTGAAAAGGTACCTGAAAAGCCGTGACGTGGTTGTCAGCAGGTGGGGTGGACCGTTCGATAACAGGCAGCCCATCGCCATCACGTGGCTGGCAATTGAAGCCGACACAGGGTGCGCCTGTGTTTGACCAAGCCCAATGCCGAGACCAGTACAACATGTTGTGGATGTTGATCTGACTTTCAATTGAACCGTCGTGCAGGCGCGAGTGGGACCTGACGGACGCGAGCTCAGCGAGCAGCGGGCGTGCAGCGGTAATCCACTGCCAATGCGATATTCGCATCGTAATTCAATAAAATTGTTGCGCATCCGGCCTGCGCGCCAGCAGCTACAGACTCGACTGCATGTGATGCAAGCATATCATAGAGCTTACTGTTTATAGACCCCATTGCGGCTCCTGCACCTCTCCCAGCGCCTGCGATGTCGCCGCCTGATGTCGCCTTGCCTTCCGTCGCAGGAAGTGGCATCGCTGCCACCGCACCTGCGCTGGGCCGATGTCTCCTCCCTGCAGCTGTGGGTCGCAGGCAAACTGGCTGCGACAGCGGACCTCACAGCCTCACAGGTATGTATGTCACTGCATCAACCACTGCGTGTGCGCTCAGGCAGCAGCAGTGGTGTTTCTGCACGCCGTGCTGCACGCCTGGAGCAAGGGCGCGACCGCCTCCGGCCCAAAGCACATTGCAGGTTCAGGGTGATGCGCACAGCGACAGAAGAGAAATAAACAGTGCTGTAGCTGCGGCCCTGCGCAAAGCCCGTCAGCTGACCGCCGACCGTGTGGACGACCGGCAGGCGTCGGCAACGAAGCGGCGGGCGCTGCTGCAGGATCAGGCCGCCCAGCCGACCGGCCTAGCGGCCTGGAACCCGCGTACGCACGGCTACGTGGCAGCCATCTCCTTCGGCCTGGCCATGCCGCTGGCCGCCGTCATCTCCCGCTGTTTCCGGGTGCGGCTCGCTGCGCCTGCTGGGGTTTTGTCATGATCCGTCTTTCCGCTGCCGCTGGAAGAAGCTCTGCCGAAAGTGCTACCGCGTGGCCGCACTGCTGGTCGCTGTCAGCCCAGCAGAATATATGTCACGTGGCTTGTGGACATCGTTCTGATGACCCATAAGTTCTGCAAAGTGCGGGAGTCGGAATTGTGTGGGTTTGGCTGCACTTGCTGCTGGACGCGACGGCTGTGGCAAATTGTCAAAGTGGTCACGTTGAACAACGCTGAGATCTTCACGCAACCCTGCACCTGCAGGAGTTTGCGCCGACGTGGTTCTGGCTGCACATGCCGCTGGGCGTCGCCGCCACGATCGGCGCGCTGCTGGGCGTGATCTTTGGCTCCAAGCTGCCTGAGGATGGCCTGCGGCCCACGGTGCTCGACGCTCACAAGGTGCGTGCGCGTTAAACTAGTCCTGAAACCCCGACTGGAGGCGGTGCTGCTGAGAGAAGAATGAGACACGTGCGGTGGGGTGGGGTGCGTGAAGGGTGCGCTGCAGCGTCACGACGCCGTGCAAGGCTGTGCACTGTTTGGCAGCAGATCTCGCAGCAGTTCTCATTAACTTCGCCTTGGCATGAGTCCAATTCTCAGAGTCCGATGCGTATGTTGCGCGCAGGCACTCGGTGGTCTTGCGCTGGCTCTCGCCGGTCTGCAAATCACGGCGCTGGTGCTGCGTCCCCGCCCGGTGAGCAGCAACCCCTCCGCTGCAGTACCCCCTCCACTGCAGCTCCGCTGCAGGACCCTGCCCACTTAGGCTGAGACCAGTAGCTGTGTTTCAGCACTGTCCATGGCTGTGGTGGCACACCTCCTGGGCAGGAGGAGTGCTGCCGACACGTGCTTTTGTGACTGAGCATACTGGCAAAGCAATACTGCGCACGTCGCTGTCTGCTACAGGATGTACATCCAGGGTTTATGTCGCTGCCTCCCCAACAGGACCACCCAAAGCGCTACATCTTCAACCACTTCCACCACAACAGCGGCCGTCTGGCGATTGCATTCGGCATCGCCAACGTCTACCTCGGCCTTCACCTTGCCGACGTGCGTTCCGGGACAATCAGCTCAGTTTTGCGTTCCCTGAGGCACTGTCAGCATCAGGTTTCGTCCGACAAATGCTTAGCAAACGAACTGCACGCGCTTGTGCGATGGAGGTGCGCTGAGCCGCCAGCCACTGTCTGACGCTGTCAGCCGCGTATGCACCCTATGCCCATGGCTGAGCAGGCCGCCACTCCTGCCGCGTTGTCACATCGATCTGAATCACACGCGGTGGTTGGTCGCATCAACTCATGCGCAGCCGATCCAAGATGAGGGTCTGACCAGGCAACCCAACTGGCTGCAGGAATTGGCGAAATTCTTTTGGGGATACACCATTGCGTTGGGCGCCATCATCCTACTTTGGGTGGCCAAGGAGGCCGTGGACTTCGTGCAAGTCACCGCCGCAAACCGCCGCGCCATCAAGGACGGCTATGAGGTGAGGACAAGGGGCTATGAGGTGAGGACAAGGGACGGATGTGAGGCCTACAGGGCCATGGTTCCTCCCCTGCTGATGGTGTCTCCCTGCTGATGCAGCATCATGCTCCTGTCCGTGTTGGTCGTTTGGGTCTGGCGCTCTGAGTGAGGCGCTCGAGTCGTGTGTGCTTTGACTATTTTGGCAAAGCTAAAGTACAAGGTTTCGAAACGAAACCCAAGGTTCAATTCCACTTTAGAGAATTAACCCAAGGTTTCAGCTTTGCTGAAACCCTTGCTTTGCTAACCTAATTGACATGCCTAAATCTGCTGCAGCAGTAATTTTTCCCACTACGATAACTCTAGATGACGGGGCTGCAGCGGCAGAGCGGCCGTCAAGCGTCCAGCAGTACCTGCCATCACAAGAAAGCACACAGAAAAGATCCTGGTTCGACGCGGCCGCCATACTGAAAAGTGTTGACCACCCTGGCACCGCAGGGCACCCGCCTGCGCGGAGGCTACCCCATGAATGGCGGCTTTGCGGCCACCTTCCTGCAGCGACAGCCGCCTCCAGGCTCCGGGATCGCCATAGCTGGCCACGGCCTGCGCGCGGTCGCCGACGCGGAGAATCCTGTGCCGGCGGGCGCCGTCGGCGGCAAGGGCGGCAAGGAAGCCATGTACGCGAATTCCAATCCAAACAGTGCTGCCAACTTGCTTCGCAGCGGCGCCGAGGCCCGCGGCTCGAACGTGGAAATGACGTTCGCTCACTGACGAGGCGATCGGAGCAGAGCTTCCGTCGCCTCCTCTGGCTCACCACTGAAAGGCTGCTGGGGTCTGCGGGCAGCGGCAGCGTGCTGCAGGGTTTAGGGTTTAAACCCTAAATCCTGAAGGCCAAATAGCGCCTCCGCGCCCCGGCAGTGGGGGACCTGCCTAGCAGTCGGCTACCTTTGCAGCCGCGCTGAAAACATGATGATGCAACAACGTCTGGAACGGTCAAATAAGGGCCGCTCCATCGGTATCGGGAACCAGCAGTGCCAGTGTTTATCAGGACACGTGGCAAGGAAGCATGGTCAATCAGATTGGCAGCAAATTTCGCGTTGCCCTGGCATTGTTCCGACGTCCAACATTCTTCCAAACTGACTGCACATTTGCAGTCGAATACAGTTCACCTCAAGTGCTGGCTGGCCAGTGACTCCACAAGCTAGCCAGTGAGCATGCTGATGATGCAACTGCCATTGCTGTGGCACTTGGCACGGCCGCCAGTGGCCGTGCAAGCCGCAGGTTTATATTTCAACCGTGCACGTCTCAGATTTCATTTAAGATATTTCGTTGTCAAAACTTTGTAAACAGCTGCAACACATACTAGTAGGTACAACGAAAATCAGCACTGTGCTATGTGTCGTCGTCTGCTGGAGATTAAAGTGGACAGTTGGGCACTCTTGGCTCTCAAACTCAGGCATGTGGTCACATCAATCAAAACAAACTCGGCAGATCAAGCATCCGCCATCGACGTTCACCACAAATCATGTTCAATCAGCTCGGTTTAAAGTGTAGCTCCATGCTTCTGTGGCAGCGGCAGCGCACGCCACCACCACCCCCCACCAATCAAAAGTTACAGGAGGTATGCAAACCGGCACTGCTATGGGCTAAGTACTGGAGGACCACTCACGGCCGGCGCACCAACAAAAAAGCTGCATCTACCAATGTTCATGCAAGGACAAAGGCATCACTAAACCCTCCTGAACTAGGCACAGGGCGGTTAGCATACGCTGCGCTGATGCTAATCCCCCGCTTTGTTTATGTGCATCAGACATCCCAGCGGTCCCAAGTCGCCATGTTCCAACCTCCAGCGATCCCTAGCCGCCAAGTTTCAACCACCGCCATTTTGAGAATTACCGCTGCCACCGCCCTGGCGTGCTGTCTGCCGCAAACAGCATGCTCTGCATGCCGCCCGCCCGGCTGGGATGCGGCGGCGGCGCCAGCCGCCTGCCCACCGGAGTGCAGCACCCTGCCGCAGAAGGAGGCCCACCGGATCTGAAGCCGCTTGCGGAAGACGCAGCGCCGCCGCTCAACGTCGGCAGCACCGGCTCATCGGCCTCCATCCACCGCCCTCTGATGGCGCAGCGCCTCGCGCCAAACGCGACGCCGTGCTGCCGCTGTTGCTGGCTGACTTGATTGGCTGCGGGATTGCTGCGGCAGGGGTTGACCCCTGAGCACGCCAGAACGCCTTGCGGCTGTTGAAAGCCCTGTGGGCGAGCGGGAGCTCGTGGCCTCGCAAAGCTCTGCGGCTGCCGCTGTGAGTCATGAGGCTGCTCAAAACCCTGTGGCTGCTGCTGGAGACCTTGTGGCTCTGCAGCGCCGTGCGGATGCTGCTGAAGACGTTGAAGCTGCTGCTGCTGCTGCTGCTGCAAGCCCTGCGGCTCGGAGAAACCCTGTGTTTCCAGCTCCGCATCGGCATCCATCCAACGGCCTCGCAATGCCTCCTCGTCCCGCCTGCGCGGCCGGCTAGGGTTCAGCGCCTCGCTGCTGCCACCACTTGAGAAGGTGGCACAGCAGAAGGCGGGTCCGCCAAAGCCGCCGATTCCTGCCCCACGGCTGGCAATGGAGCCGGCGCGGCTGACCGTGCTGCCGCCCTGCCATTCTGGATGAAAACAGCTGAAGGCAGGCTGCGTGCCGCGCACATACTGCGGGGGCGGCGGCTGCCAGTGGCCGACAGCCTGCGGGCGTTGCGGGTATGGATGCTGTTCGATGCGCTGCCAGCCGCCAGCATTGCCGCCAGTGCCGCCGCCGACGCGCCCGCCGCCGGCGCTGCTGCGGCCACACCCGCCGTAGTCTTGATGCCTGCCGCCGCCGGCCGCCTGGTTGAAGCACGGCTGGCATCGGTCGAAGTCGAGGCGGCGCCTCACGTTCCGGCGGCTGCTCGAGGCTCTAGCAGCTGGCGCACCATCTGAAGTATGGGAAAGGCTGCGCCGTGCCTCCTGCTGCTCGTCTGCCACTGGCCTGAAAGCGGGGAGCATGCTACGGCTACTCCGCCGGACTGGCGAGCCCCCATCATCGGCGGCGGGCGACCTCGTCCCTGGAGCAGCCTCGATGGCACACGCAATGCCTGGCGCCGTAATGTCGGCACATGTGACTGCGCGCTGCAGCCGCCGCACGCACGCCTTCAGCAACTGCTGCACGGCGCTGGGGGTACCCCGGATCTGCAGCAACAGCATGACAGCATGAGCTCCCATGATTGCCGATATCCAGCAGGGTTTTCTAATGCTGCCCAAGCTGCAGTGACACTGATGATGCTGTTCATCCTGCTGTCCCAACCCACGCCTCTGCAGGCAGCTGAGCAGCTAGATCGCACTCGCCCAGCCAATGCCCCGGTCAATCCGCTCAACTGACTCGAATGCTATAAGATCAGGCAAGACTCGCTGCAGTGATACATTACGAGGCAAGCAACCCTCGCAGGCAGGCAGCGAGAGCTCAGGCAGATGCACCGACCTCTGCAATGCATTCTCTGGGACCGCCTGTTGCTGCTGTGCTGCCGACGCCGGCGGCGATGTCGAAGCTGCAGGTGCCGCCGCTTTGAGCACCATACTTTCGCAGCAGGCCTGCCCTCGCCTCCCGCAAACTCGCGGCCTGAATGAACGGAGATTGAGTAGTTATACTGGTTTTCCCGCCCTGAGTCGCGCCTGCTCGCATTAAACAGATTGGCTCTCGCTGTCGTGTGTGGATGCTTCATGCCAAGAGAGGATGCAATTTCTGTGTACTTGCATTAAGTTTCTTACTGCTGGGCACATGTTGTTTTCTTCATCTGTGCTAGTGACCTCACCTGGCGCGTATCCAGCAGCAGGCGCACATTCGTTTGCTGCTCTTCCGACAGCTCATCTGCCGATTTCTCCCGGTCGATCGAGACCATGCATGCGTGCAGCGCCGCCGCAGCAGCTTCTGCAGAGCTGCCACCGTCCGCACCGAGAGGCCTGTTCAGCAGCCAAGGGCGGTTCAATGCAGCCCGCCGGCCTGAGATGTCGAGTCGAGGTTTTGGAGTCGGGCCAGCTATCCACGTGTGGAACATTCGATCGCACCCGTAATCATGTCCATGTGGAATCAGGTCGCACCTGCCGTCAATTAGAGACATGGTAATGACTCTGTCGCCTCGGCTGGGCTCTGCATCTTTAATGTGCAACTTGGCGCCGCTGCTCTGCCGCACCTGGCTGATGATGAAGCCGCCCTGCACGCAGCCAGGCGCCAGTCAGATCCAATTGATCAGGTCGATCATCATCGATCATTCGGCAGGTTTAGACAGACGCCCCAGAGATGAGCAAGGAAGTGTGATGTCAGGATGCCCCACACGCAGAGCGTTTCAGAGCTTCACCTTGCCAATGACGCTGCCGGTGCACGCACCGGGACACAGCATCCGCAGCAGCGCCGACGGCGGATCACCGTCCGTCACCTCTGCATCAGCTGTTTCCGTCTGGCCGCTCCGCGCCTGCTGCATGCGCTGCCTGGGCTCAGCTTGAATCGCAAGATCCTGAAGGATCGAGTGGAATATGCCTTGTCGGCCTGGCCAGCGGTGGCGAATGCTGGTTTGCGGGTTACTTACCGCAGAGTTTCGTAATTAGTAGATGCGCATGCGGGACAGCCTTTGCAAAAGTCAAGCGAAACTTTGCAATTTCAAGTTTGAGCGAAAACAGCTTGCCTTACAGGAGTGCCGATCGCCAGGAGCGGCGTCCAGCGGACTACTGCTGTGATGTCGCCGCTTGTGCAACGTGGACACCGGAGTGTATTCCTTGTGGCGACCCTCCATGCTGAGTCCTACAGCAGCCAGTGCGAGTGGCCAGTAAGTTCACTCGTGTAGGGGTAGTACACAGCTGCCAACACAATCATATGCCGCCATAGGGTGTGTGACCAAGAATTGCCAGCTACGCACTTCAGAATGCAGATGGTCACTGGCATAGTCAGCAATGGAGTGACGATGCGCACGCGTTGATAATCGTTAAAATCCGTAATGTCTCTGACGAGGCCGGCAGCGCGGCGCGTCGGCGTCGATTCGGATGACACTAACAACTTCCCACTGTTCCAGTACACGCACCGACTGCTCAGGAAGTGGACCTTCTGCCACAGCCTAGACCACCTTGAGTGACACAATGAGGTCGTACATGCACTTTACAGGGCTTCGAGCGCCCAGATTTAACGCTGGTCGCATGCACGTCAGCAGATGCGCGGTGACGATTGGTGTGCCAGACGGCGAAATAGCGGCAATAAGAAGGAACGGTTGGATCCTTGTGTTCAAGAATAACAACACCAGAGTCCTAAATGGTACTGTTGCGAGGCTTCTGGTCTCATGATAATGAAAGTTTCGCGCGCAATTGTCAATCACGCGCGGTTCACGTGCCATCGGCGGTCAGCGGCGGGCCACTGTCCTCACACAATTACGTTCTCTGGCGACTCAGCGCGGAACTGCGACGCAAGGTAGTAAGCGTGACAGACTCAGAACCCCGACTCGCATGTAATGTTTTACAGAGTGACGCCCCCACACGAACGGAAACGAGAAGGACCGTCCAGGCTGTGGGCGAAGTGCACTCTTTGTTATGCGCGCCGATCGTCACCATCGAAACATACATCGTCGACAAGTCAGCCTGTCTCCTGCTCTGCGCTGCCAGTGCCACTGCACGCTTTCAACACTTTAACGTTTTGAGGCGCTGGGACGCTTTCTTCGTGCTCTCCGCGCTGCGCTCGCCATTCGTGTCACACCAGCCCGCCGGCCGGCACAACCAGGCAGGAGCCCTGCACTGCCGTTGGCGAGCTGAGGAACAGTATCGCGCGGGACGCCTGTAATGGGTCAGGACGGGGCAGGAGGTCAGCACACGCAGTACACTGAAAGCTGACATATTGTGAGTAGGTGGGCTAGCCCACCTACTCGACAAGTGTGGCAGCGCTGCCACACTTGTCCATTCATTTACTTGTAAAAATGTGCGACGGGTCAACAAATTCATTCGCAGGTGTGGATGCTACAGAGTCAGTATGACAGCAGCTGTGGAGGAGTGACTAGTCTGCATGAACCAGTACTGGTTCATGCACCTGCTGTCGCTGTTCTTTGGCGCAGAGCTTGTCATCGTCAGAAGAAGGTGGGGACTCAGGCATGTCCAAGTTTTCTTCCTGTTGGAACATGCACTGGGACTGAGAGTTAGGCTGCTCAACGATGCACCACCTCAGTCTGCACCGTCTGGAGACATGTACGTGCAGGCGCCAAAGTGTGGCGGCAGCTTTGCACCTCTGAGGATGCGTCTGATGAGAGGGACACCTCTGCGGCATCGCCGGCGCTGCTGTGATGCTCCCCACCGGCCAGCAACACAGAGTTTATGCGCACGCCGTGCGGCGCGAGCTGCCGCCCAAGTGCGCACATCAGATCTTCCTGGCAGTGGAGCACAATTTCTCAGCCTTTGAGAACGAGCAGCCACGGATGACCAGTACGACGACTATACGACGCAATCCTCGTAAGGTGTGCACCCTTCCGAATGCCTCAATCAGCTGGACATGTGAAATTGCGATCCACATCTCATCTACGCACCGCATGGAAAGACGATGGGCTGCTGAACAAAAACTGCGCACCTGTGCATGCTTTGCCACGGCCGCATAAGATGACGTGGTTGCTGCGCCGCCGGCGAGCACGCCAGACAGACTCACGACGTCCACGATGCGGCCGTGGGACTTGGTGAGATGTGGCTCAGCCGCCTGCGTGTTGAGTTGAGTGAAGGTGCAGTACATAGATTATGGTTGCAAGGATGCAGGACTCGGGTTCATGGGCTTGAAAATATGCACCTGCACGCATGGGCAGGTTGCTGACCATGCAGATGCAGTCTCCTGCTTGGTGATCAAGCGCGCCACAAGCAAACACATCATCTGAGACACGCTGTCTGAATGCGACATTTCTGCAGCCTTCAAGCAGCAAGGTGCACTGCATGAGCGGTAGCATCGCCGTCTCGAGAAGACTCCCACGTAGTGATCGCCTTCACCTTCACGAGTTCGCTGGTGCTGTGCAGATGTTGCCGTAGCGCTGCCGTTACAGCGCCACCAGGTGGCGCCGCCGCACCGCTGCCGTCATCAGCAGGGCTTTCATCAAAGCTGATGTGCCTGCACAGGCCCACGTTGCCATTCTTGTCGGAGGGCAGTTTGGCCGTCACATTCGTCGATATCTTGCAAGGAAGCTGACAGCGCGCTGCTGACCGTCAGGCGATCTGCGGATCACTGACAGTCTGCGCCAGCAACCCCTTCCCTCCAGAGACAGCCGGCAGCCGGCAGCCGCAGTAGCGATTGGATTCTCTGTTCAGTCCATTCAATTGGGCTGAGATACTGCATTGTTCAGCCCTTACGCATCATTTCACCTGTCGTTCAGGACGAGGACATCGATGCCACCCAGCCTCCCTGCGGCTTCCCCAATAGCGTGCGTAACGCCGCCGATGCTGGTAAGGTCTCCCACAACTGCATAGACCTGTTGAGGAATTGGGAACATCATTTGAATCATTTCCATGGGAGTGGTGTCTCTACGTGTGCACCGGCCAGAGCTGCTGGGCTGAGCGCTGTGTCGCACGGCGTTGTCCGCCTATGCCGGGACCAGGCCCAGAAAGAAGGAAGCTTTCGAAGAGCTAAGCACCATAGCATGACGAAGGACGCCATCTTACCTTGTGCAGCTGGCCGATGAGGGGCTTCAGCTGCTCCTTGCTGCTGTCGATGACCGCGAGGGTGGCACCCTTCTGATCGAATGCCAAGGCCGCGGCGGCACCGACGCCAGATGCACCTGAGCGTGACAAACCTGACTTGGCGCGCTGTAATGAGACACTATGAGCTCATTGCAACGTTTAGCCGGTCGCATTCACCAACATGCCGCCGTTGCACTTCCATGTTACAGGATGCACACAGCTCGGGTGCAGGGAATGCCGCTCACCGACAATGAGCACCCTCCTGCTCCGCCAGACACCATTCGCATTGGAATTTGAGGTCTCAGCGCTGCTCTGGCCTGCACCGGGGCGGACAACAGTCGCATAACATAAACGGGCGGCATGGCAGCGCGCCGGCAGGTGCAGACGGTGTGAGCAGCTCCACCGCTGCTTTGAGGGCGCTGCAGCTCCCTGGAAGACGCAATCTTTGCTGTTGCGAAGCTGTGGTCTGCACACACACCTGAAGTCTGCAAGCTCATCAGGTGCTTCACACCGTGAGCTGCGAAAAGGCACATCGCGTCAATGAGTACCGGCGGTTGGCTCGGTACGCTGCAAAACGAGAGAGGAGTGGATTTGGTGCGAAAGTGGGCGGCATGAAATGGGATGAGATGAAATAGGAGGTTATGGGGTGACAATTTGCACCAGGCTGCGGATCTCCTAGGAAACCCGCAAATCGATGACGTGACTGCACTGAGTGGGCATCAGCGGCATCTGGCGTCAGAGGTCGCCGCTGGGAGCGGATCAACACTCAAGGATGCTGACAAAGGCAATTGGCGGGATTCATAACGGCATGAACGTGTGTCTATTTGGCTGGTTGCGCCTCCTGTATCACCACCACCACGCACCACCACCACCGTGCATACAGCTGCTGATGCCTGTGTGTGCGTCTGCGTGCGCCGGCAATATCAAATGCACGAGAGCCGGTTTGGGACATCACGGGCCAACAACATCACAGAAATGCAGCAGCCGTCGTTACTTTGTTTCTTGAACACAGCTTCAAAATTAGGAGGACGTGGCGCAACGGCGCTGCAAGCCAAAATTGCTGCACGACATGACCTCGAGTTATGAGTCGTGCGAGTCTGACACCAAACACATGGCATGCTTCGACAAGCTATACTCATGCGTTGTGTTCGTGCGCGCCGCCGCCGCGATGCTTTGAGCTGCACAGGCCCCGCTGCGGGCTGACTGATCAATGACATACTCTGTGTACGCTTGGACACCGGCCAGTGGGCGGATTTGAAAACCTCGACGGTGCCGCGACTTCAGCACCGGTGCTTCAGCACCGGTGCTGAGATACGTATAGCACACATGTCACGCCCACATGTTCCATGCTGAAGCCATCATGACGCTGCAACCAGGCGCATTTGCTGGCACGGGCAAGCAGGCGCCCTGCAGATACGATGCTGCTGGGCTGCTGAGGAACAGGATCGCCCAGGACGCCTGCAGGCACCAGCAAGGCAGCAACATCATTCGAGCACGATAAACATGACAGCGAGCAGAAATGCAGTAACATCTCCTGCGATTTGTGGCCATCCTGCTGAACATCTCATATGATTTGTGGCATCCTGCTACACACCAATGAACTCTGGCAACACGAGTGCATCTGGGCGCGCACCTTCTGACGAATGTCCTGTGATCGCTGCTCGGCTTGGAGAGCCGCAGGCGACGACACCGGCGGCGATAACCCCGCGTCGAACGCTGCCTCCTGCACATGAACGCACCAGCGGATGTGAACAGCCCGCAAGCAGAAATGGAGCACTTCCTGTCGGAGGTGTCCGCGCTGTCTGCACAGTGCGTGGACATGATGGTGCTGTGCACAGCGCAGGGTGTCGCACAGCCACGGTGGCAGTAAGGACTCAGGTTCCACCCCCCTCTACGGTTTGACCTCTCACCGTAGATGAGGCGTCCTTGGGCATGTATCTGATGGCAGCGGCGCTGCTGGCGCCTGCTGCTGTGAGGAGCACCGAATTGAAACGCACCCCCTGCGGCGCAAGCTGCTGCCCCAGATCGTGTGCCAAATGCTCCTGCACCAGGCCAGATAAGGTATCCAGAAGGGCAAGATATTAGACGATTTGCATGCTGGCCAGGGTGTGCTGAGCAGCTTGCTGAGCATCTGTAGCTGGGGGCTTGACGCCGCCAGATGTACTTGCATGGATCTGCTTGCTGTATCGGTGCGGCGGCTGACATGTGCTGTCAGACTAGTCTGACAGTACTGGGTAGGAGGTTTGACAAGAAGCAAGCAGGCAGTGCCATGTGCAGATGGCGGTGCGCTTAAGGCGGAACTGCAAATGTCCTCGATTTTCTCCCCTTCATCAGCTGCCTCAGCGTGGAGTTCATCAAAGCCTTCCACGACCAGCAACCCTCACCGGCATTCTGCCCGCAGGCGGCGCAGTCACACGTCGTCAAGTCTGGCGGCCGCATCGTGGACGTCGTCTGCCTGCCCGCCCGCAGCGACTCGACGGCAACGTCCTTCAGGGTGGAACGCGCTGCGCAGGTGAGAGATTTCTCCATGGGCGTGTGCCTATCGATCTGACGCAGAGTCAGCCCTTCGAGATTTGCCCATTAGATGATGTGTGCGAGCAGTGCACAGTGCTGTGGTGGCACCCTGTAACTGGAACTGGAACTGGAACTGGAACTGGAACTGGAACTGGAACTGGAACTGGAAGTGGAAGTGGATGCGGATCGGATCAGCGTGCACCCACAGATCTGGCAGCAGCGACTTGGCACGCTCGCCCTTGTGCCTGTAGGTAGATAGTCCAGCACACCTGGACCAGCTCGTAGGTGCTGCAGAGGTGATGCCGCAGCGCCACCTCGGAGGCGCCTGCCGACCAGCGCGTGCGGCCATGCCCTGCTTGCTGCTGCCGCTCCGCCTGCGGAGCATCAAAGATATCCTGGTCGTTTGACGGACCTCAATGATGGCTGGAACACGCGCGCGCCTCCGACGACATCTGCGGGGCAGCCTTCTGTGGCGCAGTTCGGCAGCCAGGCTGCTGTCCCTGCGCAGTTATAGGTGGTCGGAACAGTGTGGCAGGCGGCATGGCGTCGAAGTGCAGAAGAATCCAATTATATGGCATATCAGATCACTGGTTTGTTTCGAGTGCTGAAATATCCCGCCTGATGTTCAGGATGAGGATGTCGATGCCGCCCAGCCAGTGTGCTGCGGCTGCGACTGCGGCGGAGATCCCCTCGGAGCTGGAAAAGTCTCCGACGATCCTGTGGCCCTGCAGAATGATAGGTACGTGTCTGTTGATGGATAAATCATGGATGACATCAATGCTGAGCTGGAGCGCACAGGGAGGAGCGCAGCAGGCAAAGCACGCCGAGCATGGCGAGACCGTGCGGTCGTCGCAGGTGTCTGAGCAGAGCTCGGGTACTTGAATGTGGAAGAGCAACCTACCCGGTGCAGCTGGTATACGAGGGGCCGCAGGGTTTCTTTGCCGCAGCCGACGATTGCCACAGTGGCTCCCCTGGCGTCAAAGGCATGGGCAGCTGCGGCGCCGACACCGGAGTCGCCTGATTGGGCATAGAAGCGAGCTCAAAGATACTCGAGGATGTTGTTCAAGTCAACTCAGCTTCCAGCTGGTCGCGCGCCGCCGCTGCACCTCGCTTTTCTGAAAGGGTACAAATCATGAACAGAGGCTCACCGACGATCAGCACTCGCTGCATGGTGAACGCATCGTTTGTATGTGAGTCCTCCTGGCCGAATAACGGCTCTACCTTTCGTCCTGCATGTTGCACATCGCGCTCGAGCGTTCCTCAGCCTTGGCACGAGTGGGCTGATCAGGCACATCACACGCTGCAGTGCAGACCGGTGCAAGCAACATCCACAAGGCTGTGCAGCTTTGCAGGCGCAACACAGCCGTCTCAAATCCATGTAACATGCGGCTTGCACACCTCCTGTGACCGATTGCCTGAACAAGTTCATCGGGGCCTGCAGGGCGGCTAAACACATTGGGGGCGCTGGCCGGTCGATGATGCAGGTCTGCTGCGGCTCAGTTGGCTAGAGACGTTGCAGAACGGAGGACAGCATGCAAGCCCAGGCGTGTTGGAAGCGATTTGGCAAGTCACCAGCTCCGACACTACGAGTAGTGATACGTCCCCGTCACTTGACGTTGACATCACAGCACTGAATGTGCACATGTTGGCGCACGCCACACAAGCGCCACGTGGATGTCCGCCATCAGAGGAAATGGAACAACGTGAGGGTTTGCAAGACGAGAGGATTCGCAGCCCAGAATTTCGAACATGCCAGCCCCTGCCTCTCTGCCTGAACCCGCTGCTCATCATCCGCTGCTGCCACTGCCGACGGCGCAACCAGCCAGCGGCCACCGCCAGGCAGTGTACAATCTTGGTGGCGCTTTCCAGATGAGAATAAAGCAGAGAATTTCGGGTAGGGATCATTCATCCCAGCTACGGCGCATACAGAGTGGTGAGGCAGTCGTGGAAATAACTGAGCACGCACCAGCATCTTGTGAGCACTGCTAGCGCCAGCCTAGTGATTGAGATGCTGATACCCTTGCTGCCTCGCATCACGAGGCCAACAATTGTGTTGCTTGCGGGACGGCATCGGGGGTCTGGATACGGCTTTCACTCATAGTGATCGCGGCACTGCCAGGTTCAGGTTGTGCGAATAAAAACAAGCCATTTTCCGATGCATGGTACCTACTGGCGCTCACTGCACTACCACATCACTTTGGCTGCAAACATATCGAGACAAAGACAGACTACTAAGATACACCACCGGCCGCAGCACCGGCGGTCCATAAACCTAACACTGGATGAAGTGTCTCAATCTGGATCCACCTTCTAAGAACTCACAAGTCGCATGCTGGCCCAACCATTGCCACTTGCCCGACGACCAAAACCGTGACTCAGGTTTGAATTCTGTGACAGTTCAGCTGGACCCCGGATGGCGCCAGTCCGCTTCTGTGCGGACTGGCGCCATCCGGGGCCCAGCTGAACGCGCCTGTACAGGCGCGTGCCAAACGTGAAAGTTTCTTTGGCCATACCAGCGTCGTTTTGCGTGGCAGCAGGTGTCTCAGGCGTGCCGTGAAAGGCAGCCCCTGCCGCATCCCTGTGCTACGACCGCCGCTGATCCCACCCCATCGCGATCACCGTTTCTGGTGGTTCTTGAACTGCGGCGCACGACGAATTTGAGGTTCAGTCTTCTGCATGAGTGCCATGCGGCGGCGGGGGGTTGAATAATGCAATTTGAGTAGTAACTGCAACATCCGGCCCGGCATGAATTGCTAGCAGCGCCAGGCACTGGACAGCCATTGCGGAAAAGGTGCGCACCTGGAGCGTCAGTAAGGGGAAAACGAGGAACGCGATGAAGAATAGGAACACGCACAGCAATACGTTTTGCGATCTTGCTACGGCAGTTAAGCGATTTAGCGAGTGGACATTCAAATGAAATTGCCGCACCTGGAGCGCCAGGAAGGCGAGCGCGAAGAAGGCGATGAAGAAGAGGAACTCGTAGAGCAGGAACAGCCAGCGGGAGTAGCCGTCGAGCGAGTAGTACTCCAGAACGGGCTCGCCTTTGTGACATAACATTCAGATTTCAAATACAAAAATGTGACGCCCTTGACATAATTTTGTTAATTGTATAAGATTAGATTGTTTCGAAATCCGGGAAATGAGAAAAAAAGCTCGCCGTTGAAGATCGCGCCCTGCCCCTGGAACTGGTTGATCATCAGCGTGCCAAACCTGCCGCGACAACGTGGAAGCCCAGTGAGTCATGCAGGGAGAGCAAAGAAGACAATCAAACGACCAGATTGCAGGTCTTGCATGTAAAGCATTGCATGACTAATTACTGCTGCTGCACTCAGCAGGGGCACCACTCAGGGGACATAAATGGAAATTGCGCCCTTCTAGGCATTGGCGCCGCAACGACCAGCAACAGGCCAGGATGCGGCGTGAGAGAAAGCGACTTACCCATAACGGATAAAGTCAAGATATGAGTACCACTGCAGCGAGCACAGGCATTCGGGCGTCAGTGTTGCTGCTTGCGTGCTGACTGACACACCAGGTCGCCAAATCACAACGCATGCAGCTGTGGAAGGTCAAGCGTGCAAGGGTTTTATGCAGACGCTCACCCGCCAATAGCGGGGGATGTCGTCCCAGCGCAGCAGGAAGCCGGCGAAGAACAGGAGGGTGACCACCTGCGGCAGTGGCAGCAGGAAGTAGGTAGCGGGTCTGAGCGAGGAGACGCCACCAGTTTGACACAACATCGACACGACCTCAGACGACGTTTCTCCAGCTTGTGGATCAAGAGGCAGGGACTCTCACGTAGGTGGGCAGGGCCGCGTTTGCGATCTCCATGTTTGGCGACAGAGCGGCGACAAGGTACGCCAGCACTGCAGCAGCACCATAATCACTGAGACCTTTATGATTGCGTTATGGCAGCCCTGGCGGCCTGGTGTGGACCAGGGCACTAGACGAATGCACCATCTTGGTATTGCAGTGCGAAACAGGGAACACGCAGTCGGGGCTTGCGGCAGAGGCGGCACAGATGTACACAAGCAGACATGCTGCCTCAAGGGCAAGGGGAGGCGGATCGCACCAATGCCGATGGAGACTGAGCAGTAGTACGTCAGCCAGAACACGACCCATTGGCCTGCGGTAGCGGCAGTTCCAGAAACTCAAGCAGCACTCGAGCCGACGCTCCAGCTTCCATGTGCACCCCAGGAAGGACCAAGAGAACAAACCCTAAACCCTAGACAGGCTTCCGCGCTTGGGAGTGCGCTCAGTGGTGTGCATACACAGCTAATCAGATTCGAAAAGCGGAGCTTGTCGCAGGGCGGAGCCCACGTGCAGCGGGACAGGCAAACCGGACACTGGAATTGAGCATTGGACGAATCAGCTTTCATATCGGACCGACACGTGCACTTGCAATTGCAGCCTTGCAAGCGTGAGGAGGCGGGCGGACCCACCCTTGAGCGCCAGCGGGAAGAAGACGACGCACGAGAACACGATGCTGGCAAAAAACGCAAGCAGCAGTTCGTCGAGCTGCGCCGGCACAGGGCTGCGTCAGCAACGAGTGGACACGGCGGGTGCAGGAATCGTGCGTGGGGTGCCTGCTTGCGCTGGAGTGATGCCGCAGGAATCCAGAGGCGTCGGAATGATGACGGCAGGCACGTTCAAATGCGCTGGCGTGGCGGGCAATGCCCCATCCGCACAGGGAAGCGGCCATGCGGGTAGCGCTGGCTGCTATGACAGTCAGCTGCCGCGCAAGCGCGATTCTTGCACCGGCCGCGACCTATAAACCCTAAAACCACACGCACCATCTTTGCGCACAGGTAGGTGATGACGCGATACAGGCCGTCGTTGCGCTCCCTGCGGCATGATGTGACGCCAGCTGAAACGCCTGAGGCCCAGTCACGTTACCCACAAGCAGCAGGAGGTTGAAAACAGGAGGCTGAAAACGGACAAGTGTGCATCGGAGCGCTGTGAAGTCACCTGATGAACAGCGGCCGCTCCAGCACCTGCGGGCATTCGGGAGAAACTGCATTCTGCGTCGTCGTGACACGTAGACAGAACGCTGAGCCAGCAAGGGTTGACACCCTTTACATAATGCACCCTTTAGATAATACACCATTTCGATAATACACCCTTTAGATAAAGGGTTGACACCCTTCAGAGCAGGACAGAGACAGCAGGACACGCCGATCAAGACCCACCAGCGTGGGGACATACGCCGCTGCGCCAAAGGCCGGCAGCGTGTTCCACATGAAGCACACCGCGGCAATGTTGACCACGTTCCCTGTGCTCAGGTCCTGCATGTCGGTGGGATTTAGGGTTTAGGGTTTAGGGACACCGCTCAGAAATGCGGCATCAAACAGATGCCGCCTCTGCAGAGGACGGCCCAGATGGCCTCAGGTGTGCACACAATGTGGAACTGCCCTCGATCTGCAGCATTGGCGTGATTGGAGTCGAGGTGTGCAGCCGTCTGTCGCATACCTTTCCGACCTTCCAGTACAAGGACATGATGAGCAGGCTGAAAATGAGCTTGTCGCCAATGCGGGGGCCCAGGAACTGCGGGTCCCGGTAGTTGCTCAGCGTCCGGAACTGCGGGCAACAGTTTTGCATCAGCGCTCCGTCGGGTTCGACTGACATTGGTTTTGGCGCCCCCGTGCAGCGACCCGAGGAGCTGCGGGTCCCAGCAGTTGCTCAGCGGGAAACCCTAAACCCTAAACCCAAATTTGCGCATCGCTGATGAGCATCTAGTCTGTGCGTGCCAGGATTTGGGTCCTGCCAGCAGCAGCGACCGACAAGGATGCAGCAGCAGGGTTTAGGGTTTAGGGTTTCCCTGGCGGCACACCGTGCCGCAGTGTGGCGGCGCTCTTCACCCTGCCGAAACATTCTTCGGCAAAGCAGAACACGGAGGCTCGGACGAGCAACATGGCAGGAAGCTCAACACAGGATTGCAGCCCCGTTGGCAGGGCAGGCGCACCTGAAGAGCAGGCCGAGCGCCCACCAGAAGTGCGGGACGGTCTAGGGATTAGGGTTTAGCCGCCGCAGTCGCTGAGCATCCGTGCCGAGTCCAGGGGATAGAGATACTCGACCTGAATCACGCTGCCGTGGTGCCGCACCTTGAACAGGACGCCGAGCGCCCACCAGAAGGGCGTGACGGTCGCGCGCCGCGTCTTCAGCTCCTTGAGGCTCTCCTTGCCGATGACGGAGCGCTGCTTCGCATGCGTCGCGACGTCGCCGTCGTTGCGCTGCTTCAGGTCGGACGACGCATACAGCGCCGCCATCTCGCCGCCCCTGGGACAACGAAACACATGCAGGATGGATCAGGAATTGCCGTCTATCAGGGTCGTGTGCTCGTCGATGCGTTGCTTCAGGTCGGACGACGCGCACAGCACCACCATCCTGCCGCCCCTGCACCCTGCACTGAAATATTTGGCGTTCGGCTCTGCTGCTACGAAATCTGTGTCCAGTGAGCGCCGCGTGATGTCCTCGTCGCTGAGCCGCCGCAGATCGGACACCGCATACAGCGTCGCCCTGCATAGAAAACAAGGGTTCTGAGGGCGCATTCGCCAGTTCCTTTCAAGTGGCGCGTGCCACAATGCCCTCGTTGTTGCACTGCCGCAGATCGGACGATGCGTACAGCGCCGACATGTCGATGCCCTGTACCCAAGTTGGGGTGACCGAGTCCGAACTGTGTTCCTCTCATTGTCAAGTGCATGCATTGCTGCAACCCGCCCTACCTGCTGCATACCGGCCATACCATTCTGCTGCATCTCCCCTGGACGCTGCTCAAGCAGGGGGTCATACGCCTCAGACTTGCACATCGGTGGCGCACGCGATGACGCATTCCCACCAGCGCTTCCGAGAAGTCCTCGCATGGGCATACGCAAACTGAACTTTGCAGGGCTCGCCTGTTGTGCCGGTCCGCCTCTGTGGTGATGTCCACGATCCATTCCGCCTCATTGGCGCCCTCCCCCATGGTCTCCGCCAGGGGGTTATGGTGCTGGAAGTACTCAATAGCCTCCTGGCCCCGGTCCCCAAAGTACGCGACCTGCGGCACCGGTAGGTGTTCACAAGATTGTTCTCCGCCATCGGTATGCAGGAGGTTGGAAGTACCCGGAGGGTTCCAGGTCCCAGTCACGGGATACTGATAAAGACTGGTGCAAAAGTTTTCGTCCCTCGTCTGACAGCTGGGCAGAAAATAAATCGGAGGGGCTTGTGTGCGGCGCGCGAGCCGGCCGCCGGCTCAAGTCTGCTACTAGACCCTACATAGGAGCCCCAGTGAAAAGGACGCTGCAAAAGGCAGCTGCTCAGGCGAAAGGTGGGCTGCCAAGTGAAGCTCTTTCAAAGGCAGCTCCTGACAGATGGTGACATGGCCGGGTTTGGTCGCCAGCGGCGCCGCGATGAGCGCGGCGCGGAGGTGGCAGCGGCCCGCAAAACAGGGACACAAGTGTCAACATCACATGCAGGGTGGTTTGCGGCATTGCATCTCTGCCTACAGTTCTGGAGCTGCACTTTTGCGAGCCTGGCCATTTTCCTTTCTCTTTTGCCTGATTGGGAACAGACCCTTTGGGCTGTGGCGGCGCCGGGAAGCGGCGAGGGCGGCGCAGCGCCCCACAGTCGAAAGTTCATATATACAGCTGATCACAGGAGGGCAGCCGCGATCGATGCGTGTGGCTGCCGCAGGCAGCCTTCAAAGCCAGGAGTGTTCGATACAAGGGGGGGACACCTCTGTCTATTTTGTCTTTTAAAGAACCCTCCACGTCGGACAGGGATTTTATGGCCCATACCCCCAGCGTTATTCCCTAGCATCATAGCTTTCCGGCACTGGGCAGCTCGCGCTCAGGAACGCAACCTGCTCAGTGCTGTGATTTTTTCAAGTGAGGACGAAAACTTTTGCACCAGCCTATACCCTGGCCGAAGGAGATCGCACATCTGACCTTCCCCAACGCGGGGCTGTCGAGTGGCGGTGCTGCAAGCGCTTGGCACTTCTGTCGTTTCGACTGCGTGAAGTACCGGAGTGCACCTGGCCGCGCAGCAGGATGAGCATGCGGTCGAACAGGCGGAAGGTGAAGGGCGTCGGCGAGTGGATGGTGCTGCAGATGGTGATGTCCCCCGACACCAGGTCTTTCACCACCTTCATCACCTGCACCGAAAACAACAGGCAAAGTGGTTGTGAACAGTAGGTAAACCCTAGACTGCAGATGGTGATGTCGACACCAGGTCTTTGACCGCCTGCACCTGCGCCGCCATCCAGTCAACGCTTATGGAACCTCAGCTGCACAGAACGGCTCGAGCGCCCGAGCACTATAATGTGTGCTGCCGCAGCTGTGAACGCCACGCAGCACAGCTGACGGCTCTGGAGCGAGCTAATGCGTCCTGAGCTGCGAGCGGCGCTTGTCGGTGCCCACTGCCCACATGGCATCTGCAGGCAAGGTCGCTCTCGTGGTGCGGAAGTAGAGGAAGCAGTGACGAATAAAATCTTGGTAACTAGTCGAATAGTTGATGTCATATAATCATCAACCAGCGTCATATAATCATCAGCCAGCACTTCCGGCCGAGTTCGGCTGATGAGCTTTCTCCGTGCCGGCTGCAGTGGCAGACATTCAGTCTGCTACTGCAACCATGCGCAAGCGCTCACCTCATTCGCGGTGTAGGAGTCCAGGCCTGAGGTGGGCTCGTCCAGGAACAGCACTCGGGGGTTGGTGACCTGCACGTGCCGAGAAGACGGGATCAGGGCTCAGGCTTGCTGCAGCAGACACGCCGAGGATGCATCGGCTGTGCGTCGACAGCGAGGGCTGCGGCGAACGCTGGGGTTGGGTGGGGACACAAGCCCCCGGGGGGGGGG
>JAABUL010001876.1_pt1 | contig 37426 bp, 37 predicted proteins | sample 5559151 | NCBI WGS metagenome assembly JAABUL01 (sample SAMN10711876, study PRJNA513368) | rock metagenome | isolation source: Antarctica rocks | place: Antarctica: Victoria Land, Pudding Butte sud | reverse complement strand
ATTCGCGGCTACATCTCCACGCTCCGCAAGCAGGAGATGCCCATCCTCTCCGCACTCGGTCAGGCTATCGCCGGCACCCCGCCCTTGCCGGTCACGACCTAGCCGTGCGGACCTAGCTAGTTACGTCATGGTAGACATAACAGTGCGCGACGAGGACATCACGAGCTACGCCGGTCCGGCGCTTGTGGTCGCGGTTCCAGCCGGCGACGCGGCGCTGAACGAAGCGGCGCGCGCGGTGGACGACCAACTTGACGGCTTGATCTCTACCCTGCGCGCGGCGGCCGACATCAAGGGCAAGCTCGGCGAAACGACGGTCCTGCACACCATGGGCAAGCTGCCGGCCGCGCGCGTCATTGTTGTCGGCGCCGGCGACCCCGCGAAACTCACCGCCGCCGGTGTACGGCGCATGGCCGCGAACGCCGCACGGACGGCGCGCCGCGCGGGTCTCGCCTCATTCGCCACGACAATCTACCGGCGCGAGGACCTGCCGGCCACGACCGACGCGCAACTCCTGGCCGAGGGGACGCTCCTGGGCCTGTACCGTTTCGACGACTACCGTCAGAGCGATCCTGAGACCGGCGACGTGCGGGAGTTGGTCGTGTTGCCGTGTGCGCTCGATCGCGCGGCGGTCGAAGAGGGCGTCCGGCGCGGGCGTGAGATCGCGGCCGGCGTGACTTTGGCGCGCGACCTCATCAATGAGCCGCCCAATGTGCTGACGCCGACCGAGTTGGCGCGCCGCGCCCAGGCGATGGCGGCGGAGCACAACATCTCCTACGAAGTGTTCGACCGTGAGCGCATGCGTGAGTTGGGCATGAACGCGATCCTGAGCGTGGCCGCGGGCAGCGACGAGCCGCCCGCGTTCATCATCCTGCGTTATGGCCCCACCGAGTCGCGCGAAGGCGCGCCGGGACTTTGCCTTGTCGGTAAGGGTATCACCTTCGACTCTGGCGGCATCTCGATCAAGCCGGCGCAGGACATGCACCGCATGAAGGGCGACATGGGTGGCGCGGCGGCTGTCATCGGCGCGATGCGCGCGTTGGCCGGGTTGGGCGTCGCGGGCGCCGTCACGGCGATCGTGCCCACGACGGAGAACCTGCTGGGCGGCCGTGCGATGACGCCCGGTGACATCGTGAAGGCCATGAACGGCGTGTCTATCGAAATCATCAACACCGACGCCGAGGGCCGCCTGGTGCTGGCCGACGCGCTCTCCTACGCCGTGCGCGAGGGCTTCGCGCCCTTGGTCGACGTGGCGACGCTGACGGGGGCGGCCAACGTGGCGCTCGGCCCCTTCTACACAGCGGTCTTCGCCACCGACGACGGCACGGCGGCGTCCGTGCTCGACGCCGCCCATACGGCCGGTGAGAAGATGTGGCGAATGCCGCTCGACGACGCTTTCGAGGAGTTGATCAAGAGCGACGCCGCCGACATCAAGAACTCGGCGGGGCGGTCCGGCGGGGCCGTCACGGCGGCGATGTTCCTGCGCCATTTCGTGGACGACAAGCCCTGGGCGCACCTCGACATCGCGCCGACATCGTGGTCCGACAAAGACGAGGGCGAGCAGACCAAGGGCGGCTCCGGCGCGGCCGTGCGCACGCTGGTCGCGCTGGCCGAAGCCATGGCCGCGCGCTGATACTCATGCCGACGGAAACAGGGCGGTCGTAACGCGCGCCCTGTATCGTTACTCCTGTCCCCGAGGCGTGCGTCGAGTACGGCTTCTCTAATGTGGAGGCGACCGACTCGGATGCTATTGACCGACTGGCACGGATGCGGTCGGCGGCTCTCAGACGCCTAGTCGCAGGAACCCGACGTCGGCCACCCAGGACTGCGCGATGATCGATGATCATGGCTGGATCACGGTCACCTTGAAGGGGCCGCCGTGGGCGGCGGCGTGGGCGACGGCCTCGTTCGCCTTGTCCAGATCGAAGTCCGTGACGTCGAAGTTGCGCAAATCCAGGAGCCCGGACCGGATCAGTCCGATCAGGCGGATGTTGGCCTCAGGGGGGTACATCCACTGGCCACGTATCGTGATGCTGTTCCTCATGATCCAGGGGTACGGCAACCCGAGATCGTCGCCCCCCAACATGCCGACGCCGCCCATCAGCACGACCCGGCCGAATTCCCGCACCGTCATGGCGGCGGCCCGCACCGGGGTCGGGCCGGCCGAGGGCGGCAGCACGTCCAGCACGCAGTCGATCGGACCCGGCGCCACGCGCGTCATCCGCGCGCGATCCTCCCCCTCGTCGCCGGTGAGCGTCACGGTCCGCACGCGCTGACCGAAACGGCGCGCGAGGTCGGCCAGCATCGTCTCGTTGCGGCCCGGCGCGACGACGCAGCCCGCCCCCATGGCCAGGGCGACGGCGACGCCGGCGCTGCCGAAATTCCCGGTGGCACCACTGACCAGGACCGTCTCTCCCGCCTGTAGGTTCGCCGCAAGGAGACCGCCGTACGGCACGAGAAGGAGGTTCAGCGCGCACCAGCGCCCCGCTGTCGCCGGGTCGATGGGGCCGAGCGGAACAGCGTTCTCCGTTGGAACCAGCATCCGTTCGGCGAAAGAGCCGTGGTGGAAATGCTCCTGCAGGCGCAGGCCACCGTCGCCGCGCGCGCTCAAGCCTTGCAGTGTGATGTCGGGGGTGAGCGCATTGTCGCGCGACCGCACGGTCGGATCACAGAAGACCCACTCGCCGGCGGCGAGACGCGTCGCGTCCGGTCCGACGGCGCGCACGCGGCCAATCGCCCCAGCTCCCGGCGCCATCGGCAGGGTGAGGAGGTATCTCCGCTCGCCGCTGAAGACCTCGTGCGCATAGGGCAGGACAGGGGCCGCCACGACATCGACAATGACCTCCCCCGTGCCCAGGATCGGGTCGGGCACGGTCTCGACGACGAGTGGTGATCCGAACGCCTTCAGGAGTGCAGCTTTCATGGCCTTTTTTTCCTCTCTCAGCATCGCAGCTTTGCCTATCCGTAGTGTCGGGCCTCGCTGATCACGGTACCAGGGTGAAATCTATACTAGTAGTGATACTGCTAGGATGAGGAGGGGGCGCATACGATGGGCACGACACGACGGGAGAACGAACTGGCGGAGTTCCTGCGCAGCCGACGCGCGCGCCTCTCGCCGGCCGATGTGGGCCTGCCGCCCGGCGTGCGCCGGCGCACGCCGGGGCTGCGCCGCGAGGAGGTGGCGGAACTCGCCGGGATCGGGACGACCTGGTACACCTGGCTCGAGCAGGGGCGCGACATCCGCGTGTCGGCCGATGTCCTGGAGAACCTGGCGCGCGCCCTGCGCCTCACGCCCGACGAGCGTGCGCATCTGTTCCGCGCGGCGCACGGACAGCCCCCGCCGCGCCCGCGCGCTCCGCAGGAAACGGCGCCGCTGGCCGCACGGCGCCTGCTCGCCGCCCTTGGGGTGGCCCCCGCCTATATCACGGGCCGGCGCTGGGATCTGCTGGCCTGGAACGCGGCAGCGGCGGCCGTCTTCGGTGACTTCGGGGCGCTCCCTGAGGCTGAGCGCAACCTGGTCCGCGTCATCTTCACGGACAGCGAGATGCGCCGTCGGCTGGTGGATTGGGAAGGGACCGCACGGCGTGTCCTCGCGCTCTTCCGCGCCGATCGCGGGCGTTATGCCGACGACCCCTGGTTCACGGAGGTGATCGACGACCTGCGCCGCGTCAGTCCTGAGTTTGGCCGCTGGTGGCCGCGCCATGATGTGCGCGAGCGCACCGAGGAGCGCAAAGAGGTCGAGCACCCACTCGTCGGGCGGTTAGTGCTGGAGCCGACGACCCTGCGCCTGGTCGGGTCCCCGGACCTCACACTCGTCGTGTACGCGCCCTTGCCAGAGCAGGATACGGCGCGCAAACTACGTCGCCTCGTCGGGCGCAACGCCGATCACTCACGCGGGTCGTCAATGTGAGCCTCGCGTCCACGGCTCGTAAGCCTCGGGCTCCATGATGACGCTCAAAGCACCATGGCGTTACCGACCCAAGCGATCGTGGAGAGTGAGGCTACGCGGGTGACATATGCTCACGCAGGATGGACAGCACCCGGTCGGGGTCAGCGGGCGTGATCATCGGCCGCACCCATCTACCCACGTCGACAACAAGCGCCTTGTCCTTCGATGCGCGTTTGAGATCGAGTGGCGCCCAGTGCCGCAAGTCGCCCGATCCCCATAGCCTGTCCTTGCCAGTGAACGGCCCCATGCGCCACTCCCGCACGTTGCTAATCCGGGCGTACGGGATGCGCTTGCTCGTGCCAAAGGGGAAATAGTACCGTCGGATGATGATACCATCGTGATCAAGCGCGACGAGGCCATCGTCGTAGAGCACGCCATTCATCATGATGCTACCCCTTCCTGTTTATATACGGTTTAACGGGTGCGCGCCACTTTTCGCGCTGGTTATCTGACATGCGTCGTATCTACTGGGAGCGCCGGCTTCCAGCCGGCAGACGATCGTCGCCCTGGCCTTTGTGACCACTGATAGGTGCGTCCGCGCTATCCCACGAGCTGTGGCATCGCTGGGGCGACGACCATGACGGGCGGGCCGCCGATGCGGCAGAGGTTGCTGGCGGCGCAGGCGCTGGGCGCGAGGGTGAGTCGCAGTGTGGCCTGGCGTGGGGCGCCGCGTCCAGTGGCGCCTGTCGCGGGGGCGAGCGACGGCGTGACGGGCAGCCGCGCGTCGTCGTCGCCCACGGCGGCGACGCTCCGGTCCAGCTCCGCCTGCGTGACGCTCGCGCTGATTGGAATGCTTACCGTCGCCTCGACGGGTTGTGCGCTCGTGTTCCATAGTACCAGCGTCGCTCCCTGAGCGCCACGCTCGACGGCGATGGCGCGCACCGTCCCGGTTTGCCCCAGGTCGGTCGCGCGCACTGCTCCCGCGAGGGCGTGCGTGGTGGCGCGCAGGGCGGCGATGGCCGGGCGCGCCGTGCCGTCCGGCCGCATCAGACCCGCCGGGTAGGCGTGTGGCGAGAGGTCCGCCGGATCGGTCATCTTGTAGAATTCGATGCGCGCGGCTCCCCCGACCAGCGCCAACGCGCTGGCCTGCACGACGAAGGCGGCCTGCTCTCCCACCGTGGCGATGGCTTTGAGGTCCACGACTTTCCACGGGCCGTCGCCGGTCGGCGCGGCGCCGGTCTCGTTGAGCCAGATGGGCTTGCCGAAGCCGTGCGCGTGCATCAGGTCGCGGTCGATGCGCAGGATGCGCGCGACATCGTCGGGCACGTTGTAGATGTGCGCGGAGGCGACGTCGAAGTACCAGTTGTTGCGTCGCGCCGCGGGGTCGGCCGCGAGGGTGTCGAGCAGCCGCGCGAAGTAAAGCGGGCGCCCGTAGGCGGCGTCCCACCAGTAGGTCGTGGCGGCGAGGTGTACGACCAGCGTGGGGTCGACCCGCTTGATTTGCAGGTAGGCCACGCGCTGTAGTTGCGCGAAGTCGGCCACTGTGCCGGGCCAGGTGTAGCCGGCCACATGCGCGTTCCACACGTCCGGCTCGTTCCAGATAATCCAATGGCGCACGCGGCCACGGTAGCGGCGCGCGAGTTCGGCTACGAACGCGCCCCAGTTGTTGCGCGGGTCGTCGGGGGCCAGGTACAGCCCGCTGGGCAGCCCGTGGGGACCGGCGGCCCAGGAGGGGAGGCAGCCGATGATACCGACGATCTCGCGCCCGTGCGCGATCTCGTCGTTGATCATGGCCCCTGAAACGGCGGCGCGGTTCCACCCATGGGGACCGGCCGGCTGCAGGGCGCACCAGTCGAAGTTGATGCGCTCCCATCCGATCCCCGCGTAGGATGCGGCGTACGGCGCGGTGAAGGCCTGGACCACGCCGAAGCGGCGGTCGGGTGGCGGGTCGTTGGTGACGGCGGCGACCTGGTGGGGATCGACGTGGGGCGCGTTTCCCGTCCCGTCTATGATCGGCGAGACGCCCGGCGCGTCCCACGGCGCTGCTGGCGGCAGACAGGCCGAGCACAACCGGGGCGGCGCGCCGAGAGGATCGAACGGACCGGCCGCGTCGTGTAATGTGGACGCTACAGGCGATGATGTGGTTTGCCGGATGGCGGCGGGGGCCGCGGCTGGCGCGACGAAGACGCCGATGACGCCGAGCAGGCAGACGACAAAGGCGAAGACGGCCAGCAGACGTCGCACTCGTCGTCCCGACCGAGGCTTGGCGTGCTCTGGTTCTGTCCGTCGCTCGTCGCCCGTCGCTCGTGTTCGCGCGTTGGTTCGGGCGTCGTGGTCGTGGTCGTCGCTGTCCGCTAAACGCATACGTCGTCCATCACTTGGCCGCCTCCGCGTCCCCGCTCAGGCTGTCCTCCGCCGCGATGGCGACCGCGCCCTCGGTATGGCCGAGTACGGTGACGGGCAAGCGCCCCAGTTCCTCCATCGCCTCGAGCGTGGGATGCGGCGCCGCGAGGTCGGCGGGGCGGATGGCCAGCGCGGCGAAGACGGAGAGCAGGCATGTCGCCGCCCCCGCCAGGAAGGTGACCTCGTAGCCAATTTTGGCCCACAGGATACCGCCGACGATCGGCACGCCGACCGCCGCGATGTGGTTGACCGTCGAGCCCGTCACGAGGCTTGGCGTCACGTCCTCCGGTGGCGCGATGCGGCCGAGGTAGCTGTTGATGCCCAGCCCGAACGAGAAGAAGACGTTGTCGAGGCAGTACAGCACACCGAGCGCTAGCAGGTTGTGTATGAGCGCATAGCCGGCGAAGAGCGGGATCAGGCAGGCGTAGTTGAGCGCGAGCATGCGGCGCTCACCAAAGTGGTCGATCAGGCGGCCGATGTATGGGGTGGCGACCGCGGTGACGATCCCGTTGAAGACGAGCAGCGGCACGAGTTGATCCACGTCGAGGTGGTAGTTTTGGGCCAGTAGGAACACGGCGAAGGTGGAGAAGATCTGGCGGCGGCTGCCGTCGAGCAGCGTCAGCGCGTAGTAGATGCCGTAGCGGCGGCGCACCAACAGGCGCGGGCGCTTCACCTCCTTGGTCCGGCTCATGAAGAGCAGCGCGACGGCGCCGACGAGCACAAGCGCCCCAGCGGGAATAAAAGCTCCGCCACGGCCCAACGGGCCGACGACGGCGCGAATCATGAGCAAGGCGGCGATGCCGCCCACCGCGCCAATCCCGCCGATGAAACCCAGCGCACGGCCTTCCTGCCCCGTGTCGGCCGCGGTCAGCGCCAGACCATTGTTCAGGGGGGCGAAGAGGTGGAAGCCGACGCTCCAGGCCATGCCCGCGGCGACGAGGTAGACCCAGGTGTGCGCCCCGGCGGTAGCGGCGAGACCAACGCCCATCAGCAGGAGCGCGGCGGCGGCGAGGCGCGCCTCGCGGAAGCGTACCGTCACGGCGGCGAGGACGACGGTCAGGAAGCCCGGCACTTCGCGCAGCGATTCCAGGCCGCCCAGGGCCTGCGCGCCGAGGTGCAGGTCAATGACGACGAAGGGATTGATGAGCGCGCCGTACGCGGCGATGCCGCCCTGCATAGCGAACGAGGCCACCCCCACGAGCGCCAGGTCCGAGAGTCTCCAGCGCCGCCCTACCCTATGCACCACCCCTCCTTATTCCGCTTCCGTATGTCGCTACTTTGGCCGTCGATGATGGACGGTAGCCGTCACAGCATCGCACAACAAGTATACGGGGCCTGGGAGGATCGTGCTTGGAAGCCCACGCTTACGACCAGTACAATGACATTAGAAGGACCACTGTAGGCGGCGGAGGATGGATATGGTTGTGCAACAGCGGCAGCGGGTGAGCGTGGCCGAGTTCGATGCGTTGCCCGACGACGGCAACAGGCATGAGTTGGTGAGAGGGGAGGTGCGCGTTATGCCGCCGTCGAAAGGCCGGCACGGACAAATAGAGGCGGCTATCGTCGCGGCGATTGATCGCTATCTGGACGATAAGGCGCGAACAATGGGGTGGGAGCCGCGCCAGGGCCTTGACGCGCGCGAACGTTTGGTTGGTTTCACGGCGGTCGGCGAATTCGGCCTGCGCTTCTCTTTGCCCGACGACCCGAGCCAGACCCGCGGCGCCGACGGCGCCTACGTCCCGGCCGCGCAGTGGGCGTCCGTGTCGTGGGACGAAGACGAGTACTTCCCGGCGGTCCCCCATCTCGTCATCGAGGTGGTCAGCGCGACCGACCGTGCCAGTGATGTGGCCGAGAAGGTGCAGGACTACCTGGCGGGCGGGGCGCGCCGCGTCTGGTACGTGTACCCACGGCAGCGCGCCGTCTACGTCCACGACGCCGATGGTTCCACGCGCATCGTGCGCTGGGGCGAGGCCCTGCGCGACGACGAGTTGCTGCCCGACTTCGAATTACCGCTCAATCTTGTCTTTGTCACGCCACCCCAGACCGCCGGTTGAACACCGCGATGACGATAGATCTGCATACGCACACGACGGCCTCGGACGGCACGCTCACGCCGGCCGAGCTCGTGCACGCGGCGCTGCGCGAGGGGGTCGACGTCCTCGCCATCACCGACCACGACACAGTGGCGGGGATCGCGCCCGCACTGGCGGCGGCGGCCGGGACAGACCTGCGCGTGCTGGCCGGGGTCGAGCTAGCCGCCACACATGGGCGGCACGGCCTACACCTGCTGGCTTATGGCATCGACCCGGCGGATGGGACGCTGGCGGCGCGCCTGCACGAATTGGCGGCGCTGCGCGAGGAGCGCGTGCGGGACATGCTGGAACTGCTGCGCGGGCTCGGTGTGGCCGTGCCGTGGGAGCAGGTCGCCACGTTGGCGCGGGGCACGGTGGGACGTCCGCATGTGGCGCAGGCGCTGGTCGAGGCCGGCGACGCGCGCGACACCGGCGACGCTTTCGCGCGCTATATTGGCAATGGCAGCCCGGCCTACCTGCCATCGGCGCGGCTGACCGTGGCCGAGGCCGTCGGCCTGGCGCGTGACGCCGGCGGCGCGGTCGCGTTGGCGCATCCATTGCTCTCGCTGTCGCGCCATGAGCTCGTCGCGCTGCTCCCCGCGCTACGCGCGGCTGGGCTCACGGGGCTGGAGGTGTACCACAGCGAGCACGATGAGGCGGCCGTTCGCTACCTGCGTGAGTTGGCGGCGGGGCAGGGCCTATGGTGGACGGGGGGCAGCGATTTCCACGGCGCGGCCAAGCCGAATGCGCGCCTCGGAGGTGTCGTGGTCCCGCCCGATGTACTGGCGCAGGGACCCTTTCAACGGGCTATGTTCGCGTAGCCGGCGCCTCGTGGGCGCCCCCGAAGACGATAGAAGGGTGAACACTGGCCTACTTCCTGCGTATACATGGGCGAAACGTGGCGCCATCGTCATTTAGGAGAAGTAGCAGTGAACGCCCTATCCATCTGTCGGCAAGTCTCGGACGTCCGATGTTCCGTCTGTTGGGAAGCGCGCGACCGATGGTAGCGCTCGCGGACACGCGGACGCGGCGCGCGCCATCCAAAGCGGAGGGATCCAAAGCCCGCCCTGGTGTGCTGCCAGCCCTGACGGGGCTGCGCATCGTGGCCGCCGTGCTCGTGGTGATGTTCCACTTCTTGTATATACGCGTCCCCGCTGGGACCGGCGTCGCGCACATGACCGCGGCGCTTGTCCGGCGTGTCGTAGGCAGCGGGTTCACGGGCGTTAGCTTCTTTTTTGTGCTGTCAGGTTTCATCTTGACCTACAGCTATCCTGAGCCGAATGGGCGTTTGCGTGGTACGCGCTCGCGCTACTACTGGGCGCGCGTCGCGCGCATCTACCCTCTCTACCTTTTCACCCTGCTGTTGGCCTTCCCGCCCTACATAGGGTGGGGAGCGGTCAACCCGGTAACGTTCCAGCACGGCCATTTCGTTCCCATACTCGTGCTATCGCCCGTCTTCCTACAGGCGTGGCTGCCCTATCCGCCGACCTGGAACCCGCCGTCGTGGTCCCTCTCCGCCGAGATCTTTTTCTACGCTGTCTTTCCGCTGCTCGTTCCCCTGGTGGGGCGGCTGCGTCGCCGTTATGCGCTCCCAGCCGCGTTCGGATTCTGGGCGATTAGCGCTCTCATCGTGGTGGCGTATGTCATCATCAATCCCGATCAGGGGCAGACCGGCCCGTGGTACAGTCACCACTGGCTGCGCATCTTATATGACGGCCCGGCGCCGCGGCTCCCCGAGTTCTTCCTGGGCGCCGTCGTCGCGCGGATCTTCGTGATGCGTGAGAGCGGCAAGGCGGGCCATGCACCGTGGTTGAGCCCGGCTGTGCTGTCCATCATCGCGGCCCTGAGTGTCGTTATTGTATGGAGTATTGGGCCGCTACCCGTGGCGCTGGTCAACCAGGTCGTGCTCGACCCGCTGTTCGCGCTGCTCATCTACAGCGTCGCCTTCGGCAAGGGGCCGCTGGCCGCGATTTTTAGTTGGCCGGTGATCACGGCGCTGGGTGAGGCCAGTTACGCCCTCTATCTGTTGCAGTGGCCGGTCCACGACTGGCTGTCGCACTTCTTTCCGAAAACGACGGTTACACGCGCGATCACGCCCGACGCGCGCGGCTACGTCTACTTCGCGCTCTTTCTGGTCATCAGCGTCGTGGCGGCGCTCCTGACGCACTTTTTTATCGAGCGTCCGGCGCGGCGCGCGATCCAGCGTATCGCCCGTGGGAAGGCTGAGTCGGCGGACTCTCCATCCGCTCACGACGATACACGCTCTGCTCCAGCGCATTGATCGGTATCGCGTCCCCGATGCGTTGTAGCCCCAACGCGTTGGGGTGCAGGTGGTCGCCCGAATCGTAGCGCGGATCAAGCCGTTGTGGGTCGTGCGGATCACGCAACAGCGCGTCCAGGTCGATGACCCCATCGAAGGTCCGGCTCGTCCTGATGAAGGTGTTGACCTCTTCACGGGCGCGCTCACGCACGATGGGGTTGAACGTCCTACGGGCGCCCGCACGGACGCCGGGGCCGAGACCGTCCTGGCGTCGCCCCAGCGGCATGTACCCGCTCCCCTCATAAGGTAAGATGGTGGCCGCGAAGATGGGCAGGCCGCGCGCGTGGACCCGCGCCGCGATGACGCGCAAGCCTGCGATCACGCGCGCGGCGCTTGCGCCGTGCCCGAGGTCGTTGGCGCCTTCGAAGAGGATGACGGCGCGGACGCCGGCCTGTTCCAGCACATCGCGCGTCAGGCGTGTGACCGCTGGCGGCCCGCAGGGCCGGCAAGGGATACGCGAAGACTCGACCATGTTCCCGGCGATTCCCGCGTCGACGACCGACAGCCTGTGGGCGGGCGGCAGGTCCAGCAGGCGTCGCGCCAGGACATCCGGCCAGCGGTTGTCCCCATTGACCGTCGAGACCCAGCCGTCGGTGATCGAATCGCCGAGCGCCACCACGGCGCCGGCGGTATCCGATGAATAGACATCGACGCCGTCGAGCCAGAACCACGACGTCATCGTATACGCGAAGGCGGCGCTGTCCTCCGCGGCCGCGTCGTCGCCCATCCCTTGCGCGGTCGCGTACGAGGTGGTGAAGGATGATGCGTGCCACGTTATGGCCGGGGTGCGGAACGGGAGGTACAGGCTCACGGCGAGGTCACGCTCGGCCGGGACATCGAGCGGCGTCGGGTCGCTGTATACCTCGCGTCCGGGCGGGATAACGACTGTCGGGCGTTTGTCGAACGTCAAGCGCCGGTTTGATCCAGGCACGAGGGCGGCGCCGTACAGGCGCAGCCCGACGTAGGCCGCGCCAATGACCAATGGACGCCCGCCGAATACGTTGGACAGCCGTACGCGCACGAGTGATCCGCCTGCCGCGCCGTGCACGATTAGTCGCAGTGTTTGGTCAGCGGCGGCCGCCCCTCTAAAGACAACTCTGAGCGACGGCTCATCGAATGTATGCCCCACCGGGAAAGGCCCTTGCGGCGACGCCGTCCACGCGGCGACCCAATGTGGCCGCACGCCGCCGCTGGCCGTGACGTGGGCGGGCAACCGCATGACGACGGGCAGGAGTGCAGTCAGGGCGAGCAAGGTGTATAGGCGTAGGGGGCGTCGCATGACAGTATTGTACGATGCCACGCCTATTACCGCATCCCCCCTCACCCCCACCCCCTCGCCCATGCGCGGGCGAGGGGAGACGGGCGCACACGACAGGCGGCCCCCTCGCCCGTGCGCGGGCGAGGGGTTGGGGGTGAGGGGCCTCTAAGGAGCACAGCCGCCTTGACACCTAGTGGAGTGAGCTTTACCATAACTATCGTACGCCCCATCTTGCATAGATGGGTAGAATGCCCCGGCCACAGCAGCCGTTCACTGATAAGGAGCGCGCGTGACGACCACCGCAACCACCCGCTTGCCCGTTGCTTCGACACGCGGGCGCACGGCGCCGGCCTCGCCCATCCGCAGGCTCACACCCTACGCTGATGAAGCCAAGGCGCGCGGCGTCCACGTTCATCACTTGAATATCGGGCAACCCGACTTCGCCACGCCGTCGCCGATCCGCGCCGCCATCACAGGCTACGATCAGCAGACCATCGCCTACGCGCCGTCCCAGGGCCTGCGCGAGACCGTGCGCGCCTGGGCCGCCTACTATAAGCAGGCCTGCGGGGTCGACGTGCCCGAGGAGCAGCTCCTGGTGACGATTGGCGGCTCGGAAGCGCTCGTCTTCGCCATGATGGCCGTCGCCGACGCCGGTGACGATATCCTCGTCTTCGACCCCTCCTACACCAACTATTACGGCTTCGCCACGTTCACCGACGTCAAACTGCGCGCGCTCATGCTGGACCCATTGGACGGGTACGCGTTGCCGCCGGCCGACGTCATCGCGGCGGCCGTGACCGAGCGTACGCGCGCGATCTTGCTGTGCAACCCCAACAATCCGACCGGCGCCGTCTACAACGAGCGTGACCTGCGCGTGCTGCTGGATGTCGCTGAGCAACGCGGCGTCTTCCTGATCGTCGACGAGGTCTACCGTGAGCTCGTGTTCGATGGGCTGCCGCAAACCTCGGTCCTCTCGATCCCCGGGGCGATGGAGCGCGCGATCCTGGTCGATAGCGTGTCCAAGCGCTTTAACGCCTGCGGCGCGCGCATTGGCTGCCTGTGCTCGGCCAACGAGGAGATCATGAGCGCCGTGCTGCGCTTCGCACAGGCGCGCCTCGCTGCCGCGACGGTCGACCAACTCGCGCTCGTCCCCTTGCTCAACGACCCCTTGAGTTACACCGCGACGCTGGCGCAGGAGTACGAGCGGCGGCGCGACGCCGTGTTGGCCGCGCTCGCCGGCGTGCCCGGCGTCACCGGGAGCCGGCCGCACGGGGCCTTCTATAGCATCGTGAGCCTGCCCGTCGCCGACAGTGAGGATTTCGCGCGCTGGATGCTAGAGAGCTTCGCGTTCGAGGGCGAAACGGTCATGATCACGCCGCTCAAAGATTTCTACGTGACGCCGGGCCACGGGCGGAGCGAGGTACGGTTGGCTTTCGTGCTCGGCGAGGAGCGCTTGGCCCGCGCGGTACAGGCTCTCGCCGCTGGCCTGGACGTCTACAACGCGCGTTCGTCGAGCGCGACACCGACACGACAGGCAACGCTATGATCGAGCGCGCCCCGGATTTCATCGCACATCTGCGCGTCGAGCGAGGGTTCTCCGACAATACGGTGAGCGCCTACCAGAATGACCTGGCGCAGCTTGCCGAGTTCCTGCGCACCGATCCGGTCGAGCTTGACCTGACGGAGCGTGGCACGGTGATCGCCTTTATTTTGCATCTGCGTGAACGCGAGTACGCTCCTACCACGGTGGCGCGCAAGATCGCCGCGCTGAAGTCGTTCTGCCACTACCTGCGGCGCGAGGGGCTTATCGACGTCGACCCGACCGAGGGCATCGACTCGCCGCGCGTCAGCAAGTATCTGCCCAAGGCCGCCTCGGTCGACGAGATCGACCGCCTGTTGGCCCAACTCAACGGATCGTCCCCCACGATCCGGCGCGATAAGGCGATGCTGCACCTGCTCTACGCGACCGGCATGCGCGTGACCGAACTCGTGTCGCTCAATGTGACGGACCTCGACGTCGCGGCGCACACTGTACGCTGCGCGGGTAAGGGCGGCAAGCGGCGCGACATTCCGGTCAACGACGAGGCGCGCGAGGCCCTGGACGGCTACCTGTACGAGGCGCGCATCGCCCTGCTGGGCGCGCGGGACTCGGCGGCGCTGTTCCTTAACCACCACGGCGAGCGGCTGACACGGCAGGGCTTTTGGCTCATTATCAAGGGTTACGCCAAGAGCGCGGGCATCGACAAGATCACGCCGCACACGCTGCGCCACTCGTTCGCCACGCACAAGCTCAACGACGGCGTCGACCTGCGCTCGGTGCAAGAGTTGCTGGGTCACTCCAGCATCGCCACGACGCAGATCTACACGCACGTCACCGCACCAAACGGGCACGAGCACGACGAGCCCAAAGAGCAGGGCGAGGACGCGGCCGCCGAGGCGGTAGCGGCCGGCGTGGAGTAAGATGGCCGTTCCGCATGGCTCCGCCTCTACGCCGTGCCGGTCGTCGTCATCGCAGGTGTGATCGTCTGGTGCGCGCCACTTTGTCGCGCGGCGCGTCGTATCTACTGGGAGCGCCGTCTCTCGCTGCGCTGCCAGCCGGCAGACGGCTGCGGCCATTATGTTTGCTATTAGCAATGGGCACGCCCTCAAACGTGTGCCGGCTAGACGGTCAGCGGACCGACGCCGGCGCTCCCAGTAGACGCGAGAAACTGGCTCGCACCCGTGATCGCCCTCGGCGGCGTCGCTATCTACCTGCTGGCGCGCTGAAGAGGCTCCAGTTCATACGCGCCGCCGACCTCCGGTAGCGTGAAGTGTGGTTCGCCGTCGCGCTCCCCATCGTGTCCGGTCAATACGGTGGGAGGCGCCGGCAGGGTGGATGGGGCGAGCCGGGGCGTCGCGGCGGCGGGGTTAGGGCTCGTTAAACAATAACTTCCCGGTTTGGGACGGGCGTGGCCGGGACACACGGGGTGCCTAAACGGGGTTGGATGGTGTAGTTCCAGGAGGGGCAGACGTCATGGACCGTGAGGTTGAGGGTGTCCATTTCCTCGGGCGACACGCACAGGCCGGTCGCGTAGACGCCCTCAAGCCGCTCCGCCCGGACGGTCAAGCCCGTCGTGGTGGTCGTGCCGCGGATGAAGGCCAGCACGGTGTCCCAGGTCCGCAACGGCTGGGCCGCCCCGTTCAAGCTGATTGGGCCGAAGAGGCGATGCTCGATCGGGTTCCACTTAGAGCAGCCCCGTGGGTAGTGGCAGACGGTCACCGTCAGCCCCAGCCCATCACACAACCGCTCCTGGAGTTGCTGCTTCCACAGGTGCGAGCGATAGCCATTACGGCCGCCGCCGTCCGCCAGGATCAGCAGATGGTCAGCGGTGGGGTAGGTCGCGCGGCCCTCGGTCTCCCACCACCGCGCGAGGGCGTCCACGGCGAACTGCGCCGTATCACCCGAGGAGCCGACGTAAACGGTCCCCCGGTTGCGCGTCACGTCGTAGACGCCGTAGGGCACGGCTCGCCCCTGCGCGTCGCTGGGGAAATCATGCACGTTGACCGCTTCCGCGTCCTGGCTCCACGCCCGCCCGGCATTCTTGAACGCGCCGATGAGTTCCTTCTTCTTGGTATCGACGCTGATGATCGGCAGTCCCGCATCCGTGAATGCCTGCCGCTGGTCCGCGATGTGGCCGAATTGGGCGTCGCGGTCGGGATGGCTGGCCCGCGCCTCGATCTTCTTGGCGTTGACGTGCAGGGCATAGTCCAGCTTCTTGAGCAGACGCCCCACCGTCGGCGGACTCACGGTGTGGCCCGCCGCTCTCAAGCGCGCGCTCAACGTCCGCAGGCTGCTGCGCACCCACTTCTGGTCACTCATCGGATCGCCCGCCGTTTCCGGAGCCACGATGTCCTCCAGCGCCGGCATTATGGCCGGATCTTTTTTTCGGTGAGGAGACGGCCCGCCCCCGGCTGCCGTACCCGCTCAGGGGGGCAGTCCGCCAACCCCGCGCCCAGTTCCTCCCGGCCCCGGCGGATCGTCTTCTCGTCCAGCCCCGTGATCTGGGCCAGCAGGCGATCACCGCCATGGCCGATCCGCTGCGACTCCAGCGCCGCGTACCACCGCCGCTGCGCTTCGTCCAACCGACTCATGAACACATTCATCCGCCGATGCAGGGCGCGCTCAGGATGCACGCCTTCCTGCTGGCAGTGTGGACATTGGCACTCCGTGATCGTTGACGCCACCATGCCGACCTCCTGGGGGAATAGACACTGGACTGGATTGATACTTCATTCTATCCCGCCTCGGCACCCAATGGAAGGCCTCTGCGGCGACAACGGGAAGTTATTCCTTAACGAGCCCTTAGAGCGTGGGCGACGATAGCGCGAGACCGTCATGAAGGCGACGCGCTCGTCGTGCGTGGCCGCGAGGGCGTCGGCCAAACACTGCACCGTGTCCTTGTAGGGGGCCGTGCTCGTGCTCGTGCCCTGCTCAATGGCGCCGATGGTGCGCGCGGCGACCCCGGCTCGCTCGGCGAGGGCTTCTTGCGAGAGGCCCTCGGCCCCGCGATCAACGCGGCCTCCTACGGGGGAAAGGACCTTCACTCGACGTGCCCGTACATGGGGAGCGAGCCACAGGTCGACCGGGCCGGACGCACAGCCGCGGCGGTGCGACCGACGTCGCGACCGCGCGGCGGTCTCCGGCGTTAGCCGGCGTCGGGCGCTATGCTCCGGCATGGCCGCTCCCAACTCGTGGCCGTCCCCTCCGCCGTGAGCACGAACTTGCGCACGCGCGAGGAGGCCGTCTTGGGCAGATCGGAGCGCAGTTCGATGTAGCGGGGGCGCATGAAGGCGGGCAACAATGGCCGCAGGTGCGCGGAGAGATCCGTAGGCTGTAGTCGCATGTCCACGCGCGGGACGACGCAGAGCTTGACCTCCTCCTCCACCCCGTCCGGCGCCGGGACCCCGACCGCCGCCGCCTCGAGCACGGCGGGATGGGTCAGGGCCGCTTCCTCGATGGCGCGCGCGCTAATCAACTCGCCGCGACGACGGATGGCTTCGCGCAGCCGCGCCTGGAACGAGTACTCGCCCTCGGCGGTCCGCGTCATCAGGTCGCCGGTGCGATACCACCCGTCGGCGGTCCAGGCGTCGCTGTCGCCCTCGTGGAGGTAGCCCTCGAACATGACGTGGGGCTGGCGCGGACGTATCCACATCTCCCCAATCCGCCCCGGCGGCGTCTCGGTTCCGTCCTCGGCGACCAGTTTCGCCTCAAAGCGCGGCGACGGCCGACCGACCGTCCCCGGCTGCTGCGGCAGGGCGGTCGGGGCAGTCCAGCAGGACGCCGTCTCGGTCTGCCCCCAGGTCTCGACGATGGTCAGGCCGAAGCGGCGCTCGATGTCGCGCCACGCGCCCACGGGCGTCGCCGCGCCCAGCGCCCACTCCACGGGGTTGTCCGCGTCGTCCGGGCGCGGAGGGCGCTGGGCCAGCACGGAGAGGATCGTACCGACGAACGTGAACGCCCGCGCGTTGGCCGCGCGGGCGCGCGCCCAGAAGCGGAAGGGGTCGAACCGGGTATCCACGGTGACATGGCCCCCGCGCCACAGCGCGGCGAGCACGGTCCCCTGCGCGGTGACATGCGCCAGCGGCAAGCAGGTATAGAGACCCTCGCCCTCGGCGATGGGCAGGAGTTCGCGCGCGTAGGCCGCCCCATGCGTCGACTCGCACGCCCGACTCCAGAGCACGCCTTTGGGCTGCCCCGTCGTCCCTGATGTATACAGTAGCTTGCCCGGTTGCCCAGGGTCGATGTCCGGTCGTGGCGCCGTCCCTGATAGTGTGGCCTCGTCGAGGAACGCCGCGAACGCCGTCGCGCCGGCCGGCGCGGCGCCAGCGGCGACGATCACGTCCCGCGCCTGGGGCGCCTCCGTGCGCACCGCCTGCAACGCGGGATAGCGCGCCCCATCGCACAGGACGATGCGGGCGCCCGCGTGCGCCAGGACCGCGCGCAACAGAGGGCCGTCGAGCAGCGTATTGACGGGCATGAAGATGGCGCCGAGCTTGGCGCAGGCGAACCAGGCCACGACCAGGGAGACGCTGTTGCCGCACAAAACGGCCACGACATCGCCGACCGTGTAGCCGCGTCCGGCCAGGGCGGCGGCGAAACGGTCGCTCAGAGTGTCCAGGTCGGCGTACGAGAGCGTGCCGTCGGGGAGCGTGATGAATGGCCGTGGCCCCAGGCGGCGGGCTTGCGCGGCCAGTTGCGCGCCAAGCGCGGGCTCGATCGAGCGATTCAGAGTCATGCCCACTTGCTCGGTCACGCGCGGCCCCCCGCGCCGCGCGACGCGGCCTCGACGGCGAAGAGCGGCGCGCGGTGCAGGGCATGCCGCAACGACGGCCATAGCAGGAGGGCGACGCCCACAGCCAGCGTGACGCCCGCCGCGTACATGCAATAGTTGAAGGGGAAGGCGGGGATCGGGTAGACCGTGCTCTTCAGCACGTAGCCCATCACGAGGACGCCGACCAGTAATAGCGCCGCCTGTAGCGGGCGATGGCGGCGGCGCAGCGTGTGGGTGAACGCCGCGATCACGGTCAGCATATAGACGACGATGATTAGGTCGGCCCCATAGGTCGACAGATAGAAGAACGCATCAAGCGGCGACCCAGCGCTCAGGGGGAGGAACGCGGCGAGAGAGACGAGGGCCACGACGCCGAGCGCCCCGACCGGCGAGCGCTGGCTTACGCTCGTGCGCGCGAGCCAGCGCGGCCCCACGCCGTCGCGGCCCAGCGCGAAGAGCAGGCGCGTAGCGCCGTTGACAGTCGCGAGCTGCGCGCCGAAGCCACTAATGAGGGCGGCGACGTTCACGGCCGTGCCCATCGTCGGCGAGATGTACACGCGCGCCACGTCGACCAGGGGCACACTCGATTGGCTCAGCGCCGTCGCGCTGGCGAAGCCCACCGTTTCGACCCAGGACATCAGCGTGTAGACACCGCCGGAGACGAGCAGCGCGGTCACCAGCGCGAGCGAAATCACGCGCCGCGGCTGGCGCGCCTCCTCGCCCAGCGTCGCCGCGACCTCGAACCCCGAGAAGCCCGTGAAGGCGAACACGACGCCCAGGCCCAGCGTGGAGAGGCCCAGCCCCGGCGGGAGCAGCCGCGTGGCGGCGACCCCGTGCCCATGGTAGCCCCCATGGGCGATGACAGCGACCGCCACGACGGCGACGAGCGCGAGGGAGAGCCCTTCCAGGACGAAGATGAGCGTCGCCGACACGGCGATGGAGCGATAGGTCAGGGCGATGGTGAGCAGCCACAAGCCCGCGGCCAGCAGCGGCCACGGGAGCGTCAGGCCGCTGGCCTGAAGCAGATTCCCCAGGATGTTGGCGCTGCTGCAATAGACCGAGGACGCGTACGCGATGTAGACGCCGATGAGCGCCCACACCGACAGGAATCCGTAGGCCGGCCCCATGGCCCGGCCGTTGTAGGCGTAGACGGAGCCGGCTGAGGAGGAGTCGCGCGTGAACGTGATAAAGGCATAGGCCACGAAGAGCATGGCCACGATGGCTAGCCCAAAGGCGACGGGGCCGGCCGCGCCGACGACGCCGGCCATCAGGGCGGGCAGGAAGGTGACCCCAGCGGTGGGCGCCTGGATGCCGACGGCGCTGCCGACCGTCCCGATGAAGCGGACACTATCCGCGCGTAACGACCGGCGCGGATCGTGCGCCACGCTACGTTCGCGGACGATTGCCTCGGCCTGAGCCACGATTCTCTCCTCTCATTCGTCTATCGTTATGCTATTCATGTCGCGTTTCGTGCCATGATGGCGCTCCGGGGCAAGGCCGGCCCTGTTTACCGTGACGCGGCGTCTCTCTCTGATCGTACCGGAGAGGGTCCACGCCGGACCACCGCGCGCAACGGCCGGCGAGCCAGGCGGGCCAGCGGCCACTGCGTATAGAAGCCCAGCGCGGCCTGTTGCACCGCCATCGCCAGGGTCGGATACACATGGATGGCGCCCGCGAGCGCCGTGACGCTCATGCCCTGTTTCATCGCCAGCGTCACTTCCTGGATCAACTCGCCGGCCTGTGGCCCCACGATGTGGCCGCCGAGAATCTTTCCGCGCCACGGCGTCACGATCAGCTTGACGAAGCCCGTGGTCTGACCTTCGGCCTCGGCGCGGTCGACATGCGCGAAACGGTGGCGCAACACCAGCACCTGACCATGCGCGCGGCGCGCCTCCGCCTCGGTTAGCCCCACGCGCGCTACCTCGGGGTCGGTGAACGTGGCCCACGGCATCGGCTCCAGCCGCACCTTGCTCTTGAGCACGGGTAACAGGGCGTTGCGCACAGCGGCCGCGGCCTGGAAGCCGGCGGCGTGGGTGAACTGGTAGGGGCCGGTGACGTCGCCGCAGGCCAGGATATGCGGCGCGCTCGTGCGCAGGTAGGCGTCGATCGTGATGCTCTGCTCCGCGTCGTAGGCCACGCCGGCGCGCTCCAGGTCCAGGTCCGCGACGTTCGGCCGCCGGCCCAGCGCCACAAACAGCCGATCGCCGCGCGCCTGCCCCGCGCCGTCCGGTCTGGTGTGGCGCGCCACGATACCGGCGCCATCGCGCTCCACTGCCGTCAGCCGCGCGCGTTCGACGGCGATGCCCTCCTGGGCGAAGACCCGCGCTACGAGCGCGGAGGCGTCGGCGTCCTCGCGCGGCAGCAGCCCCCGCTCCCCGGCGAGGACCGTCACCCGGCTGCCCAGGCGGCGGAACGCCTGCGCCATCTCCACCCCCACCGGCCCCCCGCCGGCGACGATCAGGTGGCCGGGGAGGTCGCGCAGGCCGAAAATCGTCTCGTTGGTGAGATAGTCGACTGTGTCCAGGCCGGGAATGGGCGGCGTGGCGGGATGCGAGCCGGTGCAGAGCAGGAAGGCGCGCGTGCGCAGCGCCTGCCCGTCCACGACAAGCTCATGGGAGGAGCGGAAGGCGGCGTGGCCCAGGTAGACATCGACGCCGCGCCGGCGCAGCGCGTCGGCGTCCTCGGTCTGGTAGATGCTGTCGATGACGCCCTGGACACGGTCCATCACCGCGCCGAGGGTGACCGGCCCGAGCGCGCCTTCCAGGCCCAGCGCACCCAGGTGGCGCGTCTGATGCGCGGCCGTCGCGCTGGCGATGAGACTCTTACTCGGGACGCAGCCAGTCCACAGGCACTCTCCGCCCAGGCGCTCCCGGTCCACCAGCGCCACGCGCGCGCCGAGCGCGGCGGCGGCGGGGGCGGCGACCTGCCCGGCCGAGCCACCACCGACGATCACGAGGTCGTAGTCACGACAGGTCATGGGGTCCATCCACCGCGTCCATGCCCCAGCCCCACTATCATAACCATCATAGGCGCCCTCATGAGGCCTCCCCTTGCGCCTGACGCAGTGCGTCCGCGGCGGCCTGCGTCGTGATGGCATAATGCGACGCGGACCACACGGCCCGACCCTGGCGCAGCACGATCACCTGCGGCGATTCATGGCGCACGCCGGTCCGCTCCTCCACGGCACGCGAGATGCCGTGCGCGCGACGCACATCGACGAGCGGAATCTCGTCGCCCAAGCGAGCCATCTGGCGGTAAGCGGCGCGACTGATCGGGCAACCTGGATCGTGCAAGAACAGGATAGTCGGCATGGCGCGCGAGGCGACGAAGAGCGGGGCCAGGGCGGCGGTATCCGCGACGGGAACGAACCGTGTCGCCGTCTCGCCAACGCCATCCCTCCCATCCCTCCCGCTACCACCAAAGAGACCATCCATCGACAGGCCCATGCGCCACGCCACGACGTAGCCGAGCGCCAGCGCGACGACAACAAACAGCGCGATATCCACCGGGTCCACAAGCCGAGCCATCCTTTCCCCCAATCATACACGCGGCCGGCGCGCCCACATGATGCCCGTTGATGCCCGCGCGGCGGCCACACTCTTCCAGGATGCCAGATTGGATCGTCTCTCGACTGTAAGCGCGCTTACAGTTACGGACATTGCCCCTCTGATACAGTGGAGATAGTCGACGCGGCATGGACGCGGCGACGATAGCGGCGCATGACGCGCCTAATTCTGGCGGGCACACTCTGCGCACGCCAGAATTAGGCGCGGGCCAGTGTGAGGCATTGATAGCCGCGAGAGAGACAGGAGTGAGCGATGACACGACAGGCAACGACGCGGCGCCAATCTCCATCTCACCCCAATCGTGCGGTGGCGGCGCGGCCTATTCCAGACGCCGCCCCACGGCGACGACCCCGACTCATCCTCACGACCGCCGGGGTGGCCGTGATCGCCCTGCTCACGGCGACGGTGCTGCTCACGCGGCCGGCGCCCGCATCCGTCGCGGCCGCCTGCGCGGCGACCGGGGCGTCGACGGGGCTTGGCTCGGGGCAGTGCGCCCCCAACTTCACGTTGTCCGACCTACAGGGGCGCCGCGTGAGTCTAACCGACTTCCGGGGGCATCCGGTCCTGCTCCACTTCTGGGCCGTCGGCTGCCCGAGCTGCGCCGCCGAGTATCCCGACTTCGCGCGCGTCGTGGCGACCTATGCGCCCAGGGGTGTGCGCGTGGTCGCCGTGGATGCCTGGGGGGAGCCGCCCGCGCTCGTGCGGCAGTGGCAAGCCGGCCACCACCTGTCGGCCACGCTCCTGATTGACCAGCCGCAAGCGGTCGTCCGTCAGTACGGCGTGCAGGGCACGCCCACGACGCTCTTCATCGACCGCACTGGGCGCATCACCGGCAGCAACACCGGCCCGCTGACCTACGCCGGTTTCCAGCACGCCCTCACGAGCCTGCTCTAGCCCCGTCGAGTCGAAAGGACGTGCCGATGGCCATCACACACCTCGGCGTCATCGCCGCGTTCGGCGCCGGCGTGGTCTCGTTCCTCTCGCCGTGCGTCTTCCCTCTCGTGCCGGGCTACCTGTCGTATATCGCGGGGACGACGGCCCGCGAGGCCCAGCGAGAGGGCGCGGCGCGCTGGCGGGTCACCGCGCACGCCCTCTTCTTCGTGCTGGGCTTCGCGCTCATCTTCGCGCTCCTCGGCGCCGCCGCTAGCAGCGTGGGCGCCGTCCTGAGCGGGCACAAGCTGCTCCTGGAGCGCGTGGCCGGCGTCATGCTCATCCTCTTCGGCCTGTTCTTGGCCCGGCTCGTGCCCCTCCCCGTTCTGTTTCAGGAGCGGCGCGCGCATGTGGCGGGGAGCGAGCCCGCCCTCCTGCGGTCGGCCCTCGTGGGCGTGGCCTTCGGGGCCGGCTGGTCGCCCTGCATCGGGCCGATCCTGGGATCGATCCTGGCCCTGGCCGCGGCCGGCACGACGCTGGCCCAGGGCGTCCTGCTGTTGCTCATCTATGCGCTGGGCCTGGGCGTCCCCTTCATCCTGGTCGGCCTGGTCATCGACCGGGCGGGTCCCCTCGTACGGCGTATCAATCGCTATACCGGCCCCATCTCGATCCTAGGCGGCGCGATCATGGTCGTGACGGGCGTGCTCATCCTGAGCGGGCGCCTGGCGCAACTCGCCAACTACGCGCCGCTGTTTAACGTGTAGTAGAGTGGGTCATAGGGAGTGCGGCACAACGGGCGCGCCCGCGGTGGGGAGGGCTAGCAATGGGGGGATCTACACCCAGGGAGCGCCAGGAGGCGGAGGTGTGTGTCGTGTGCGGGCGCGTCGTGCCGCCGGGGCACGGCTACGCGTTCGCGGCGCCGGGCGGTCCGGCGCTCTCCTGTACGCGCTGCGCCGTGCGCCATCGGCCGATCACCCGCAAGGCGCTCCAGACAGCGGCCATCGTGGGAACGATGCTAACCGTCATCAATCACGGCGACGCCCTGCTCGCTCATCACTTGACCCCGGACCTGCTCTGGCAAATACCGTTGACCTATGTCGTCCCGTACCTGGTCTCCACGTACGGGGCGCTCTCGATCAGCCGTAGAGCGCCTGACTAGCGCCGCGGCTCGGACAACCCGCGACTGGACCCGTCTGGCTCCGTCGTGCCCGACAGCGTCGGTCTGCTGGAGACCGTGTGGGCGACGACGATGCCGTCGGCGCCTCCAAGGCTGGCGATCCAGACGATACAACAAGACCCGCAGCCGGCCGCGGCGTGCCGGTTCCTCATGGCGACTTACGGGCGGACCGGCGCCGCGTGGCGCGGCCGGCGACGCTCGGTCACCAGCAGCAGTGTCACCGCCCCCATGGCGACGACGGCGAGGAGGATGGTGAGATAGGCCAGCCCGTCGAAGTAGGCGGCCTGCGCGAAGACGCCGCCGAGCACGTTGCCGATCAACTGGCCCACGCCCAGGATGACCGAGTATAGGCCCATCAGCAGGCCCCGGTCATGGGCAAAGGCGCGCGAGGCGTCGGCCAGATACGCCAGCGCCGCCGGCGTGAAGCCCGCTTCCAGGAACACGCCCGTTAATACGAGGGGGATGAACGCGACGGGCGCTCCACCATGGTTGAGCAGGATCAAGCCCGCGCTGGCCAGCACCGCGCCGAAGATCGTGACCAGCAACACCGGCAGGCGCGGCAGGCGCCCCAGGGCGACGGCCCATACGACGACGCATAGGCTGAACCAGAGCACGTAGCCGCCCAGGATCGCGCTCAACGCCCCAGGCCGCCCGTGCAGGCTGCCGACGAAGCGCTGTCCATGTATATGCAGTCGGGCCGTTAGCACGAACGCGATCTGCGCGGTGATCCACACCCCCACGATCGCGTTGACGGCGATCCAGGCGGGGATGAAGAGGGCAAGGCGCCGCTGCGTCAGGATGGACAGCGACCGGCGTAGGTTGGCAGCGCCGTCAGTTTTCCTGCCGCACGACGACTCGCGGACGCGCGACACGACCGCGCTGGCGCCGAGGTATAGCGCGGCCAGCACGGCGAAGGCGAGCAGGTGGAGGCGTTGCCAGAGGATGGGACCAAGGACGGCTCCGAGCGCCAGGCCGCCGGAGGTCGCCAGCTCGAAGAGGCTCATCAAGCGCCCGCGCTGGAGTGGGCGCGCGTCGGTGCCCTCGGCCAACAGGCCTAGCGTGGCGGGGACGGACAGGGCGCTGCCCAGGCCCTCGACGAGGCGCGCGGCGCCCACCAGGGCCAGCACGAGCGCGAGCGGGGGAAGCGCCGCGCCCAGGGAGCCCAGCGGGATCAGCAGCACAGCCAGGGCCGAGAGCGCTGGCCCGGCGAACAGGAACGCTTTGCGTCCGCGCGCATCACTGAGCGCGCCGGCCAGCGGCGCGACGAGCAATTCCGTGACATAGACGAGCGCCGTGAGGGCGCCAACCAGGAGACTGGTGATCCCCGCGCCATGATCGCGGAGGTCGACCAGATAGCTGCCGATGACGAGGAGCCCCGCGCTGGAGGCGACCCGTAGGAATAGTTGGCTCCAGATGACAGCGCCAAGGCCGCTGGCGCGAGCTCCTGGGACGGCGCGTGTATCCTGGCGTACCTGGCGTATGAGGATACCTCCTTGCCGATGACGTAGGCGCACGGTCATACCCGGCAGGGCCGCGCGTCTCCCCTCTCCCCTTGAGGGAGAGGGGTTGGGGGTGAGGGGGAAACTACATGGCCCTGCATACCCAAAGATGGGATTAGCCGGCAGCGGAGGACGCGGTATGACAGAGCCGCCCCCTCCGCTGTCGGCTAGTCCTCCGGCGTGATGGCCCGTTGCACCGACTGCTTGTCCCACCAACGAAAACGCTCGTCGGAGGCCTTTTTGGCGCGGTCGGCCATCGCCCACATTACGCCCGCGCCGACCGAATAGGCGCACTGCACCGCCTCCTGGATCTCCTCGTCGGTACATCCCATGTTCTTCGCGACCGCGAAGTGTGTGACCGCTCAGGGCTCACAGTGCAGCGCCAGCACCACGGCCAGGTGGATCAACTCCTTCGTCTTCGCGTCCAACGCGCCCTTGGCGTGGGCCGCGTCATACAGGCCCCGGAATTTGCTGTAGGTGTCCTCGACGCTCATATCCATTCCTCTCACACTATCACCATCCGGGCCTTTTGGCGCCGAATAATATCAGGATAGCATGGCGCGTCATGGCGCGGAGACGGATAGCCGTGGATCTGAGGGGCGTGTGACAGTCGACGCACGGCACGTATGTTGCTCTATGCGTGGTTGATCGACAGCAGTGGTCGTGAGTGTAGAAACGCAGGTCGTGGAGGTGTATCGTATGGCTCAGGAGCAGCCCGCGCATGGCGTCGCCCTCGGGACGCAAGCGCCGGACTTTTCGTTGGTCACGAGTGGCGGCGAGAGGGTGTCGCTCGGCGATTTTCGCGGTCGGCAGCCGGTCTTGCTCGTATTTTACCGTGGCTGGTGGTGACCGCACTGCAAGAAGCAAATGGGCCAGTTGGCCCATACGTATCAGCAGTTCAAGGACGCGGGCGTGGCTCTCTTGATGGTCAGCGTCGACAGCCCCAAGCGAGGGGCCCAACTCGCCGCCGAGACTGGCGCTCCTTTCCCCGTCCTCTCGGATGTCGACGACGATGTGACCGTGGCCTATAACCTCTTCGCGAGCGGCATCGCGCTCCCGACGACGGTGCTGATCGACACGGAGGGTCGCGTGCGGTGGATCTACGTGGGGCAGAACCCGGCGGATCGTCCCAGCCCGGAGATGATGCTCGACCAGGTGCGCCTCCTGAGCGACGGGTGACACGCACAGGGGCGCCGGAGTCCCAAGTATGGGAATGAGGAGATGATGATGCCGCGGGTCTGCGTGTTCGACGTGAATGAAACCCTGCTTGACCTCAGCGGGCTGGACACCGCTTTCGCGCGCGTCTTCGGCGACGCGTCGGTGCGGCAGGCCTGGTTCCAGCAAGTGCTGCAATCGGCCCTCGTCGTCACGGTGACGGACGCCTACGCCGATTTCAGCGCCGTCGGGCGCGCCGCGCTCACGATGACGGCGGAGCGCCGCGGCGTCTCCCTCTCTGATCAGGACAGCCAGGAGATTCTGGACGGGATGCGCCATCTCCCGCCGCACCCCGACGCGCGGGAGAGCCTGGAGCGGCTGCGGGACGCGGGCCTGCGTGTAGCCGCGCTGACGAACTCGCCGCTACAGGTGGCCGAGGCGCAACTCACGAACGCCGGTCTGCGCGACCTGTTCGAGCAGGCGCTCTCCGCGGACGATGTACGCCGCCTGAAGCCGGCGCCCGCGCCGTACCGCATGGCAGCGGAGCGGCTGGGCGTGCCGATCGGTCAGATCCGCCTCGTGGCGGCGCACGCCTGGGATGTCGCGGGGGCCATGCGCGCCGGGTGCGCCGCGGCCTTTGTGGCGCGGCCGGGTCAGGTGCTCGACCCCCTCGCCCCACGCCCAGATGTGGTTGGCCCCGACCTGCGCGCGGTCGCCTCCGCCATCCTGGAGCGGGAGCGCCCGTAGGGGGGCCAGGGGCGCGCCTCTACCCGAACGAGGCGCCGCGTCACGACGCCTTGTACGGATAATGCAATGTCTTGTCCCCCTCCCAGTTCTCGCGTACACCGGGCGCCGCGAGGTCCCAGTCAGGCCGCGCCGTGCGCGTCACCTCCCGTAGGTCCTGCCAGAGGTCGGCGGTCGACGGACGGCCCCAGAACCAATAGCCGTTGTAGATCTTGTAGATGACCAGCCCCGGTTCCAGCACTAGTGTGTGCGGGATCATGGGATTGTGTTGCGGATCGGTATACTCCTGGATCTCCAGGTCCCGCTGGAGGCGACGCTCTGGGTCGCACAGGAAAGGCCACTGTGCGCCCACGGAGGCCCGGAACTCCGCGGCCGCGAGCGTGTCGTCCGTCGAGATGGTCACGATGGCTGTATAGGCCACGGCGATTTTCGGGTAGAAGGCGGCGAGATCAAGGTGCTGCTGATTCTCTTTGGGGCAATAATGCCCCCGCGCGAGCACCAAAATCATCGGGTCTATGCCCTGTAATGCGCTCAGTCGCTGCCGAGCGCCCGTGTGGTCGGGGAGGTCGTAATCGGGGAAACGAGCCCCGGGAACAAGGTCTGCGCGCATCAATGGTCTCCTTCATGCTCCCGTACAGCGGTTATTGGCTATTGGCTATCCTGGCCGCGCCGCATGTACAGCGGCGTGTCTGTCCGCGAGGACCGGGCGCCTTCCAGGTCACCAGCCGGGCGATCGTCTTCGTGCGATAGGCGCAAGCAGGAGAGGTTTCCGCTCACTCATGCCGCGCGGGCACGGATCCGCGACGAGCATCACGTCACAAGCGCGCTCGAACACAGACGGGCGCCAGGTGCGCGGTCGCCGCGGACACACGATAAAAGCCGTCACATGGCCCACCCGCGACGCGCCACTATAAGTGTGACAGGGCTTATTGGGGCAAGGCCCATGCCACGCCGTGCCCCGGCGCGGTTCTGCATGCGCTGCCCCTCACCGCCGTGCGTTGTCGCTGTGTGTGGTCGCCGCGCATGGACGTCCCAATCATCGAGTCTTGCCGTGGTATGTCGCGGGGGCGATGTAAACGTCGCTGTCAACTCGCGGCCGTCCCCCCGCGTTGAGCCGGAATCCGCGCACCCATGACGAGGCTGTCATAGGGACCGCGATCTCAGGGGTGATTGCATTGCGTGCCCCATGGCCGCATCACTGTGATGTAGCGAGGGCGTCGTGATGTAGCGAGGGCGTCGTGATGTAGCGAGGGCGTCGTGATGTAGCGAGGGCGTCGTGATGTAGCGAGGGCGTCGTGATGTAGCGAGGGCGTCGTGATGTAGCGAGGGCGTCACGTTCTCGCGGCATGTGTTGTCGTCGGTCTGAGACAGAGCCGTGCGACGGAAGCCATGCAGGTGTGCTGTCTGGCCGTGTGACATGCGCACGACAAGGGGCGTAGCTACGAAGGGAGGAGCGCGGACTATACTTCGCCCATGGTCACGATGGGCGGTCAAGATGATGACGTCCAAGCAGGGCCAGTCCGAGGGCCCCCGCGCACATGAGCAACAACCCACCGGCTACATAGACGGCGGAGACCCCGAGGCGATCGGCCAGGACTCCGCCCGCGGCTAACGAGAGAAGGCGCATCGCGGCCCAGGTCACGTCGAGCAGGGTGAAGACGCGCCCGCGCACCCGGTCAGGGATGACGGTCTGTAGGATCGTGTTCGATGCCACCATGCCCGTCGAGGTGTTCAGGCCGTAGATGAACAGGATCACGAGCGCCCAGGGCAGCCCCACGACCAAGCCAAGGGCGACGTCGCCGGCGCCCCGGATCAGATAGGGCACGAACAGCAGGCGCACATCGAGAGGGCGACCTCTGGTGAGCCCGTTGGAGAGGAAGGGGCCGAGCAGGGCGCCGACGCCGATAGCGGCCAGTAGCCAACCGAACCCTTGTGCCGCCAGGTGTAGGTGCTTGGTCGCCAGGACCACGAGCAGGGCCGACGTCGCGCCGGTGGCCAGACTCGTGAGCGCCTGCACGGGGACGAGGCGGGCCACAAAGGGATCGCGCCGCGCATAGGCCAGGCCCTCCCGTGCGTCGCCCAGCCACGCGCCGAGCCCGCTCGGTCGGGGAGAGCCCGCACGTCGGGGACTAGACAGACGCGTGAGCAGGGCCGCCGAGAAGGCGAAGCTCGCCGCGTTGGACAGGAACGCCGGCGTCGTGCCGGCCCAGGCGATTAGTCCACCGGCGACGGAGGCCCCGACGATTTGCACGAGGCGGCCGCTGGACCAGGCCACAGAGTTAGCAGGCAGGAGCTCCTCGTCGTCGAGCAGGGCCGGGATCACGGCTTGCAACGCCGGGTTAAACAGGGTGGAACCCACGGCCAGGAGGGCGGCCAGGAGATAGACGCCCCAGAGGACATGCGTGAGGGCCAGGGCGAGGACGAGCACGGCGCGGAGGCTGTCGACCACGATCAGCACGCGCTGACGGTCGAAGCGGTCGATCACGACACCGGCGACCGGGCCGAGCAGCAACGTGGGCACGATCTCCGTCAGGACTAGCGCCGAGACCGCCAGACCGGACTGACTCAGCCGGAAGACGAGCACCACGAGGGCGACGTAGTTCAGGGTGTCGCCCAGGGTGGACACGATCTGCCCCAGCCAGAGAGGAAAGTAGCGCGGGTTACGGATCACCCGCAGGTAGGGCACGCGAGACATCGGACGGCTCATGCTGTCCGCACCCCACCTCCGCGCCGCACATGCCAGGCCGAGAGGAGGGACGCGAGGACCAGGATCGCCAGCGCGACCCCATAACCCGCTTCCGAGACCGCGACGTAGATGGACGCGTACAGGCCGGCCGCGGCGGCAGCGATGATGAGGGCCAGCACGACGGCAGATGTGGTCCGGGCGCCGCGTGCGCGCCAGAGGGCGGCCCCGCTGGCGACGAGGAGCAGGACGAGCAGGAGTGGTTGCAGCACGGCGTTGGGGACGTGCGTGAGCGCGCCGAGTCCCACGGCGCGCAGCGCGCGTGTGAGCGCGGGGAGGGGAGGCGTGGAGGCGGCCGTGGCGCCCATGCCGGCCACGCCCGCCGTCGCCACCGTCGCGCCGGCCGTCGAGGCCGCGACCATCGCGCCCATACTCGCCATACAGACGACTGAGGCTGCTCCGGCAACCAGGCCGCCGACCGGCGCGGCAATCCGTGATCCTCTCACAGCGCTCTCCGTCCCCGTCATCCTCTGTGACGATCCCGTTAGCGGCATTACACCATGTAACTGATGTCCGACGCGCTGGTCGGATAGGCATAGACCATATCCTTGAGTGCGCCGGCGTGCAGGCCCGCGCGGACCGCCAGCGCGAAGATGTTGATGACTTCCTCGGCGTGCAGCCCCAGGAGGTGCGCGCCCAGGATACGCCCCGTGCCGTCCTCGACCAGCGTCTTGAACCCGGTGTGCGACAGCGCCACCCGGCGCGAGGAGTACCAACCCGACGTGTCCTCATGGCGCGTCGTGAAGCGGAGTCCTTGCGCCCGCGCCGACGCCTCATCCAGGCCGACCATGGCGAGCGGGGGCGTGGTGAAGACGACGCTGGGGATGCCAGCGTAGTTCGATGTGCAGGTGTTGCCGTCCAGCAAGTTGGCGGCCACGATGCCGCCCTGCATCCCCGCGACCGGCGTGAGCGGGAAGCCGCCGCTGGCGACGGCGTCCCCGGCCGCGTACACAGCCGGGTTGCTTACGCTCTGGAGGTAGTCGTTGACGGACACGCCGCCGTGTTCCGCGCGCGTGACGCCCGCCGCCGCCAGGTCGAGGTCGTCGATCTCAGGCACGCGCCCGGCCGCGTGCGCCACCAGGTCGGCCACGACCTCCCGCGTCTCGTCGCCCGCGCGGATGTGGACGATCAGATCGTCGCCGCGCTTCTCGATAGCCTCGACCGTCGTATGCACCTGCACGTCCACGCCGAGATCGCGCGTCGCCTGGACGAGCTGATCGACGAGATCGGCGTCGAAGCGCTCCAGCGGCCGGTCGCCGCGATGCAGGATGTGGACCTCGGCCCCAGCGCGCGCCGCGATGTGCGCGAACTCCATCGCGATGTAGCCGCCGCCGACGAAGGCGACGCGGCGCGGCAGGGCCTCCAGGTCCAGGAACCCCGTGCTGGTGGTCAGGTAATCCTCGCCCGGGATACCCAGGGGGGCGTGCCGCGCGCCGGTCGCGATGACCACATGGCGGCCGACCAGCGTCTCTTCGCCCACACGGATGGTCGTCCGATCAACGAAGCGAGCGCGCCCGTGCAGCGTGATGATCCCGGCGCTCTTAAAGCTCTCATCCGTGCTTTCCGGCACGTCGTCGACAAACGTGTGCTTGAAGCGGATCAGATCCGCCCAATCGAGCGCGAGGGCGGGCGACGAGACACCCTTGCTCTGCAGGCGCCGGCTCCCGTCCACTATCTCAGAGACGCCGACGAGTACCTTCTTGGGATCGCAGCCGCGCAACTGGCAGGTACCGCCGAAGGGACGCGAGTCGACGACGGCGACGCTCCAGCCCGCCGCACGGCAGGGGTAGGCGACGCTCTGGGCGGCCGAGCCCGTGCCCAGGACGATCAGATCAACGGTCGTGGTCATGGTGTGTCTCCTCTTACAAGACGCGTCTGAGGCGCGCCTGCCCGCGCACGATGGGAACGTCGCGCCCCTCATCGAAAATGGAGAGGTATTTCTTCTCGCGGTAGCCCGCGATCACCGCATCCTTCTGCGCGACGAGTTGGCGAAAATCCAGGCCCAGGTCGCGGCCGACGAGGCCGGGATAGCGCGGCTCGCGGGCGTCGTGCAGCAACGTGGCCGCCTCGATCAGGTTCTTGGAGGGTAGGCGCCCACGGTTGACGCACGTCCCCCCGACGGTGCGCGCCTCCGTCATCACGGCGGTCTTGCCCAGTTCATTCGCGGTGATCGCCGCGGCGAAGGCGGTCGAGCCGCTGCCGAGGATCACCAGGTCGTAGGCGGCGTCGCCGTGTGTCATCATGTCCGTGCACTCCTTTCACGTCTTCAATCAGGCCTATAGATGAGGAGCGTACACCTTCCACCCGAGTAGAAGGTCAAGGAGTAGGTGTGGGCGTGTTCTCGACCGCGAGGCAAATGGACGAGCCGCCAACGCAGACATCCTCGACGGCGCCCGCACGCTCCGCCAGCCGCGTCAGCTCGCTCCGGAGCGCCCACAACTCCGCGATACGCGCGTCGATCGCCGTGACCTTCGTTTCGGCGATGGCGCGCACATGCCGGCAGGGAGCAATCCCCGCCTCGCGCACGGCGATGATGTCGGCGATCTCCGTAAGCGCCAGACCGAGCGTCTGTGCACGCCGGATAAACGCGAGACGGGCGGCGTCCCGCTCCGTATAGAGCCGGTAGCCGGCGTCCGTGCGGGCCGTGGGTGTGAGCACACCGATGCGCTCGTAGTAGCGCAGCGTGCGCGGATTGACGTTGGCCCACCTGGCTAACTCCCCGATGGTTATGGTCTCCCTCATCGTTACCAGGGCCGTGTCTCAGAACGGCGCCGTTTCATGCAGCGACGCGGACGGGCGCCTCGGTGACGCAACGCGGGTGTTGTGCTGATGGACGTGCGCCAGTAGGCGTCTTCTCGCACCCTGTCCCGCCAGCGGGTCACTCATCTCGGTAGGGTGACCATCATCAGTCGATGGGGACGATGAGGTGGTTGTGCGCCGTCACGCCGGGCTGCCCGATGACCGGACCGTGGGAGCGGCCGTCGCTGTCCCACACGAGCACGACCGCCTCGGCCGGCGTCAGGCACGGCGCGATGACGCTCGTCTCGGTCCAGATCCCCGACGCATCGGTGACGAAGCGACTGCCGCGCCCATCCGGCGCGCCTAGTGGCGTGAAGCGACGCGGTCCCTGCACCCGCAGGTGGACCACGAACAGGCTATACACCGCGCGCGGGAGCAGGCGGGTAAAGCGGCTCACCAGCGTCGATGACCTGCCATCACACGTGATCATCGCCGTGCCGCGCGCCGCCGCCCAGCGGCCCAGCGTCACGCCCAGGGGACGTCCGAGCGCATCCAGGAGCGGGGTCGCCGCTGGGGCCGAGGCAAGCACGGGCGCGACGCCCGCGACGTGCCGAATCATCTGCGGGCCGATCCCGTTCGGCGCGCCGGGCGCGGCGACGAACATCTGCGGATCGATCACCCGCGGCTGGCGCGCCTCGTGTGAGAAGAAGACCGCGTGCAGTTGATACACGGAGGCCGTGCCCTCGGCGCCCGCGGACGCCGCCGCGGCGGCGGGGGTCGTGAGCAGGGCGGCGGCGACGCCCGCGCCGATCAGGCCGCGCCATGTCGATCGTCCGATACGTCCCTGTGTCATAGAATTCTCCTTGTTCGTTGATGAGGGGGGCGTCCAGCGGCCCGTGTGCGTACCCTTTCTCCCACCCTCGGAGGGGAGGAGAAAGGGCACCCAGCCGGGCGGAGCCCTACCCGCGTGTTGTGCCGGCGGACGCGCGCCGTCGCGCGTCTCACCGTGTCTGGTACGCGGCTCAACGCGGTGCGATAGCGCGGCCCAGACGCATGACGAGCGCACGATTCGGTGGTTGCACGTCGATCTCCACGACGGCCGTGCCGCGTCGCACTAACAGGATACCAACCTGCACTAGCGCGCGGCGAGCGCGTCGAGCATCTCGCGGTCACGCAGCGTCACCACCAGGCGCTTGAGCTCGACCGCCCCGATGTGTGCGAACTCGTTCAGCGTGTGCGTCATCGTCTCGCGTGCGATCCCGGCCATATCCGCCAAATCCTGGTGGCTGAACCCGGCGATCGTGTCGCCGCGCGCGTCCGCCGCCAGCCGCAGCAGCAGTGAGGCCACCCGCCCCGGCACGCTCTTAAACACGACGTCGCCCAGCACCGCTCGCTGCTCGTTCACGCGGCGGCCGACTACGGCGAGCGTCTGCAACGCCACGCGCGGTTCGGCCAGCAGCAGCGCCTCCAGGTCGTCCTGCCCCATGGCGCAGATCAAGCACTCCCGCGCCGCCTCGGCGTAGGTGTCGGCCATGGTTTGCCCCAACAACGGCATGTCGCCGAAGAACGCCCCTGGCGGCAGCATCCCCACCACGAGCCTCTTGCCCTCCGGTGAGAGTTGATAGAGTTGCACCAGCCCCCGCTTGAGCAGGAAGGCCACCTCGCCCGTTTCGCCGGGCGTATAGATCATCCCCCCGCGCGGGCAGGTGAACATGGTGGTGGTCTCCTTGATCCACTGTAGACGCGCGTCGGTGAGTCCGGCGAAAATCTCGATAGAGGAGAGATAGCCGATCTTGGCCGTCGCCTCGGGTCCGCTCGTCACCTCGGTCAACGAGGCCGGCCGGCGACGCCAGGGCAACCGCGCGGTGACACTATGCATTGTCTCCCCTGGCACGCTCCTCGGCGCCCCGCTGAGAGCGCGGAGCGGGGACGACCGCTCGCGTGCCGGTCATCCCTATGGCTATCCTTGGTAGGGCGATCAACGAGATCAACGAGACCGCCCCCTGTGTCCTCAGTATACGCTCACTCTTCACCGGCCGGCCGCGCTATCCGGTGACGACGATCGTCCCGTGCATGTTCGGGTGGTAGGCGCATGTGTAGGTGAACGTACCGGCCCTGGTCGCCGTGAAGGTCCAGGACGCGCCCTGGGCGATGTTGCCGGAGTCGAAGGCCCCGTTGTCGGCCGTCACCGTGTGCGCCGCGTCGCTCGTGTTCGTGAACGTCATGCGCTGGGCCACCGCCAGGCGCACCATCGCCGGCACGTCGCAGCCCGCCGTGGTCGGATCGGTCACGATCGTCGCGCTCCGCGTCGCGCCACTTGACGCCGCGGCGTCGCCCCTAACGTTGATGGTGATGGACGTGGCGACCTCGGGCATTAGCGGGCGTGTTGGTTGTCGACGAGGAGGGCGTCGAACCCTCACCGCGAATGGCGCTGCCCAGGCCATCCGGGCCAGGGCGACAACAGGTGCTGGTAGGGTAGGGCGGAATCGTCTCTGTTGACTGTAACGGGGCTCACAGTCCCGCCCGGCGCCGCACGACTATGCTAAGAGGTGGAACTCCGCAAGCCCGCTCACGGACGACGACGTAACAGGAGGCATACGCTATGGGACAACGGCTCTGGTGGGGCGCGCTGGCGGGGACGACGGCCGGCCTGGCCATGCTGGCCTGTGCCGTCGGGCTCGCGGGCTTGGGCCAGCCGGACTGCGTGCGCCCGATCCTCGCGCTGGCCCTGCCCGCTCCCTCCGGCACGCCGCCTCACCCTGCCACCGGATTGCTGGCGCTGGCGCCGGGCGCCCTCCTCCACGAGGGGGTCGCGATGACGCTGGGCCTCCTGGTCGCCTGGATCGTCGCGCCCCTGATGCGCCCGCTGGCCATGCTCGTCGCGCTCGTCGGTGGGGCGGCGAGTATGGCCGCCCTCGACGCCGCCGTGCTGGCCGCACGGGCGCCAGCCCACATGCTCATGCTGGACGGCCCGCAGTCGCTGGAGTACCTCGTCTTTGGGCTCGTCTTGGCCATCTGCACGGTGACGGGTGATACGGCGGGCGCGCTGGTTCGGCGTGGCGTGGCCACAGCGCCCTTGGGGCGTGAACGGTCGGCTGCTCCGATCTCTAGGGCGGCCCCGAGCGGAGTTGGTCAAGCGGGCCACGTCCACCCGCCGACCGTCCTCGAGATCGTGATCACGCCGCACTGCTTCGGGTGCGCGCGCGCCCAGACCCTGGCCGCCACGATCGCCGCCCACGACCCGGCCCTGGACGTCCGCGTGGTCGATCTGAGTGAGCCGGACGTGCAGGCCCCGCCGGGCCTTGTCGCCGTCCCGTCCTATGTCCTGAACGGGCGTATCCTGTTCATCGGCAACCCGACGCAGGCGACCCTGGCGGCAGCCCTGCGGACAGCGGACCGTACAACGGCAGGGCCGCCGGACACACCGTGCGTGGCGCACGCCGGCATGCGCCGCGCCACGCTGGACAATCAGGTCCCGACGAGGGACGCAGGTTGGAGCAGACTATGGCGCCATCAACTGTCCCTGTCGAGCGCCATCGGTATTGCCGCACGCGGGCTGCGGCGAGGCCATTCATAGAAAGTGCTCCCACACGTAGTTGCCGAGCAGGTGCGCCTCGCGCGTGAGGGCGATGCGCTCCGGGGTGACGGTGAGCAGGCCCTGCGCCTGTAGCAGCGCGATCTCGCCCGGCCACAGGTCAACCGGGTCGGCGCCATGCTGGCGGCGGTAGACGACGCGCTCGATCCCGGCGATGAGGCGTAGCCCCATGATCATGCCGTCCGAGCGGGCGCGGTCAGCGTCGATGGGCTCGACGCTGGCCGCCGGGTCCTCGTCGTTTTCGATGCGATGTAGGTAGCCGGCCAGACCGCGCACGTTGCCGCGGCGCTCGCCGGCGTAGTAGCCGTGGGCCGCGACGCCGAAGCCGAGGTAGGGCGTCTGCACCCAGTAGGCTGTATTGTGGCGCGACGCCCAGCCCGGCTTGGCCCAGTTCGATATCTCGTAGTGCTCGTAGCCGCGCGCGGCCATGTAGTCGCGCGCCCACTCGTACATCTCGGCGGCGTGGTCGCCATCGGGGATGACGATCTCGCCCCGCTGGAGCGCGCGTAGCAGCGGCGTGCCCTCTTCGGGGATCAGCCCGTAGAGCGAGTAGTGCGGCAGGTCGAGGTCGACGAGGCGCGCCAACGTGTCTTGCCAGTCGGAGAGGTCCTGGCCGGGCAGGGCGTGGATCAGGTCGCCGCTGAGGTTCTCGAAGCCGCACGCGCGCGCTGACGCGAAGGCGTCGAGGGCCTCGGCGGCGGAGTGGATGCGTCCGATCGTGCGCAGGATATCGTCGTTGAGGCTCTGCACGCCGAAGGAGAGGCGGTTGACGCCGGCGGCGCGGATGGAGCGCAGCTTGTCCGCGTCGAGCGTGCCGGGGTTGCACTCCATGGTGATCTCGGCGGTGGGGTCGAGCGTGAAGCGCGCGCGCACCGCGTCGAGGAGCCGCGCCAGCAGGTCGGGCGGGAGCAGGCTGGGCGTCCCACCGCCCAGGAAGACCGTTTGCGCGGGCGGACGCCCGAGGTGGCCGGCGCGACGTTGCATCTCCGTTTCGACGGCGGCGACGTAGGCCGGCATCTGCTCGTCCTGACCGGTGAAGGTGGCGAAGTCGCAGTACATGCAGCGCTTCTGGCAAAATGGGACGTGGA